>Ga0214917_10005871_pt1 | contig 12953 bp, 9 predicted proteins | sample LL_1208_BB_MetaG_FD_177983 | JGI IMG/M metagenome (GOLD analysis project Ga0214917, IMG submission 177983) | Freshwater microbial communities from Lake Lanier, Atlanta, Georgia, United States - LL_1208_BB | ecosystem: Environmental > Aquatic > Freshwater > Lake | place: USA: Georgia | collected... | reverse complement strand
CCGTGGCATGGGTCCTCATGTTGATCCCCGTGCTCATCGTATGCTTCTTTTTGGCAGTGGCTCTCTTTGCGAGTCGCATGCGCATCGAGAACATTATGAGACTTCCCTGCGATCGCTGCGGCCACAGACATGAAGGTGACTGTTCCCGACCCAAGAAAGAAAAGCGTCCCTGGTGTAACAAGGAGCGCGTCTGCGGTTGCGATCTAGAGGACGAACATGATAACGAATAAAGATGAACTCAATGCTGTATTTTGCGAATGTTTGGATCCGGTGTTTGGCAATCATACAGTTCTTACAGGATTCCGTGCGACATTTTGTGGGTCGATGTCGTCGTAAATCGTTGTTACCATTGGCTCTTGCGGATGGATTCGACATGCTTCTTCTTCATTCCGGTCAATGGATTGTGCGACAAGAGATAGAACCGAATCCGCTTGATATCCGGGCAATCTATGATGCGGCGTCGCATACAATATTCGACTCTTCGTTGAAAGATGCGAAGCTGAAACGTTGGCAATGGTTGTCGATCTCTACGGATGACAAGGTCTTGGATGATTCATTGTCGGACTTTTTCAGTGGTCTGCGTCACTCCGCATCTCTTGCGATCACGAACAACCAGGCCATTCAACTGTTTGCGAGCCAAAAAGGAGGCTTGCCCTACGGTGAATGTGAGGTGGTGTTACGTTCTGGATTTGTGGAACCGATTTGTTTTGGTTATGGATTTCATAAGAGTCGCTCAAATGAAGACATAATCAAATTGTATCAATCGTTTGATTTTGTGAGGTGATACTCCCTAACGGTCGCTAAGACGGACACATCGCAGGCGCTGGTCCGTGAAAGCTTCGCAGATACCTTCTCAGAGGATTACATCCTCTGATCGGTATGCCTCCTATACAGAATCTCCTCATGTTTAATATCTTCATGAAATATCACAAGATCCGTTGGATTCCCGAATCGCTTAGCGTCCAGATTCCAGATCTTTATAATACACGACTCCTTCTTCGGACTAATTGTCACACCCACAATTGTGTTTTCTTTATCCCAAGCACAGATATCCAGTGCCGCAGCGGCCAGATATCGGTTGAAGACCTCTATCGCGTTCCGGCGTCGCACTTTCAAACAGTACGATCCACCGTAAATATTCGCGTTATTTTCCCAGAGCGGAGAATAGTCACCGCGCATCACACGCAGAAGTCCATTGGTCGTCTTGTGGGGACCCAGTTCTTTTAGGAGTGAGCCCAGTCTCTCCCAAGAGTTCACTGTGTCGATTTTTTTGTATGATTCCGCTGTCCAGACATCGTTCTCTGGCTCATGGTAGTAAACAGACCACGATCCAGTGGGTATGGGATGGAGAGCTGGTCCAGATGTAGCGGCAGTAGAAGAAGCCGCGGCGGCAAAGGAACGGTTTGATGTCATCGTATGTATGCTTGTCTTCAGCACGTTTAGGCTAAGGCTTTGTTGACGGTCCCTGTCACCTTTTTTGACCCGTCAAAGCAGAAGATAGAATGAGCTGGCAATCCGAAGAAGAGAAACTCTTGGCCGGCATCGGCGATCGCTGTAATGGATACCAGTGGCTTCATACACAGTCCCAGATTCATTTTGAGAACATGAACTTCGGTCTCACTATTCCCAGTATCGTGATTTCGGCGGTCACCGGCTCCGTTACGATCGGTCTCACGAGTCTCTTTCCGCCGGAATACCAAACCGTAGCGACGACGCTGCTCGGTTCCCTCACGATCGGTGCCGGTGTCTTGACAACGGTGAATCAGTATATGAAATCGGCATCGTTGGCCGAAGCGCACCGTGCTGCGGCTCTGGCGTACGGAAAGCTGTATCGAACGATTCTGACAGAGTTATCGCTGAGGCGCGAAGAGCGTCAGGAGGTGAAGGAATTCTTGAAGATGGTCTGTGCGAAACAGGATCGTCTTCAGGAAATGAGTCCATCGATTTCACCGCGGATCATCGCGTTATTCAATTCGACCTTTCAGGGAAATACGGCGCTAGAGAGGCCGGAAGTGGCGGGAGGGCTCGAACATATTACAGTGCCTCTGTTGTCACCGTCTTCTGTTTCTTCTGTGTTACACGGTCCTATCGCTCTTCCTGCGATCTCTACGACAGAGGAGAGTCAACACACTCCTCCATCACCTGAACTTTGATTCACGATATCAAACAATCCTTAGAAGGATCCGTACACCACGATCTTTCCATCGCTTGTCTTCTGACAGATACGTTTCAGTGTCTTCATCGTCTCCGCATTCTTCTGGGACGCAGGAAGAGCGGCAATTGCTGCCTGGACCTGCGCGACGGTTGCTACTACACGTTTGGCGGGAGCGAGCGATTCGACTTCCACACCGGCCACGCGCATGTTCGCCCAGCCAGGGAGCTCAATGTTGTAGTAGTTGAAGGGGGACTTCATGGTCTTCTGTTTCAAACCGAGATCACGGGCTTCGATCATGGCAGAACCAACGGCGACGCGGTGTCTAGGAGAGATCAACAGCTCTTCCGTGGCACCGAACTGACCAGCTGCGATCACGTAGGGGTTCGTAGTAGGTCCAGGACGACATCGCATCACCTTGACACGCTGAATGGGCACAGCCTTGCCTGTTTCCGTGAGCACGAGATCACCTTCGCTCAGAGAGTCGATGCGCTTGGGACCCGTGGGCGTCGCGACGGGAGCGTGACCGAGGAAACAGACAGGACCTTGACCTGGGGCATCCGTGGTGGTCGTGGTGGTAGGCGCAGCCGTGGTGGTCGTGGTTGTAGGTGGCAGCGTGGTGGTCGTGGTTGTAGGCGCATCCGTGGTGGTCGTGGTGGTAGGCGCAGCCGTGGTGGTTGTTGTGGTAGGAGCCGTATAATAGTAACTATTAGAGTATGCCGTATAAACATTGTTAATACCCGATGCGTAATAAACACGTGCCTTATATAAACCAGATGACAGGGGACTATAAGATCCATTTTGTACAGAAATATCTGTAACCAACGTAGTGGTATTATTGATCGAATCAGTCGTAATATTACGATCGTCTTCCCATACTAGAGTTCCATCGTTGGTGTAAATATATAACTTAAGTCCTGATTGCGATCCAATTAATGTCGCTGTCAGAGTAGATCCAGACCAATATGTAGCAAACCCCGGCATCACACCCCTTTATACTCCCATCCAATAAAATTATAGAGATATAACTATAATTTAATATTTTTAATCCAGAATCTTGATTGTACAGGCATGGTTCCAGCCGCCTTCATAGGGGTTCTCGGCCGAACACGAGACGAATCCGCCCATGGATGCGGTGAGTTCGGACTCATACTGAGTGGCTGTCAACGTCCAGCCACCGGATCCATTGTAGAATATGAAGAACTTATTGTCCGCGGATCGCCATATCGGTTTCGCCAGGAACGATTTTGCCTCGTCTTTGGTGTAGACAGAGGACCACGCATCCTTCGAATCCAAGAGGAAGCGCTTCACGGCTTTGGCTCCTTTGACTGGAGGAAGCGGAGGAAGTCTTTCGGCATACTCTTTGATCATGACCACGTATTCGTAGGTCGCCGAATTCTTATCAATATCATCGAACAGAGCCTTGTTTTTCAAATACTCCGTGAATATGTTCTTGTTTGTATACGCGCCCTTGTAGAATTTGCCCTTACAGTTGTCGCCCGTGATTCCCGCCAGATGAAAAATCGGGAACTTGTGGTAATCCGTAACGGAATAGGTGGCCCAGGAGAAATCGAGTTCCTTGTGGACCTTCGTCGTGGAACCCCGTTTCCACACGAGCCAGAGGACAACCCACATGTCCGCCGTCCAGATCTGGAGTCCACCGTGGTCGATCTTATGAGTTCGATCGTAGGTCGCTGTGGCGGAATACAGAGCCTGACACGCCGTCTCGGCTTCGGCCCAGAACGCGGCGTCCACGTTCTTCAGGAGATATTGAGCTCCACCGGACCCCGCCTGGTTCGCCTTCACGGTTTCGGCGGAAATGCCCACACAGTCGCACATCACTTGGATCAGATCTTTCACTTCAGGGTGTTTCGCCTTGTATCGATCGGCACAGCCCTTGATGTAATCGTAGCCGATGTAGGAGATCGTGTCGGAGACGTAGTTTGTTGGATCGTTTAGGAGGAGATCGAATCGGGGGAGTTTGACCAAGAAGATGTCGGAATCATGATAGAAGACGTTGGCACCGAGTTCGGGATACTCTGCGAAGAACTGTTTGAGCAAGTGGGGTCGGATCGATGGAATGTAGTAGTTCGGCACGGAGAGGTTACGGGAGTCCTTGTAGCAGATCACGTGCGCTCCTGTGGCTTTGACCTTTTCAGCGAGTTCTTTTGCGTAGGATGTTGGCTGATCTCCGCGGTGTCCTAGGAGGGCGTAACACCGACTCGCGACCTCGGGGCCATGTTTGGCAAACTGGTACAAATAGAGTTCCACCTGCCAGTGAAAATAGACGGAGTCGGGCTGAGCGGAGACAAAAATCAGGTTGCTCTTTTTGATCGCTTCAATTGTCGCGTCGGTCATCTACTTGTTTGATTCACGAGTTTATTTTGTGGATCCGAATACGACAATCTTTCCATCCGCCGTCTTCTGACAGATGCGCTTCAATGTCTTCAGGGTTTCGGCTGTCTTCTGACTGGCGGGAAGAGCGGCAATCGCGGCCTGAACCTGCTCCAGGGTGGCGGTCACACGCTTGGCGGGAGCGAGCGATTCGACTTCAACACCGGCTACGCGCATGTTCGCCCAGCCAGGGAGCTCAATGTTGTAGTAGTTGAAGGGGGACTTCATGGCCTTCTGTTTCAGACCGAGGTCACGGGCTTCGATCATAGCGTCACCGACAGCCACCTTATGTCTAGGAGAGATCAGGAGCTCTTCCGTGGCACCAAACTGACCAGCGGCGATCACGTAGGGGTTCGTAGTAGGTCCAGGGCGGCAGCGCATCACCTTGACTCGCTGAATAGGGACGGCCTTACCGGTTTCCGTGAGTACTAGATCGCCTTCCTTGAGGGAATCAATGCGTTTGGGACCGGTGGGAGTTGCGACGGGGGCGTGACCGAGGAAGCAGACGGGACCTGGGCCTGGGGCTGCCGTCGTCGTGGTGGTGGTTGTCGTCGTGGTTATGCTTCTAGTAGCTCCAGGATTTATGATTGAATATCTAAGTATCTGTGTATCTGTCCCATCCGCAGAAGTTACTGTTATAACTAATGGAATAGGACTGTAATTCACTCCAGTAACATCAAATACATTATAATTTCCATCATTTATTGAGGTTGAATTACCTGAAAGATCCCCTACAGACACGCCGTTAACTGAGAGCGACGCAGTCGCATTTGGATCTATGGTTTGTACGCATACCTGAATTTCGTCGCAACTCACATCCAACACTGTGGTTGATGCGAGATTTATACTAGATGTTTGTGTTCCTGAAGTAATTCCATTCACTATAATATCCGAGACATTTGAATAAGTCACGGCAAGACTGCCGAGGAGTTCGATTGTGAAGGAAAAGAGGGTACCATTCGTTTTTGTGAGCGTGATCTTACTGCCGACTGTCAGAGGGGCTCCTCCTCGGACCCAACCACTGTTGCTAGATACATCTAAATAGAGATCTGTACCATCGCATTCGATCGCATTGTTTGTACCCGCAAATGGAAAGATTGCCGATGCGCTTTTGCTGAATGCGAAATATACAGTGCCATCAGAGGCGGTTGGTGTTTGTAAAGTACCATCGATAGCAGGGATCGATACTTGAATAGGGGTTGGTAATGGAGAAGCAAGAGCTGCATTAACAGAAGCCGCATCGGTAGCTGAGAGAGTGACAGTGCTACCCGCAAGGGAGGTGGTAATCAGATTGCTATATAGAGTATCAGATGTCTGGGCCCCTACAATAATCGCGGCTGTTACAGTTGATGATGGTACACTATTCGCAATATCGATTCCAACTTGTGTGGAGTCTGAAAGATATAAGCTTGTTTTTTGCTGAACGGCGGATATTGTAGTGGTGGTGGTGAAATGCTCAGTATAGGGTAACATGATTCCGCTTGTTATATCAGTTCCAATCCCATTCGTATTATTAACAAGAGTCCAATTGATACCATCAGGGCTGGTCGCCACAGTTTTTGATATACTATTAAACTGACTAGCACCACTAATAACCCAAAGAGATCCAGTCCAGGTAACGCCATACATATAACCACCAACTGAACTAAATGGATTATTGGATGTAGCCTGCCATGTTGCCCCATTATCATTACTCATATAAACTGGTAAATGACCGATTGCCGCTAACCAACTAGTACCGTTCCATGCGACACCTCCTGATTCTCCGTATGTCGTATTTGTCGTAAATACGGTAGTCCAGTTTGATCCATCTGGGCTTGTGGAAATTGAAGTTATGTAACTATCATTACGTCCACATGCTACCCATATAGAACCATTCCACGCAATAGCATAAGAATAAGAGTAACCGGATAGACTTCCGTAGGGATTCGAGGAAGTAGGTGTCCAATCTATACCATTTGAACTTTTTAAAGAAGTATTATTACCCTGGCTTTTGAAACCAGCGATAATCCACAAGGGTGAACCTGACCCATCTTCCCCATACGCAACAACAGGGGCGTAATCAGTTATAATGTGATTGGCATTAATATTAGGATAATTACAGGGGGACCAGTTTATGCCATTGGAACTTGAGACGATATAGGACACACTATTATTCAGATTATATCCAACTATGACCCATACACCACCTCCGTAGGCAATATCTGTTCCAAGCAGTCCTGGTTGACTCTGATTAGCCCAGTTGGAACCATCAGAACTTGAACTTATGTGACCATAACCAGTTGCTACCCATTGGGGTCCAGAAGATGTTAGCGCATAAGCGACCCTCGTATTATTAATATCAGAAGAATTAGTACTATTCCATGTAGATCCATTATCTGAGCTGTACTTAATGTTTCTACCCGCTTGCGTTTGTACACAGAAGCTAGGAGAAGGAGGAGCACGGGTTGTTGTTGTTGTAGTTGTTGTAGTTGTTGTAGTTGTTGTCGTCGTTGTGGTAGGCGCAGCCGTTGTCGTCGTTGTCGGTGCCTCCGTGGTAGTTGTCGTTGTGACTGCGGCTGTGGTGGTCGTGGTCGGAAGAATTGGAGGAGGAGGCACAAAATGGAACGTTGTTGTAGTTGTAGTAGTAGGATTAATAGCGAATGTAGTAGGTGAACTTTTATTCGCAGATATAACAACAGTAAGTGAAAGAGTAACACTTCCAGAACTATAGGAACCAGATGCTGGTATAGATACAGTTATGCTCGCTGAACCAGATCCGTTAATTATTAATTTTTTACCGGATATCGATACATTTGTACCAGTATAACTTATAGTTCCAGGAGAATTCGAAGTTACATTTAGAGTATAATTTCCGTTAGCGGGACCTGTTAATATACAATTATCTATTGTTTGACCACTGGAATAAGTGTTACCCAGAATAGTAAATGTAGGTGCGATCAGCGATGTGGTAGTGGTGGTTGTAGGAGCCAGAGTAGTGGTCGTGGTTGTAGGCGCAGCCGTTGTCGTCGTTGTGGTAGGCGCAGCCGTTGTCGTCGTTGTGGTCGTTGTAGTCGTTGTGGTCGTTGTAGGCTGATTTATCGTAACAACCGCAGTCGATAAAATATTATTAAGATCATCTTGAGCAATTAAATAGAATGAATAGAGAGTTGTAGTGTCCATGCTCGACGTCGTTGTATCATATGTTGCCGATAGAACTGTGCCGTCCGCAGATAATATTCCAGAATCAATATTATTACCAGTGTTATCCAATATAGCATAGTAATACTGAGCGGGTGTAGTACCCGTTATTTGCCACGATAGATTAATCAGAGTAGGTGTATTCGTGTCGTAAGGTGCCGCTAGATTACTGATAACACTTGAAGGTGTAGTACTTGGTGTAAAAGATACGAAAGACATCGTTGACAATGCTAAACGTGTAGCATTTGAATGAGTGTTACTGGAATACGCATAAACAAGATATCCAAATGAATACGTATTTGGAGCTAGTTGTAATGAGTCTAGCGATACAGTTGCGCTCGCCGTGGAAGAAGTAGCAGTTTGTTGTAATCCATTGCTACCAATCAGTACATAAACAACGTAGGATACAGCAGACGGTACAGCATCCCATGATATTGAGATAGAATTGGTACCGGCATTCTGTGATGCGCTCACACCTGTTATATTAGTGATGGGACTTTTGGTCGTTGTGGTTGTCGTGGGTGGCGAAGTGGTTGTTGTAGTGGTAGGCGCAGCCGTTGTCGTCGTTGTAGTGGGGGCTTGGGTAGTTGTCGTGGTCGTCGTTGCTGTAGGGTCAGCCGGCATTGTAAGTATATAAGGTTGATAAAGGACGCCTTGCTGATCATCTGTAACAACAATCACCAACGATAATGTATTGGTAATTGTACTATCGGCTACAGAGATTTGTAGCATACATGTATTGTATTCTGCTGTGACAAATGCTCCCCCATTGATAGAAGCTAATACTGATTGTATATTTTCCTGAGATTGAATGTTTATGTCTAAAAAGATAGAATCACAGAATCCAGGAAGTGAAATTGATGTGGTATATGATGGACTATATGCTATAACACTATCTCCTACAGGGCTATATTGATTAAAACAATCTATAGCAATACCATGAATACTCGTATTAGGAATTGTTGGTTGCTGCCAATTCTGTAGATCATTCTTACTACACACGCGATACAATGTACTCAAATAAACACTACTTAAAGAATGATTCGTCCACGTTATTCCATCACGTGATGTAGAAATAAAATAAGAGGGGTCTGTATTACTATAACCTGAGATAATCCACATCGAGTTATTCCATGCGACACCATTGAGAGAGCCGGTAGAATAGGGGGCGGTAGCAGTAGTCCATGTAGATCCATCTGGACTTGTGGCCACCTGTAGAGTACCAGGATAATTGTTGCCTCCTACAGCCATCCAAACAGCACCATTCCAAGCAAGTCCCTGAAGGTTATCGAACGGAACATTAGAACTAGTCCAAGAAGCACCATTCGTAGTTTTAGCGACAGTACTATCATGATTGTAGTATGCCAATGTATATTGACCATTAGATACCATACCAGTTACCTCGGACCCAATAAATGGATCATTTGTAGAGTTTACTGGGTTAATAAGTTTTGAATCACTCCAACGAAAACTGAACTTTGAAATAACAACAGAATTATCTGAATTGTATCCATACACTGCTATTTTACCGTCACTTAACTGAACGGCACCTAATGCTATACCTCCAGAAAATGGATCGGTATCTGGAGTAGACCATGTGGATCCATCTGTGCTAGTCGCAATACACTGAGACTGATCTGAATTTCTTCCTGTTGCTACCCATATAGAACCGCACTTCGCAATCCCCAATCCCATACCTCCACTGAATGGGTTATTTGAAGAGGGTGACCAGCTTTGTCCATCCGTACTAGAAGCAATACATTGAGAACCGTCTGAATTAGACCCCACTACAATAAACTTAGAACCATCTGAGGCAACTGCGCGTGCTGTACCTCCAGAAAAGGGTGTGTTAAGAGAGGGGGTCCATGTTACTCCATCTGGACTGTATACAATAGCTGAACCCTCTCCCCCCTGATCTAATTGCGCCTTGCCGACGGCAATACAGGATGTGTTTGAAAAGTAGGACGCTATTTTATACTTTTTAAAAACATAAAAATTTAACTATTTGGGTAATTAAATTTTTAACTTTAACTGGCTTGAATGCGCTATATCTAACTAGATTCAGTCGGTGTTGTGAGGGCTGGAGCGAGTGCCAACTTGATCTCGCCTAATCCCGCCACGTTGTATTCCACGATGATCGGGTAGTCGTTCTTCAGATACAGGGAGATATCCGAACACAGACTGGTACACTTCGTGAATAGAACGAGGTGCTTCAGGAAGAAGTTGCCCTGAACGATCTCCGTGATGGACTTCGACTGCGTGAGTCCGTTCTGACCGATGCTGAAGATCGTCTCCTGGTCCGCGTAATCCCCCTTACACCGGAACACAAGTTCCTTGCTGGCCGACTGGATCTCCACGACCTCGCCCAGCGTGTGCATGTCGCGAATGATCTTCTGGAAATCCGTGGAGGGCATGGTAATGATGCTCGGAAACTGGACCGCGGGGATCGCGATGTTTCGGACATCCACCTCAATGAGATTGAGATTGAGCTTTGTCACCATCTGTTTCTCACCGTTCATGATCTCGATACCGAGCTTGGTGGTGTCGTCCTTGCGCATGTACAGAACGATGCTCTCGTTGTTACTCATCGTCTTCACGAGCTTGAAGAAGTTGATCATGTTGATGCCGATGATCTGTTTCTTGGGGCAGTGGAACTCGTCGAAGCGATCGGCCTGGAGACGGAGGTGGACCAAGATCGTGTGAGTGCCGTCCATCGCCATGATCTTGAGTCCCGTGCTGTCGACTTCGAGATTGGCTTCTGTCAGGATATCTTTGATGGCTTCCACCAGAGTTCGGAAGGGGGCGGCCTTGACGGTGCGGATCCGGAAGAGCATGTCGGAGGAGTCCATTCTATTGGATGGTGGCGGCTTCGCGTTTAAGTTCGGGACGACGGACCTCTGGATCTCTGGACCTTTAGTGCTTTCTTGTTTTGGATCGGTTAGATCTTTTCGCCTTCTTAGTTCGGCGATGATGGGATGAAGAGTCGTTTGTATACATCTTGTAGCCCATATAGGCGGCAAGTGGAATAAGTCGTGCGCCATTCGATGCGAAGGCGCCCATAACACTAGGGCTGAAGCCGCCTTGCTGTTGGCTTCCCTGCTGTTGCCTCCTTTGACTTCTTCTACGAGAACCCCCGGTCTGATTCAGAGCCTCTCGGACCCAGCCAGTCGACATCCCGGCCAGACCTACTCCGGTCTCCGATCCTTCCGTACCGCGCATCTGGGCTCCATCCTGAAAATACGCCAAAGGCATATTGACTCCACCCCCCTGTTGTTTTTTGGTTTTCCTGTGGCTCTTGCGATTCATTCTCTTACGGAGGACCGCGATTTTATGTTGGTCGTCGGCTGAACAACGATCAACGGATGGCTTCACATGGTACGGACACAGAATCTCATGATGACTGTGAACGTGGATGTCGCCGTTGGACCCTATTGTCGCATCCAACAGAATCCCATCCAGATTATTCAGGCGATTGGCTCTTGCGTGACCCGTCAGCAGAGGCCACAAGGAACCTAAGAAGGAACCGTGTCCGACAACTGCGACAGAGTCTCCTTCTTTTGCGACAGTAGAGAGATGAGCCAGGAATCGCCGCATGTCTGGAGTCGCATATGCGCCGCCTGCTGGAGTGTTCTCGGGTATGGCGCCATTCTCTGTAAAATGAGGAAGAGGACTGGGCTGCCGACCGAAGACAAGAGTGGCAGTCTGGCGGGCTCGGCGGAGACGGGAGGAGTGGACATGGCAGTGATCAACGTCAAACCCCCGGTTCTTGAGGCTGTTCCTGACGGTGGGACCGTACAGGGAAGCGACACGCTTGCCTTCGATGCTGAGCCCCGGATCACGGAGCCCTTGACTGACCGCGATAGTCTCTGGATCTGATTCGTCGATCACACCATGGCGAATGTGATTGCTACACGACTTACTGTGCCGCATCAAAAAGAGCTGGATTCGCTTCTCTGGCATCCCTGTTAGGGTCTGCGAAAATCGTTGGGTCGCCAAAGTTGACCCGGCGTGACCCCCACCCTTGCCCCCGTACGATGACATCTTCAGTAACAACCGCAACCTCAGTTAAAACGATAGCGGAAAGCTATAAGAAGCTTACGCAGCGCGAACATATTCTTCAATTGCCCGATACTTACATCGGCTCCCGCGATTCCCATGTCGAGAGCCGATGGATCTACGATGGAGAGACGGGGCGCATGGTCTTTCGCGATATCACATTCAATCCGGGTCTCTTCAAGATCTTCGATGAGCTCATCGTGAACGCGCTGGATCACGTGACGCGCATGGCGGCCGTCTCCGAAAAAGAAAAACGGGTGACCCGGATTGTGGTCACTGTGTCTCCGACGCAGATCGTGGTTCACAATGACGGCGAAGGCATTCCCATCTCCGTTCATCCGGAGTACAAAGTGATGATTCCCGAACTCATCTTCGGTCACTTGCTCACATCGTCCAATTACGATGAGACCGAGGAGAAGACCGTGGGCGGCAAGAACGGCTACGGTGCGAAGCTGACCAACATTTACAGTCGCGAATTCGTCGTTGCCACCTGCGATGGCAAGATCGCCTACGAACAGACCTTTCGAGACAACATGGCCGTTGTCGAGAAGCCGGTCATGAAAAAGGTCAGCGGCTCTGCTGCGAAGACCTATACGGAGATCCGATCCACGCCTGATATTGGTCGATTCTTCACAGGTGCCACGGAGATTCCCGCCGATATGTTGGCCGTTCTTCGTACTCGCGTCGTGGATGCGGCGGCTCTTGCCTCGGCGAACGGATGTAAGGTGTTTCTGGCTGCCGCTGTGGGAGGCGCTGCCACACTGGTTCCCGTGAACTCCTTCGAGAAGTATGTGCGACTCTTCACGGACGGCGCAGAGGTGCCCGTCTTCTATGAGAGGGCCGGGCCTCGTTGGGAGATCGCGGCTGTCTTGACGAGGCATCTACACGGAGATGTGTCCACCGACGATCGTCATATCTCCTTTGTAAACGGCATCTTCACGCGCCGTGGTGGCAAACACGTGGAGGCCGTGGCTCGGGCTGTCCTCGGCGGTTTCTGCGACGGTCCTGGCAAGAAGCTGGATTTGAAGCCGGCGCAGCTCAAGGATGCGGTCACCTTCTTTGTGAATGCGACCATTGTCAACCCGAGCTTCGACAGCCAGACAAAGGAGACGTTGACAACACCGGTCGCCAAATTCGGGTCCAAGTTTGAGATTTCCGAGAAATTTATCAC
>Ga0214917_10005870_pt1 | contig 12953 bp, 11 predicted proteins | sample LL_1208_BB_MetaG_FD_177983 | JGI IMG/M metagenome (GOLD analysis project Ga0214917, IMG submission 177983) | Freshwater microbial communities from Lake Lanier, Atlanta, Georgia, United States - LL_1208_BB | ecosystem: Environmental > Aquatic > Freshwater > Lake | place: USA: Georgia | collected... | reverse complement strand
AAACAACAAAGAATAAAGAAGAGTCGCCCTATAAGCCGGACACCTTCCAATGCCTTTATCTACGCGTAAATTAAGGTTCTTGCGCACAATTTGCACACAATGCTTGAAAATTAGACGCAATAATTTGAAATGTGGGCATTCACCTACAATCCATTAATAGATATTAGCTCAACCTTTTCGTACTGCTCATGCTCTTTCGCAAAACTATCCAACCTGGCAGCAATCTTCCCAGTGGCGTCTGGGAACAGATGTCCATAGGTATCCATGGTTTCGACAATACTCTTATGGCCAACCCACTCTTGAATTTCTTTGGGTGAGATTCCTATAGAAACAAGGGTAGAGACACATGTATGCCTTAGTTGGTGCATGTTTTGACCTTCGACTAATGGAACACCCGCCGAACGTGCAGCATTTCTGAATAACCTGGCTGCGTCTGGATACCTAAGCACTCCCCCTAACCGATTCTGTAGCAGCAGGCCATGTGGGCCAAGTCCAAATTTCTCAATGTGCTCAGCAATCAGTTTTCTAAGAGTTACGGGGAAGCCTATGGTGCGAGCGCTCGCTTTGGTTTTCAATCCTTTAGGCTCATGCACTAAGGAAGTGTCACGGCTTAACTGTCGGTCTATGACAATGGATTCTTCATCGAAATTTAACTGTTCCCAGGTGAGTCCAAGAATCTCACTAGGTCTCATAGCAGTCCAGTAGCCAATCCACACCATTAACCTATAAACCTCTGGCAGTTCATTAGCTATTGCACGTACCTGCTCAAGAGTGAGCGGCACCGGCTTATTGAGTTTTTGAGCCTTTGTCCTTTTTAACTTATCAAATGGACTACGTGATAAGTACTCATTGTCTACCGCTGTCTTAAGTATTTGCGCCAATAAGTTCAGTATCTTTTCAACTGTTCTTGGCGCTAAGTGTTTATCCTCTTTTAACATGACCGCGAAAGCTTTTATATCATTGGGTTTAATATCGTTAATTCCGGTTTCTCCAAATTGCGGAATAATGTGACTTCGCAAGGCCCGTTGATAATCCTCTTTCGTAGACTTTCTGACATCCAAGGTTTGTCGCCACTCGTCCATAACGTAGTCATAGAGAGTTATATTTAATTCAAGGCGATTACCGCTCTTGCCTTTACGTACTTTTGCCTCTTGGTCTTTCCAATAGTCATCTGCGTCTTTCTTTGTTGCAAAACCTGCCTTCCATCGTCCAACGCCATTTACATCTCGCCATCGAGCGGTCCAGCCTTTTCTGGACCTTTTGACTGAGGAACCCATACTTAACGCCCTTCCATTACTTTCAAGAATTCAGCATAGAAACTGCCATTCTGCAATCTTTTTAATTCTTTCTTTCCGCTTTCAGTTAAGGAACCTTGGGCAGTTCCGCTAACAGACTTAGATAACCATCCATACTTTCGTGCAGTTCTCACTGCTACGTATACCAAACTCTTATCAATCCCAAGCACATCGGCAGTGAGAGAAGCAGGCATCTTGCTGCCATTTGCACACTGCTCTGCATATACGTATGCAATAAAAAGAGAATCCTCTTTATTTGCTCCAAGTGGTTTACCGTCGGGCTTGCGAAGCCTGTGAACTTTAAGTTCTAGTGCAATATCGCCATATTGAACATCCGTAAAATCCTTTACAAGATTCACGCGTTTGGCACTTTTTTTCCGCTGCTCGACTCTTTGGCTTGCAATTAGTCTCGCGTGTTCTTCTAGCAGTTTCCCAAGGGCAATATTGCGGAATGAAGTTGGACCCAAACCCTCAAAAGCATCGACGCCGGCGGAGATAACAGCGGTGTCCAGTCGAAGTTTCTTTTCTAGTTCGCCGACCGGAGAAGGCTCTTTTCCCACCCACTGGACACAAACGGACATCGGCCTATAGCCCTCGCTAGTCTGCCTCGAATGTATCCAAACCCGATATGGCAAGTTATCGTGCCAAGTGACAAGGTCCTTGGGGAGCTCAGAACTCTTCCCTGTCGAGTAAAGAACACCAGAACCCCTTTTGACTGAATTCTTAGCCATGACCCCTCCTTGTCGAGCCCAGAGCATTAATTTGACTAGCGCTGAACCTTAGCCTACGCTATGGGCTAGACAAAGACAACATCTGTTGAGAGGTGCTTATGGACTTCACTGAGCGTATGGACTCGGCCGCTGCCGCTTCCTACCTCGGGCACTCAAGGCATTGGCTTATGGTGAACCAAGCGAGGCTAGGAATTCCGAGTTATCGGGTGGGTAAGCGATATTTCTTCCTTAAGAGCGAACTAGACGCATGGCTTTTGGAGCAGCGAACTGTTCACTCCAACAGGGTAAATCGGCCCTTGGCTCGCTCCCCTCTGCACATAGCGCTCTGAAATGTTGCAACGTTTAGCCGTACAAATGGAAAAAAACATGTGACCCTATATATCAGAAACAAATAGTTGTGTAGTTACAAGCCGGTAGCAGAAATGCTTAACGCGATGTCGGCAGCGAAGCTTATTAGACAATCGCAAACTGGTCACGTACAAAATTAAATATCGCAATTGCGAATTTGTGTTACCGCAATTGGACCACAACTCTGTTGGACTAAGTTCTAACAGGCATACGGGAGATTGGAGCCGTATAAAAAAGCACCAACGCCGGCTGGCCTACCGGTAGCAAGAGCGAAAGCAAGAGTGGCACACACAAAGTGGATGTTCCGTATGTAAAGGCAGACCTGGGATACCGAACACAACGATTACGGCGAGTAGACCGTGATGGAGACATTCACAGCAGAACCGGTCCTGTCGGCAAAGTAATTCCTTGCCGAGGCTTAGTTTCTTAAGTGAAAACGCGACGTGCGACGTCAGAAACTTAGTCTCCTATCTAATGGCGGAATTCCTCATTGGGTGAGTTCTGTCTTTAGATAAGGGGGACCCGCTCAGTGCTCTGTCAGACTGACAAAACGACCGGGCTGATTACATCGAATTTTGGCTTGGAGGTTTTCTTTTTTTCTTTTTCTTTCTTCCCCGTCTCCCGACAGGGAGACAAGACGAAGTCTCCCTCTCCCCGATAGGGGAGAGACGTAAGTTCCATCTGTCTCCCGAGAGGGAGACAAGACGCAGTCTTCCTTACAGAAAGCGGCTTAGGCAGCGCTGCTTCTAGTTAAGGAGCAGTCTGTCAAAAAACAGTTAAGGAGAATAATGATTTGCGAAACTAGAGTAAGTGTTGCTTTTAAGCAACCCGTCAGACTCCCAGATATTCACGATGGTCAACTATTTCTATCAGATAAACATTGGATAGTTGCCGCTTACTGCGAGCGCGTAGACGATGAGACCGTCTTCCTGTCCTACGATGGAGAAGTCCTAGTCCGAATTCCTACGGACCTGATAGAGACAATTAAGTTCCAATCTCTACCCAAAAATAGCGCCATAGTTACCACCAAAAATAACCGCGACTACCGCAACACCGTTAGGGCAGTTAAGAAGGCGCAATGGAGTAGATGGAGTGTCGATGAAGATATTGAACTAATCATGCGGGCACAAAGGGGATACTCCATACAGACATTGTCATTATTACATAATCGCAGCGAATGGGCGATTTGGTCACGCCTGGTTTACCTAGGCAAGGAACAGGGCTATGAGGCACCTGAACGCGGAGTAAAACTTCCCCAAGAAATAGAGCTAAATGACCATCAGGTTCGTAATCTCGACAACCCCATCTGTTTGAACTGTGGTTTCAATTTAGAAAGTCCGCCATGTGACTGCTGGGGTAAGTCGCATTTCGGAAGGAATGAGAAGTTGAAGAGGTTCCAAAATGATAACTGAGAATGCAATAGTTGGTGCGTTTACTATCGAAGAAGTAGCACGCATGCTGAATGTGAAGGAAGTAACTGTACGGTCATGGATTTCTCGCCGTGAAATTCAGTCCTTTAAGTACCTAGGGCGAAGATATATAACCCCTCAGCAACTTAAAGATTTCCGAAGATTCAGGCAAAGCGGTGAATTCATCGATATGACGTATGCCAATGGCCCATCAAGCCATCCAATATGGCGGTGATTATGTATCAAAGTTGGATGACAGGCGAAAATGTGTATTCCCTTGCAGAAGCAGCTTTTATTATGGGGATACCTATAGAGGAACTAAACCGATTGATTAAGGCCAAGTCAATTGGCCATTCAATGACTCAATATGGATATGTAGTTACTCATACCGACATTGCACACTACTTGGCTTATGGGCAAGGCAAAAAGAAGCGAAGTCGAAGAAAGCGAAGGGGAAAATGAACTCTTGTTACCATATAAGAAGCGTTGCAACAGTCGCATTAACCCCATGTCACGAGCGGGCTTGTCCATCCATTTCAAACAGTAGCCACAGGTCTTTCTCATGATTCCAAAGACTGCACAGTTTCCAAGCGGCACAGCACCCCATAGGAATGCAAAGCCCATGACTAAAACTGCCCCAAATAGTAACTCCTATCTTTCCGAGATGATTTCCTTACAGTTAAAACAGGAAAGACTTCGAAAGTTGCAGTTTAAATCACACTGACTATTAATCTTGAAGCAGTGCTATCTGTTCGACTAAGAAAGAGTCAAAATGTGGACAGTCAGGGTAGTCAAAAAAGACTAGAACTCGCCCCGTTCGTAAGTTCACCGATTCAACTACTCCTTCTTCTACTCCTTGGAGGTGGGTGACGAGTACGCGAGAGCCCTTTTCAATATTGGTTGACATGCTTAAAGCTTAGTGGAGAAGCCCGACAAATTGAATACAAAAAATAGGCACCCGGGGGTTAATGCCCTTAACGATTTGGTTGGCACCCAGGTCACTTACGTCTTTTACAACTTAAGAATCTTAGGCAGTAGCTATTTTGGACCTATTAAAACAAAAACGGCATCTCTAATTGCCTCAAGGCCCTCTTTAGTAATTGTCCCTCCACTCGAGTCATACACAGGTAGCCAAAGATGACCGCTCGCTTCGACGATTAAACGCCCAAGTTGTTGTTTATCAAAACCAATCGCAATATCTGCTAGTCCAAGTTGGTCAATTATTGCTTCCAGAAATTCTCTTGGTTCTGTAGAGCCAGTAGAAATTGTAAAACTAGGAATTCCAAGGTAACTGCAGGTCTCGTCGATAATCTCCTGCTTGGTTTTCATCAGTGGATGTGTTCTGCTAACTCTGCGGAACAGTTTGCCAAATATTCAAGTCCCTCGACTGGAGTAAGGTCTTTTGACTCCTCGCCCAATTCAACAAGACGAATTCTGTCCAAAAGAATACCTCTCGTGGTTATTTCTCCCCACACCTCTTCCTTTGTCACAACCCCAGGAACAGCCAAAGCAACAAGTGGTTCTAAATCCGACGATAACCAATTAGCCCAAAGTCTCAAATCAATGTCACCAATCTTGTTGATGTAATCCTCACGTATGGTGCATTGGACAAGCATGATTGGTACCCCAGGCTGATTGTCAGAGAATGATTTCCAGACGAATAGGTCTACCCCACCATCCTTTTTTCTCGGAGGACGATATGCGTTGCCTAGTCTGATATTAGTTTTTTTACTCAACCACTCCACAGCTGCAGCAAACTCTGCTGGTCTTCCATTCCTTGAAGGAAAACCAAAATTCAATGTTCTAGTCTTATTGCCGAAGAAACCCGAAAGCGCACGTTCAGTTATGTCCTCGAACAACTGACTGGCTAACTCAAGATTCCAACTATTTCCGCTGGTGAAGAGACCCACTTTTGAAGTCAAAAAAAGTAGTTGGATGTAAAGCGAATCCTGTGTCGTTGAGCGGGTTACAACATATGTGTCATCAATTTGAAATGGGTAAGCATCACCTAGGATGCTCTTGCGCTTTTCCATTAGTCGGACGGCAAATGGGATTACATTCGGTGCAATTCCTGCGAAAGTCTCAGATATTGTTTGTATCTTCTGCATTGAAAGCGGCTTACCACTTTGAGTTACAGCGAGAGCTTCTATCCAATCAGCAATAGTGGTACTGCTCTCCGAAGATAGGTCAATCATCTTCAACCAACTTCTTCAAGTTTTCTGTATTCTCATGAAGAATCTGTACGTATTCCTTAACCTTACTATCTGTCAAATAGTCCGAAATATCGTCAAAAGTACTTTTTACACTTTCGTTGGCAGTTCTAAGTCGGTTAAGTAGTCTCGTATAAGGGTCCATTCCTTGCTCTTTTATTGCTGCCTCCGCCTCAGCCAGGGACCAAGTACTTCTCAGAGTTTCAAGTCCAGTCGGATTTTGTATGACTTTACCTAGGCGATTGATTTCTCTGGTATCACGAATTACAGGTTCCTTGAGTTCATCTCCAAAAAGGAAAGCGAGTAATTCTTTTAACTCTGGATAATTCTCCTCCGGAATAGGTTTCATGCCTGGGGTAACTGCATTTCCCAATGGCGCCGCTATAAACGCTCTTATTCCAGGTGAACTCATTGCAACCGTTAAGGATGAAAAGGAGTTTTCTAAACCTGAGGTATTCATTCCGACATCGGCAGCCTGCTTTGCAATTGCCTGGTTACGGTACATACCAGCAATATCACTTTTTGATTTACCGACTACCTCCGCTGCAGTTTCAAAAGAGTATCCCTCTTCATCGATTAACTTTGCAATAAACATCGCTTGAGCAAGAGGCTGCCATTCCATAATGCCCGAGATGTGCCTGAATCCAAGAATTGGGGCTATTAATTCACGATTATCAACAAGGGTTACAGGTATTAAGTCATCTTTGGTGAAGACCGAGGCTGCTGCCAGTTCGTTGAGGCGCTCGCGCTGGTACATCTTGGAGCGGATTTCTTCATTAGTTAATGCCAAGAGTGACGTAAACCGTCGATTACCTTCAATCACTGTGTATTTGTCGGAAGTCGGACTCTTTATAACTATGAGAGGTTCATTAGCAAAGAAACCATTCCGAGCAATTGACTCGGCAACGGTAATAATGTCATAACCCATCTCAAGCTTTATTGCGATGTCCTCTTGGGACTGCGGCTTGTTTTTGGAACCGAATCTTGGATTTTCAGTGTCCAAAAGGAGGTCTTCTACGCGCAGGAAAAGGGACTTCCCAACGACGCCGGATTTTTCGTTATCCATTTGTTCGTTTCACCAACTTTCCATCGCCTATGTGAATCGCAAGAGTGTATAAATCTCTATCATCAAAGTTTCTTCTATTAACATGATGAATTTGTAGTACAACTGTATCTTCTCCATATTGCAGAAGGCCCGCTTTTCTATCTCCTAGATAGTCATGGCCTGGATTATCTTGCCGAATATCGGCACCTTGGAAAAGATTTACAAATCCAGTGTCCTCAACCCATTTACGTTGTCTTGGCTTATTGGGGTCATCAGGATTACTCATGAGCAAAATATAGGAGCGGCTATCCATATCCGGTCGCCTGGACAAATACTCGACTATTTCGTCATGCCGCCAACCGGGAGAGGATTGGTTTAATCTCCAAGGATTAATTACTTTTTCCAATAAATCGCTAATGGACATTTCAATAGTTCTGTACTTAACTCTTTGATAGTCCTTAAATGGCGCATCAAACATCCCGATACTCTGAAGAAGTTCAACATTTGATTTCTTATTAGATTCATCAACAAAAGGTTTGCGCAAAGCGAACCAATCTCCATCTGGGTTAAATTTGGAAAGAGAGGGCATTACCGAATCTCTGGTCGGCTTGGTTCCCTGAGGAAGAAAGAGTCCGATTTCATGGGCCCAGTCCGCAACCGTCCTATCATTCTCGATAAAATCCCTTAGATTGGCACGCAAGTCATCTTCAGTGTGCACAATTCCCCTCAGAGTTTTTCTTGTTCTTGCAGTAGCAAAGAACTGACAATAGGGCAATAGGTTGGTTCTATATCCAAATGCTCTGGCTCTCTGCTCGATAGTATCAATTTGGTCACTAGCAGGACGGTTCATGTATGTGACTGTTAAACCTTCAACAGTGAATCCTCTATCTAGCTTGTTGCCCCCAATTAAAATATGGAAAGGTACAAGATTCCATTGGACTTTTTTTACCTCTGTAGCAGAATTTACAAGCCATAAGTGAGTTTCTCTCAAAACATAATCTAACGTTTGCCAGAAACTTTCTTCGCTAATCTGCTTTATGCCCAAACTATAGAGACGAGACATTTCTGACCTAATTTCGTCAGCGAATTCCCCGAGTTTTCTATCAGGAGAGTTTTTGTAACCTTCAATAAATCTATCTAAAAGGAACTTATATTTTTCTTGGATATCGTTCTTAAAAGTACTGTGTATAAGCATGCTTATTGGGGCATTATCTTTACTTTCAAGGTAAAGATGCACTGCCCCAACAAAGAAATTTGCTAATGCGGTTTCCAGGCTCTTTGGCAGTTCAGTAATTTGATTTCTGGCATTTTGTTCATCCTGGCTTGGAATGTTCCGCAAAACTTTTTCAGCATGGTCTATAAAGAATTCACGCCCCCCTGTGTAGCCAGTTCCTGGCAACAAGAATTCAACGTGAGTAGGCATCAAATGGTCATCCGGACTGAGTAATAAAGGTGCATAAGGAGTAGCTGTGTATTGAACATATAAATGACTCGGTAGCACTCCTCGTAGATTCTTAATCGCAGCATATGTGCTGCTCTCCCCAAGATTATTCGCTTGGGTATTAAGTGAGGCTTGGTCTGCCTCATCATCTATTACTAGGCACTTTAGTCCCTGCAAATCGAGACTTGAAAGGATTGCTGTAACTTTTTTGATGACACTCGGATTTTTCAAGACAGGAATCAGAATTACACGCTCTCTAGCCAACCAACTTTCAATATCTCGCGGTGTTCTTTTAGGACTCAATTCGGTGAAGGAGACCCAACGGTAATTATTTTCCTCAAGGCCTAGATAGTCTTCTACTCTCGTTCTATTTTGGTCTCTAAGCAAAAGAGTGGAACCAAGAATTGCGACAATAACTTTGAATCCTCTATCTGCGGCCGCTGCACATAATGCAGTGATGCTCGTAGTTTTACCCGACTGAACATACCCAAGTGCCAAGGTTGTGTTATGACCGCTCTCATAAGAATCCAAAATGTTTCCCACGGACTGCCAAATTTGATTTCTGTCTTGGTCCAGAATTCGAGGCGCTATTCGCTCATCTAGGGCCGCTGCTTGTTCTCCCAGAGTCGCCAATCGTGTAGAAATTTGAATTCCAATAGTTTGTTCGCTCATAGCTTTACTCCTAAATCATCCAATACAGAAGTAAGGACTAGTTTTACGGTTCCCACTGATACGGCATTACCTAATTGTTTGAAGGATTTAGCAGGGTTTTGGTCTCCGAATGAAAAGTTTTCTGGGAAGGCTTGCAATCTTGCCGCTTCTCTCACTGTGATTGTTCTCTTGCGCTCGCCGATAATTGAAGTTTGGTTCATGGCGACCAAGGCAGGTAAATAATCCGACCTTTTGACCCTAACGCCGCTAGGCCTAAACTGAATTACTCCATCCCACACAGACTTCAAGTCTTGTGCCTGCCACTCAAATTTACGAAATGAATTATTCATTTTCCGCACCTGGGGGAACTTTTCTCTCCACGCCTCAATCTTGTCCCTATGTTCGAGGTAAAAGGAAGAGTTCTTTTTAAGAAAATCTATCTTCCAGTCGGGCATTCCCGGTTCAATTTTGGGTTTTGCGACCATAGCAAACTCCCAAAGTGGAAATCCAGGAAGTCGCTTTCCACTCTTTGCGCCAACACTCTTTAGGAAGGCTTCCCACATCTCCAAAACATTGATTCTTTCTCTGGAGATACGGTAAATATCTAGTTCATCAATTTCATTGTCATTCTGTAGTAGATGTTCGCTCAGACTCCAATTAGTTGGTTTCCATCCATTCAATTTTTCACGGTTGAATACGAAGGGTTCGTCAGATAGTTTCCATGCCTTTTGTTTACCCACATAAACTCCAACAATGTAAACACGGTCTCGTGCTTGTGGCGTTCCTCCAAGGTTAGGCGATATTAGGTGTGGAGAGACAATCGTTGGAATATCCGATACGTGATATCCCAAATCTCTAAGCACTCGGATTATTAGTGCCCAAGTGTGCCTATGTTTTGGTCCAGTTAAGTTTCTGACATTTTCAAGTATGACTATCTTTGGACGTCTTTTTTCCAAGATTTTGGCAATGTTGTAAAAAAGAGTTCCTCGTGTTTCATCCATCCCTAACTGGGCACCGCTTTTACTGAAAGGCTGACATGGGAACCCTGCAGCAAGAACATCATGCTCCGGAATAAGCCTGGAAATCCGTTGGTCGGTCAGAGGAACTAAGTCTCCAACTATTGGGCCTTTCATGTGTTTTTCAAAGTTCAACCGATAAATGGCCTGTGCATCCTCATCAATTTCGGAGGCGAAAACACATTCACCACCTAAATCACTAAGTGCAATGTGGAAACCACCAATTCCAGCGAAGAGGTCAATGAATTCAAACTTCATTGCAACTCCCTTCCCTTTTCTTGGCGCAACCCCTCTAAGGCCTTCCTTTTGACAGTCGTCCAATTACCAAAAACATTTCGAATTAGGACACCTGAAGGAACATGGTCGGGCTGCTTTTCTCTCCACGAATCGTAACTGCCTATACTGCTTGAAAGGTCAGGTTCCTCAAAAAAACGACGTACATAACCCAATAATTCTTCTTCACTCCATAATTTCACGTATTCCGTCCGCATAGCTTGAGCTGCTTCAACTCCAGCTTCGGCACAAACCTCTCGCCACGAACCAAACTTGTTGTAAATGTAAGGAACAGAGGGTCCCTTAATTTCTCCGATTTGAAGCAGATATTCATAATCAGCTGTTCGTAGAGGAAAGTAGTAAGTGCTTGCCTTCTGTATCTCCTTCAAAACTTGTTCTTTGGTCCAAGCGGTGAAAGTTGAAGGCTCTGGATTCTTATCGATTATAAATTTCTGGAACCGCCTAGGAACTATGCGCAGTGCCTCTTCCTCTGAAAGACTCAGTTCTTTTGCTAACTCCTTCCTATATATAGCTCCATACTGCGCGAATAAACTTGCCAATTTAATCTCTATTTCCTGAATAGATTTATCATTCTCATCTTCCACAAGATAGCGTGAAACTAAATCCAGGCCTGGTGCAAGCTTAACTAATACTTGTCTAACCCTCTCTCTTGTTAAGCCATATTTGCTCCCAATCTTGTCGAGAGTTTCCCCCTCTAGACGTAAACAGAGCATGTCTAAGTCCCGACTGCCATTCGGATAATCTAGGGAGTTGAAATAACCATATAACTTCTTCTTAACTTCCATTTTCTCGTCTGGGCTGCGTAATTTCTGGGCTATTAGCAGCCCAATTAGGTTTGGAAATGTTCCCCAGGTTCTATGGAACTCCAAGGATTTATCTATAAAACTCCAAACTTGGGCATCAGTCACGAACTGTGCTTTTGCGGTTTCTATCAGTTCAAAAAAGGTGTCTTTGTCTGTGAATAATTGATTGATTGGCTCAGTCAGGCCTAGTAGGTAGTAAGTACAGCCATCAAACTTAAGTAAATCGACTGAATCATCTGAGTATCTGTTTTCATATTCTAATAAGGAGTCTCGAGTCTCTTTATTGGGGAATGTAGATTCCATCATTTCTTTATAGGTATCTACGTCTCTCTTGAAAGAGTCAAGGTTTAATGCGACTACACCAACATTTTGGAGCGTATTTATTTTCTCTATTTCCTTATCTAGTCCTGCTAAAACATCACCTAAAGTCTCAGTACCGGCAAAAATCGACTTATAGTTTGCGTTTTGCGATGAGAGAGTCTGTAGGTGGAGAGATACATAGAGTTGCGAAATATCAGAGATTTGTGCTGCTATCTGTTGGGTCTCTTTGACAAATTGCTGTTTGACCCAGCCTAATAGAAATGAAAGATTTTCTTCGCCATCTGTCTGCACTATCGCGGATTCCTGGATGGTATTGAGTAATTCTTTAACTTCGTTTACGGATTTCTCCCCAAAATTCCGGATATCTCGAAGTTCATATTCGGTTAAGTTTCTCAATTTTTGTAATGTATCTATCCCCATCCTACGTAAAGCGTTGTAGGTTCTCGTCGATAATTGAAGGTTTTCTATCGCAATATCTAAACCAAGAGAATCGGTGATGGTGGAGGGAAATCGTTCCCCTTGATTAACCTCAAGTTCTCTTATCTTCGCCTTTATTTCGCGAACTCCGGCAGTCCCAAGGTTGGCAATTGCGTGCAATTCCTCGTCAGGCAATTCGACCAGTTCTCCCAGATTCTCATGCCCCGCTCTAATCAATGCGTTTGAGACTCTATTTGAGAAGTTAAGGTCATCTATCTTCACAGTCCATAGGAAGGGTGTTGATTCCATTATCTCAACGAAGCCATCACCTGATTGTGTCTCTTTAAGGCACGAGAGGCTATGCCGCTCAATAAGTCGATACAAAGTAATCCACAGAACTATGGCGCGAGTGAGTCGGTTCCCGCAGGTTGAGAGCAGCACTTTGGTCTTAAGTTGTGCCATATTCCTAATGGTGGTTTCGTCAAAATCTGAGCCCTCTGTTCCTAGAATCAAACTTCTGGCTTCAATCTGGGTGAATCCACTGGCAAGCAGAACTAGCGTGTCTACTTTATGAGCACAGCCCACTGGCACATCTGGGAATATGACGTCGTCATTGAGATGCTTAAATGCTTTAAGAGCACTCTCAAACAAGTCTCGATAACCCCCTTTTTGCTCTATCGCCAATTATTCAATCAGAAGGGTCTGACACAAATGCTTTGCGCGCATTTTGCACATTTTGCTCACCGATTGCGCACAAACTACGGCAAAGTTGGTCGAGCCACAACCACTCATTAGTGTAAAAAAGGAGCTGGCCCCGCACATAGTTGTACGGGGCCAGCATGGTAATTAAGAAGAGTCGCCCTATAAGCCGGATTCTGTCTTGCTATTGCTAGCGAGATCACCATCCATCTAGATCTGTAATTACTTACAGATTCAAGCAACCTACCCGGTGACTCGTGTGGGCACACTCAA
>Ga0214917_10005869_pt1 | contig 12954 bp, 11 predicted proteins | sample LL_1208_BB_MetaG_FD_177983 | JGI IMG/M metagenome (GOLD analysis project Ga0214917, IMG submission 177983) | Freshwater microbial communities from Lake Lanier, Atlanta, Georgia, United States - LL_1208_BB | ecosystem: Environmental > Aquatic > Freshwater > Lake | place: USA: Georgia | collected... | reverse complement strand
CATTTACAAGTTGATCTAGAAAAGTTGCTCCCCATCTTAGACCATCTGATCCTAGGTCATAAGAGCCGGTAGTTAGTGGATTTATATCACTTATTATTCCAGTAATTAATGTTACACTATCACTCGGTGAGTCCCCAAATTGAGTATCCCCATTAATTGTTAGGTTATTCCAAACAGTTAAAGTACCTGTAATGTTAGTGTTTTTAAGAAGTTGAATTGTGCCTGTGCCATTAGGGTTAATCTGTATATCAGAATTGGTGGTATTGCTAATTATAGAATTGTTTTTAAAATCCAGTGTATCGATCCTAACATTACCGGTTCCATTCACACCTAGTTCTAAATTGGCATTTGATTCTATACTTTGAATAACATTTGTATCTATTATGATACTGTCCGTAACAAATCTATCCAAGAAAATATTATTCCATTTTAAAGAGTTTGATCCTAAATCATATAAAGTTGTAAGAAATGGATTGGCATCAGATATCGATTTTGTATTAAAAATTATGACATCAGAATTTGTATCTCCAAACTGGGTATTGCTGTTAAAATTTACAGTTCCCGAAACAGTTAGATTACCTGTAATATTAGTATTTTTTAACAGTTGTACAATACCTGTGCCATTAGGGTTAATCTGTATATCAGAATTGGTGGTATTGCTAATTATAGAATTGTTTTTAAAATCCAGTGTATCGATCCTAACATTACCAGTTCCATTCACACGTAGTTCTAAATTGGCATTTGATTCTATACTTTGAATAACATTTGTATCTATTATGATGCTATCAGTGATAGCTTGTGCAAGATATATATTATTCCATCGGTAAGCATTACTACCTATATCATATAGAGCAGTGGTAAAAGGAATAAGATCGCTGCCAATACGTCCAACTGGATTAATTGTATCAATAACATTGTCACCAATTTGAATATTTCCCGCAACTGTAGCGCTACCAGTTACGTCTAGATTACCTGTGACACTAGTATCTTTTTGTAACTGTATAGTTCCTACACCATTTGGGTTAATAAAAACTGACCCTGATGGACCACCTGAAATAGTATTACCTGTTATGCTTACTGCGTCTAGATAAACTTGTCCTGTACCATTACTATCAAGTTGTAAATTACTGTTGCTAAGAGTTGTAGTAATAAAATTTGTATCAATTAAGATATCATCAAATGTTAAATTTGTTGCGTATAAGGTTTTCCAACGTTTACTGGTCAGTCCCAAAGACAGTAAATTAGTATCTGGAATAAAATTACTGGCTATTTCACTATAGAAATAGATCGAATCTGTATTGTCGCTGCCTATTATGACATTTCTATTAAGATACGTGTCAGTGCTAGCAGTAAGATTTGAATTTGTAGTAAAGTTTACAGGAACGCTAAGATTTTGATTAGCGGCATTAAGAGTTATGCCACCACTATTACTTTGTATTGTATTACCTGTTATAGTTATATTTCCTGTACTGATTTCATTTGGATCAGCGTAGGTTATGTTTGTTCCATCTGTTATACTAATATTTTGACTTGTAAAAAGGTTACTTTGAAAAACAATTCTTCCTGTAGCAGATTCAACTTTAAAAATATCTCCTACTCTAAAGTTACCTTCCTGATCCATACTTTGATAGTAAATTTTACCATTGTTTAGTTCAACTGTTTCATTACTATCTATAACATCGCTAGTGTCATTGGTACTTAATTTTCCTGAACCTATGTATCCAAAATTATGACTGATAAGATACATTAGAGTTCCGTCACCGTCAGCTTTAGCTCCTATGCTGCCATATACATTAGCCGAACCAATTGATCTAACTTCAGCTCCAAAGTCACTATAGTCAACCCATTCTAAATGACTGGCAGTTTGCCCTCCACTAAAATTAATTCTTTGTTGATTGCTAGTATCCGGAGGACTCTTGCTAGCTTCAAATCCGCTGACATAACCGTCAATTACAACATTAGAATATGCTCCCGAGTAGCTAATACTTTCTACTATACCTGTTGTATAGGTATTAGCTTGACTAACATTTTCTATACTGACTGTTGCTCCCGGCAATACAGTTTGACTACTTATTCCGTATAATTTTAATCTTGTTTTACCATCACTGGCAAATCCTAAAGTGCCTTTGGCAGCATAAAGTCCTTCACTGGCAAAATATATAAAACAGTTTAACCATTCTACTCTTACACCATTAGTCATCCACAGACATCTTACTCCCGGAGTAATAAACGTCACGCTATGAAATAACATGCTAGCTTCTTTACTAGCTGCGTTGACCACGCTTCCATCTATTTTAGCCCCACGACCAGCATCGCCTTGATTATATCCTCTAGGGTCAGACACACTGGTAATACTTCCTTTGGTTAAAACGGTACTATTTCTTATGTAAGGACTTCTAGTAGTGACTGTCATGCCTGGAGCAAATCTAAATGCGTATCCAGTATCATTACTACTATTATAGTAAAAATCTGCTATGGTAATATCTTCTACAGTAGATTCTCCATTGAGTAAGAATACATCTTCTCCTGCGCTACTAGTATCAGGTTTGACTGTAACAGATCTTACACCAAATCCTTTTACTGTAACTCCTGCTGGCACTGTCAATGGTAGTTCTTCAAAATACGTTCCTGGAAAAATATAGACTGTATCACCTGAACTAGCATTGGCCAATGCTTCTGAAATTTTATCAAAAGGAGATTGAGGATGATCTCCGAAATTACTTGATCCTCCGTTAGTGCTAACATACCAAGTATTTCCAGGTCTTAGTGTTATCTCTATACCTAGAATACTAAAACCTGATAAGGCAGTAAGGCTGTTACCGTTTACTGCATAGGTATACAAGTCTTTCCAGCGTCTAGTAGCAGAATCTAAACTGTAGGTTAAGTCAAGATCAGGTACAATATTACTTGCTACATCACTGTTAAAGTCAACTTTATCTGTGGAAGAATTACCGAATATTATAGATCCATCAAAGGTGACATTTCCAGAACTATGTAAATTACCAAATACCTCTACACTTTTTTTAAGATTAATAACACCTGACCCTGAAGCAGTAAGATCTAAATTTTCGTTACTTCTAGTAGATTTTATATAGTTGTCATTTATACTAATGCCATCAGTGGCTAATTGACTGGTTGTGATAGAGCCTTTACTACTCAGGACTATGCTTGATACAGTGTTTGTTATGGTATTGTAATTGAATACAAAATTAGGAATTGTAAAAGTGGTATCTACTATAAGATTTCCAGTACGTGTAGCTCCTGTTACATGTAACGGTCTTAAAGGAATAGTATTTTTAATACCTATTCTATCATTGTCAACATCTAAATAAATTAGATCTGTATCAAAGGCCAGATCTACACCGTCTCTTTGTAGATCATTTTCAAGCATTTGACCTGTAATTTTACCTACTGTACTGGTCATTCGTCACTCCAAGTACAATATTTATCGGAAGGGATTAACGGTCAAAGCCTGTGATTACATTAATAGGTTTAGCATTTGGAACTGCTGTTCCAAATTTAACATAAGTGCCCGAAACATAAGGCGCACCTGGTCCTGAACTAGGGTTTTGAACCACTTCATAATTTACATTGGCGATTTGAATAACATTTTCTACTAATACTATTAAATTCTTAGCTATTTGAAATCTGTCCCAAGTCAAATTACTTTGAGGAGTTAAAACAAAAGGATCAAATGGTAACCTAAATGTTGTTTCTACAGCATTTCCGGTTCCAATTTGATAGTATTGTATAGCTCCTGGTTCTTTAAATCTAAAACTTCTCCAGCTTCCTGCTTGATAGCCTTCAAATTGATTTGTTTCAGTATTGTATCTTATCATACCATTAACAAATGTAGCAGCAGTAGAATCATCTGGACTCTGATCTTCGTTTGTACCGCGTGGTAAGGTTAGATTAAATCTAGAATTAATAACTGCCTCTCCACTAATATCGATATAAAAACTGTCTCTACCTGTGACAGTTTTAGGATTTAAGTGAGTTCTTCTAAGATATCTCATTATACACTGATTGTCGAAATAGTGGCAACTAAATTGGCCGGAGCGGCACTACTGGCAACGACAGTATCACCATTAGCTAAAATAATTTTTTCTGTGTCAAAAGTCACAGTTTCTCCTGCTGGAACTGGAAGTTGATTAACAATTAAATTAGTTGTTGTAACTCCGTCACCCGACCTAACAAAATGTAAATCTAAATATGTGCTATTAGCTGTAGGATCAGCAGGATTATAGGCAATTCGATTACAGACCCATATACAAGTGACAGCATTATTACCAACACTGGTATATAAAACTGTATTGCTAGTGCTTATTGCTACACTTTGAATAGCCATTTCAAATCCTTAAAATATAAAACTAAAAAGCAGTGCTCTTCTTTTACTAACTAACTCATCTGATCTTGTATTTACAAAATATATTCCTGAATCACCTGGACCTAGAGTTCCTGTTGAAAACACTGCGGTAGTTCCTAGTTGTGTTGACAATAAACTAGGTTGATCACGTAAAATTACATAGCCGTCAATTTCAATCAAATCACTAGCTGCTCTTAGGACTAAATCAGCACTGGTATTCTGAGTTGTTATAACATTATCTCTAAGCTGTAAATCATTAATAAAAAGACCATTTTGTGTAATTTCAGCTTCAATTATATTATCTACTCTAAATTCTACTTTGCTGTAAGGATCACCTTCACTGGTGTCAAAAACTTTTACTCTGGTATTACCAGCGTTAATATTGTCTAATGTACTATATGAAGTATAACTAGTAAAAAAATCAATCACAGCTTGAGCATTTACTAAAGCATCTGGATCCGGCCCTATTACAATAGGACCAGTGCTAGCATCAAATTGAGTATAATCAAATATGTTGCGTTCGTAATTAACTGTTCCTGTAACTGTTACATATCCTGTTCCTTGATTTACAAGGTATAAATTCTGATTCGATCCTACTACAATACTAGGAGTTTTTAATCCTATACTGGATCCGATAGAATCAACAAGTTTAAATGTTCCTGCTGTAATAGTTCCAGTACTATTTCTGTGACTTATTAATTCATCAAATAAAAATTGAGCATTAAAGTAATTTCCTCTTTCAATTTCAATTCCTGAAACAAAGCCGTTAGTTATGCTAATGCCGTTACCAACTTCACCCGAGTTCAGTGTTATGATGTTATCTTCTACTGTTAGTGTTACAGTGTTAACAGTGGTAGTATTACCTTGAACAAGTAGATCGCCAGTTATATAAACTGTTCCGCTACCAGGATTATCTCCACTTGTATCAAGAGTGATCGTACCTCCACTCTTGATACGTAGTTTATAATCACCATCTTGAACGTTTACAACTTTTATTGTCATATTAGATAGCTGTTAAAACAATATAATCGTTAGTTGAATCGTTGGCCAATACCCACTTGTATCTAGCACCACTAAAATCTGTAGCTAATCTTTTTGTCATTTTAGCAATAGCAACATATGTTCCGTTTGACGGACGGTATCCTTTAATTTGCATTTGTCCATTACCTGTTGGAGTGCCGCTTTGTAACTTACAAAGAGCTTTTGTTCCAGCTTGATTAGCGACTACAAATGTACCTTTTCCTCTTTGCTTATAGATATAAGCATAATTTGTAGTACTATTATAAGTTGCTTCTGTATAGGCTGCGCTGCCAAAATAAGCATTTACACGAATACCTGTGTTACTTGATGGTGTGCCAATTACATCAACACCATTTACATCTTTTCTTAACGGACGTCCCATTTGTTTCTCCTATTCAATGAGCGTTCTAGGCTCTACGCGGTGGGGTTCCGCATAAATCATCTAGACATTACTATTTAGCACAGATGACAAAGGGCTCCTAAGAGCCCTTATCTAACTAAAATACTGTCATATCAATTAGGTAAATGTAGCATTACTAATTGTTACTGTACCTAAATAGTCAGCAGCATTGCCAAGCGAACTTGCGCTGTTTGTTAGTTCAACATAACCATAACGTGTCATGAAGCTAACTACTGGCTCAAATGTACTTGGATCAAGTACAACACCACTACTCATTAGAGGAATGTATGGGCAGTAGAATGCTGCGGCATCACTTTCTGATCCACCTTTATATCCGATTAGAACTTTGTCTGAACCGGATGTTTCAGTAGCAAATGTGTTTACATAAACTTTCATAGCACCGTTCAAAGTACCAACAAATTTGGTATTAGTTGGGGCTTCGAAAGTGCCTTCTGTAGTGCGAGCAAAGGCACTTGTTGTAGCACTTTGAAGAATTGTTAGACCTTGTGGGCTAACAACTGCCCAGTTACCAGCGCCACGACGTGTACGCTGAGCGATTCTGTTTGCTACACGGTTAATAGCAACTGCCATAGCAGCGTGCTCGTCACCAACGAATGTAGCTGTACCAGAAACAGCAGCCTGATCAAAGTTAACATTATTACTTGATCCTGCTAATGTAGCCAATGAAGAAAGAATTTCTTGATCGATTTCAGCAGTGATTTCTTGTGCTAGAGCAGCCATAATTTCTGCTTCGATGTCAATGCCTTGTTGGGCTTGAGCATCTTGTGCAGCCTCAAATGTCCAGCGAGCGCTTAACTTACGAGTTTTCGCTTCAACTGTCTGCTTGAGGATCTGAATGCTCATCTTACGACCAGCTTGTCCTTCAAGAGCAGCAGTAGGAGCAGCACGACCAGTTGTAGATCCTTTAGCAGAATACTGCTCAGCGATCTTAAATGGACTTAGTGCTTCTTCACCAGCAGTTGTACCAACGATATTACCGTTAGCACCGACTGTTTCTGAATAACGAACACGTAGAGTATGGATTTGACCAACTGGACCAGTTAGTGGTTGTACACCGACCAACTCGTTAGCGATAACGGTTGGCATAACACGACGGATTACTGGAAGAATCACGCGGTTTAAGCTTGCGACGTTTCCGGCAGAAGTAGCACCTACGCTGGCCGCCTCTGTAAGATACTTACGTGTATTTTCTAGAGTTGTAGCCATCATTGTTTTCTTGGTGCCCTCAAGGCCTTCAAGAAGTGCCTGTTTGGTTTCTGCCCAACGGCCTGTTAATAGTTCTGACATTATATTATCTCCTAATTGTCTTTAACTTAAATTCCAGCCAAGCGACGAATTTCAAAAATATTCTTATCTTCGCTGGTAATTACGCTGTTGGTTTCTTTATTGCCTGTAACTTCCTTTGCCTCTACTAATGCCTTTTTCTGTTTTTGTGGAGTTTCTCCGGCAATTACTGCCGGGAGGTACTTGTCAAAACTACTACGTAGCTTTGAGGTTTGTACACTTTCTAGTAATTCTGTCATTATAGTCTTTTGATGTGCTGCAAGAGGACTGGTTAATTCACTAAGAATTTTATGACGTTCTTTACTTTCTACTAGAGCCTTAATTTCTCTTTGTTTGCTTTCCATAACTAATTTAGCTTCTACTAGATCATTTTTAGCAGCAGCTAATTCAAGTTCTTTAACGTCTATAACTTTAAGCAAACGAGAAGTTTCTGATTTTTCATTTAAATAACTGTTCTGATATTCGCTGGCAAAAGCTTCGAACAATTTACGACCGAAATCATTACGACGAGCACTTTCAATATCCTCCTTAAGTTGCTTCATCTCTTTGGTAAGAGTTTTTTCAACTGTAGATTCTACTAATAAAGCAGCACGTTTGATAAACTGTTCCTTCATTTTAGCTAAGGTTTGGCGTCCTTCTCGAACTAATTTAACTTTGGTTTTAGCAAGATCTTGCTTGTCTAATTGAAACTCTGCAATTTCCTGAGCAAGGGCTTCTACTACAAATCTTTCAAGTGTTTTAAACTTGTTAGCCATTTGTACTTGATCTTCATGCAACTCTTTTACTTCAGAAACTAACTGTCTCGTGATAAATTGCTCTAACATTTTTTTATGTTTTTGAGCATTTACCGCAATTTTAGCCTTGGTTTCAGCAAGTTGATTACGATCTTCTATAAATTGGCCAATTTCCTCTTTTAATTGATCATTTAACATACGATCAATTGCTTCGACCATAACAGCTTTGTCATGTTCGTAGCGTTGAGCAAATTCTTCACGTAGTTCTTGAGTAGCTTGTTGACGAGCTTCGGTAATACGAGTCTCCCAAGCTTTCTCAATATCAGCCTTGATCTCTTCAGAAATCATGTTGTTTTCAACTAGCTTTTTTAATGCATCCAACATGTGATTCTCCTCTGGTTATCGGAGCCCGCTTATTATTTTTAATAAGCTCTCTTTGAGATATTTTTGTGCGTTAGGATCATTCTGCACTTCCTGCGCTATACGCAAGCTACGATAACCACTACGAGTATTCATAAGGTGTTCGTATATTGGTGTAGGGTATGCTCCGGGGGCACTTGGTTGAGCTACCACATCCACTGTGATAATCTCGAAATCGGAAACTTCACCGGAACCGTCCTCTCGAACGTTTCCGGATCCGCGACTACTTACTCCTAACTTTACACCGCTTTCTAACATAGTCTTCACTAGGTTGCCCATTGGTGTGGGTAGGATTTTTAATTTTCCATAACCGTCTGCGCCTTCCATCCACATTTTTGTGACCATATGGCACACGCGGTCAAGGTTAATTCTGAGGTCATCAGGATGATCTACTTCGCCAAGAACTGAATATCCACCTTCAATTTGATCGTTCAGGGTTTTGACAGCCCTGGCGATTTCTTTCGCAGGATAAACACGCTGATTCTGATTCCTTTTGTCACCTTGGATGAAAATACCAGACATATAAAGACTTTTACTTCCATCTTGACCATCGGATTCAACGACCATCTTAGCTTGGTCGAAACTCAGATTTTCACGAAGATAGTTCATCTATACTACCTTATTTTGCTCTCTTAGGAGCACCATTTAAAGGACTGCCTGCGCCTTTGTCTTCTTGAGGAGCAGATCCTTTCTTCTCAGCACCATGTCCTGCTGGATTCTTTTTGAAAGCATCACCTTTGTAACCACCAGGTTTGTTGATATTTCCAGCATCATCTTCTTTAGGACTTGGATTTAATAATCCTCCTTTGGTGCTAACACTGGGTGATTCTTCTCCGCCTTGAACTAAATTCTTAGCAGAACCGCCCATGTCATTCTTGCCAGCTACAACAGACTTGGTATTTGCGCCGTTGTCGCCCATTTTGGCTGTGACTTTTTCTGTATATTCACGAATAAAACTTTGTTCAAGATCCATTTCATCATCCATGTCCATGTCGTCACTACCCATGTCCATGTCATCCATGCCCTCTTCATCGCCCATGTCGTCTCCGCCCATCATGGCTTCGAATTCTGACTTGAGTTCATCAAGAGCATCTTCTAAATCCATTACACGATCTTCTAAGTCGTCTCCACCCATGTCATCCATGCCTTCTTCATCATCACCTTCAAGGTCACCAAGCATGTCGTCACTGGCATCACCACCTACTTCATCACCAGTTTCATCATCGTCATCTTCAGCAAATCCGAAACTTTCGTCCATTTCTTCATCATCTTCTTCTTTAGACTCGTCCATTTCTTCATCATCTTCTTCTTTAGACTCGTCTACTTCTTCGTCGTCTTCTTCTTTTTTCTCGTCGAGGTCTTCGAAATCCTCAGCAAGAATTTGTTCGTAAATTTCTCTTGACTTTTCCACTACTATCTGATGGAAAAGATCTTTAGCTTTGTCGCTTTCTTCATTGATTAGATGTTCGAGCATCTGCTCGAATTTGTTTCGATCAGTCATGTTTGGTCTCCTATAGGTTCAAGGCTGTCAAATATATTTACATTTAATTGTAATAATCGGCTTATTATGGTGGATTTTAGCGTGTTTTTGGCCAAGTTTCTAATAATCTTTTAAAATGTTTGTAATCCATAGATCTATAATTATGATGATTCCATTTAGGATCGTAAAAATTATTTTCTTCAACTACTCTATAATATTTTATTTTAGGATTTAATTTTATAACTTGATCTGTTTGTTTTTCCCAATTACCATGATAGGTAGCATGATCAGTTGATTTTTTATAATTGTCTGTGTCTGCATAGACATTGTTCAATAGACCCTGTATTCCAACATAATCAAATCCTAATATATAAATTTCATCATAGTCGTGACTGCTGGCAAAATTCAAGGCTGTGGGTCCACTACTCCACCCAAGTACAGGATTAAAATAATTAAATCCGCTAAATCGTTTATATTTGCTATTAGGATTAGTCCACACAGGTACCTTGTGTTGAAACCCAGATTTTTCTATTTCAACTATCATTTTTGGATCTACTGCTATTAGATAATCTGGAGTAAATTCTCTGAATAAGGCATTACAACCATAGATTTTACCGTATGGTTTTAGAGTTGATGGTTGAATATTGAGTCTGCTGCGACCGTTACCTAGCACAAAACCGCGCATAAATTACCCTTTTAGAATAATTATGCCATTGGTTGAGGAGGTGGCTTATACATTTGAGTTATAAATTCTAAATCTTTTTCTTGTTCTAGAATATGTTTTTCACTTGCTTTTCTTAATTCGTTAATCTGTTTTAAGGTAAGTCGTGTTTTACGAGTATCACTTCGTTTCATCACAGAAGAATCTCGTCTAGGATTATAGGTCATATTATCGGTTACTAACCCAGAATCACTGTTGTTGTAAAATAATTCTCGTAAAATCATAATAATATTTATACAGGAGCAGCTGGAGCAGCTGGAGCAGAACCGGCTGTGGCAGGACTAACAGACATGCCTTCTGGCTGTCCTAGTTCAGGTGGAGCATTTTCATCAGCAAGTTCTCCTAGGTCATCTTCTATACCTGCTTGGCTTATACCAGCACTTCGTAATTCTCCACTGGCATCAGTTGGGATAGTTTCAGCGACCCCTTGTTCTTCTTTCCACATGCGTTCGTTTTCAGCCATTTCTTCATCTGTCAATCCTAAAAATCTCTTTAATGAAAATCTCTTACTCATAAATGGAACTTGCTGAATAGTATTAAACGTATTAATACGTTGTCCATCCATTTCACTTTGACGATAAGCAGCAAAATTTAATGGAGGATTTAGTTGTAATTCAAATAAACTAGTATCAATGTTGATTCCTTTATCGTGTAGATATAACTTAAATTCATTATCAAAACTATCTTGAAGTAGACTCTGTAATCTTTCACAATATTTGTTGAATCTTAATTCTTGAATATAAGCGGTACCTACACGACCGTCATTATAACTAGCTTGACTATCGTCTGCTCCAGTGGGTAAGTAACTACTGGGTATACGCAGTCCTCTAAATAACTTATTGGTAAAATATTTTAAATCATCGATTTCACCTAAATTAGTTCCACCTGCTAGAGTATCAACTTTACTGCCTCTGCCTTCTGCTGTTTGAGGGAAAAAATAATCTTCATTAATACTAAGTGGATTGTATGCACTGTCAATAACATTATTGGCACCACCTGTAGCACTGGGTATACGACGTTGATGTATTTCATTTTTTACACGTTCAACAAAGCTCATAGCTAAGTGGCTGGGCATATTACCTACATCAATATAAAATACACGACGTTCAGGAGCACGTTGAACACGATAGATAATAATAGCATCTTCTAACAATTCTTTTTGTTTATAAACCTTAAAAATTTGTTCTAATAAACTTGTGCCAAAAGGATAATTGTTGTCTAAACCTTCACTTAAACTGAGATGAATCATATGTTTTGCTTCAATAGCAACTTCATTCTGGTTGTTTTGAAAACGTGTGCCCGGACTTATAGGATAGGCACTGGCTTGTCCTCTAGCAGCGGCGCCGCCCGCAACATAAGCAGTACCTCTATTATTCGTGTTTATTGTATTAGGATTGATAGTGGTTACAACAAGATCCATAAAATTAGGATTTAGATCTCTAACCACATATTGTTCAGGTTTTTTCCCTTCACTTTCATTGACAATAATTTTCGTAATTTTGCCAGGATCAAGATAAAACCAAACCTTTGTTTCAGGATCTCTTACAAAAAATCCATCTCCATATTTAAAAAGATTTCTTACTATTCTAAATATTCTAGTGTTAAATTTATTTAATTTTGTCCATTGTTGAAGATATTCCCTTAGAACTTTTATTTCTACACTAGTGGCTCTAGTTTTAAAATGTAATCTAAAAGGTGTTTTATTTTCTTCGTTAGGCTGGCTACAGAATTCTGCTAGTATATCTAAAGCAGCATTTACTTCACTGTCCATATCCATGGTATCATATTGAAGATATCGTTCTATGCGATTAGGAGCTCCAGTATAAACATCTGGCAAATAACTACTGTAATTTGTTCTAGCTGGTCCAGGTTTGGCAGCATTTGTGGCCATAGGACTGTATAAACCAGATTGATTCTCTATAGAAACAGGAGAAAAGTATTTTTTCCAACTCATTATGTTCTCGCGTAGATGTTATTGCTGTTGCTCTTTGTAGCCTGTATTTGCTTATTGAACAAATCTTCAGTTTTAGTAATTAATTGTCCTATCTTACTATTTAATGAATTAAGAGCAGTAACTACATCATTAAGACTGGCTTCTTTACCTGCTGGTGTTGCTAATTTTGTACTAGTTTCACTTTTTGTCTTGTCTTCTTCTTTTTTTGTTTCAGCTTGTCTTTTGAATTTCGCAGTCTCTGCATCATCTTGACTAGTATCTGTTTTGGCAGGCAATGACGATGTAGCCTGTTTAACTTGTTTTACTATTGGCATTCCAGTTGGACTAAAACTCAAACTGTCTAAGTTAAACTTATCACTGTTAGCAGTAGGACTAGCTGCTTGTACAGCTTCTTTCATATTTTCATCTAAGGCAGGCTTTCTTCTAGATTCTCTTGCTAATTCTGCATCAGCTTCTCTATTTCTCTTTATTTGTTCATCTACACCCGCGAATTCATCATAATCTACTGTAGCTGGTTGTTGTTTAGCGATTGCTTCATCTACACCAGCAAATTC
>Ga0214917_10005868_pt1 | contig 12956 bp, 10 predicted proteins | sample LL_1208_BB_MetaG_FD_177983 | JGI IMG/M metagenome (GOLD analysis project Ga0214917, IMG submission 177983) | Freshwater microbial communities from Lake Lanier, Atlanta, Georgia, United States - LL_1208_BB | ecosystem: Environmental > Aquatic > Freshwater > Lake | place: USA: Georgia | collected... | reverse complement strand
TGGTAGCGCCGTCTTCGCCGTACAACATCCACGATTGATTCAAGGAGAAAGTACCCTCGCAGCCGATGAACGGCGCGCCGTAGAGCGTCCCAAAAATTACGTTTGTGACGCTCGGTTTGGTGGGTGGGGTCGATGACAGGGCAGTCGTTTGTTTAGTGCCCGCGTACGCCACGACGGTCGTCGTTTGGAGTGAGCTATTCAGCGACCCACCGAACCGGCCATCCGCGCCGCGCGCGATGACGCACCATAGCCTTGGGGTTCCATCACTTTTTGTTGTCGCCGCGAACATGAACTCGGTGTCGGCGCGTAACAAATAATCGAACTGTAGGCTCGCCGGTTTGCTGCCCGTCGGCGTCAGCGGTGTGCCGGCGAGCGAATCGACGAAACCGTTCTCGTCGGTGTTGAATCCTGCGCCGCTGAGATTGTCGTTCAAAGGGAACCAAGTCGTGCCCTTCGGGATGCGTCGGACGAGCATCCAACCGTCTTTGTTCGCAGTTGAACTTTGGACGATCAATTCGACAAAGGCAAGAAATGGTGGTCTGCCACCTGCGCCGTCGGGGTCGAACCAGTAATAACCGTTGCTGGACGAGGTACGACGGGTTTGCAGGTCTTCGACGGATTTCGCTGGATTCGTACGCGATCCGCCGTAACCGGCGGTCGAATAATCGGTGGGCTCAAGTCTTTTGCCGGTCAGGGTCACCGGTAAATTGAAGTCCGGCCGGTTCAGCGTGAACACGACCGACTTGTCACCGAAGCCGCGTGGTTGAAACGCGATCGTGAACGAGCACGTCTCCTTCGATTTCAACACTAGGCCGGGCGTGCAATTGCCGCCATCGACGTAAAAAGTTCCGCTCTCGGTATACGGCGTGCTGACGGCCTTAAATTGATAGGTCGGGTACGGTGGGAGCTGAAACGTCGTGCGGCCGTTGTTCGTCAACGTCCAAGTTTTTCGAACTGGTGTCGATGCGTTCGTGACCGAGCCGAAGTCTAGGCTGCGAGCGCTCACGGCGATCTGAGCCGTGGCCGGTGCTGCATCGACCAGCAGTAACGCTGCGACGATTACCAGCAACGCACCAGAAAGATCAGCTCGTTTCATGACGTTCGACTCCGCAAGGACGATTTCCCGCACAAGGTAGTCGGCCGCACGGGGATTTTCTTGATCGGCGTTCACGGCTCGCCCTGGGGTACCATACGCGCGCGCCAGGGAGCGGCGGATAGGGAAGGCGATGGTGAGTTCGGTACCGAAAATCGTGGTGGTGGGTGGTGGGGCCGGCGGGCTCGAGCTGGTCACCCAGCTCGGTGACAAGCTGGGCAAGTCGGGGCGTGCCGAGGTGACGCTGATCGAGCGTGGCCGCACCCACTTTTGGAAGCCCCATCTGCACGAGCTTGCCGCCGGCACGGTCGATCTCGACGTCCACGAACTCGATTATCTCGCTCAGTCGCATTGGCACGGATTCAAATATCGTTTCGGTGAAATGATCGGGCTGGATCGCACGGCGCGCCAAGTGCTGGTCGGTCCGGTGTACGACGAGAGCGGTGAGAAAATCGTTCCTGCGCGGCGCTTCGATTACGACGTTTTAGTGTTGGCAGTCGGCAGTCGCATCAACGATTTCGGTACGCCCGGCGTTGCCGACCACGCAATCGCGCTCGAGAGCACACAAGAGGCAGATCGGTTTCATCGACGGTTGATCAATGCGTTCTTGCGCGCGCATGCGCAGCACGAGCCCTTACGCCCCGAACAATTGAACGTGGCGATCGTCGGCGCGGGTGCGACCGGTGTCGAGCTTGCCGCTGAGTTGCATAACGCAACCCGCGAACTGGTGTCGTTCAGTCTCGACAATATCGACCCGGACAAACACATCCGCCTGCACCTGATCGAAGCGTCGCCGAGAATCTTGCCCGCTTTGCCGGTACGGGTGTCCGATGCGGCTCTGCGCATGCTGCACGAGCTCGACGTCGAGGTGCACGTCAACGCCAGAGTTGCCGAAGTGTTACCGCGGGCCGTGCGACTCGCCGACGGTACCGTGATCGCAGCAGAAATGGTGGTATGGGCGGCTGGCGTCAAAGCGCCGCCATTTTTGGCCGAGCTCGGGTTGCAGACAAACGCGCTCAACCAAGTGCTCGTCGACGAATGTTTGCGCTCGGTGAGCGATCCGGCGATTTTTGCGATCGGTGACTGCGCGGCCGCAAAGTGGCATGCGGCATCGCAGCGTTTCGTGCCACCACGCGCACAAGCGGCTCACCAGCAAGCATCCTATTTGCAGCGCGCCATTCGGCGGCAGCTGGCCGGTAAGGTCCTACGCCCGTGGCGATACCGCGATTTTGGTTCGTTGGTTTCGCTAGGCGACTACACCACCGTCGGTAATTTGATGGGTAATTTCGTCGGCGGAAATATTTGGCTCGAAGGTTTGTTCGCGCGCTGGATGTATATGTCGCTCTACAAGATGCACGAAATCGCCCTGCACGGATTTTGGCGTACGGCCTTGTCGACGCTCGGGCGAATGATCGCTGCGCAGACCGAGCCGCGAGTCAAGCTGCATTAGTCCGTGACGTCAAAGGTCGAATCGGAGACCCATCATGTCCGTCTACATCTTCGATGCAGTGCGCACACCGCGTGGTAAAGCGAAGCCCGATGGTGGTCTTGCGAGTCACCAGCCGGAAGACTTGATCGCGAAATTGGTCGACGGATTGCGCCGACGAGGCCGCGATGCACGAGCGGTCAACGCCTTGCTGCTCGGATGCGTAGGGCAAATCGGTGCACAAGGCGGGCATATGGCCCTGGTCTCGAAACTACGGAGCGGTATCGACGAACGCGCCGCTGCGCTCACGCTCAACAATTATTGCGTATCCGGCCTCACGGCCGTCGGCCAAGGCGCGCTCGCCGTCGGCGCGGGTCATGCACAGCGCGTCGTTGCCGGTGGCGTGGAGATGATGTCGCGCGTGCCTTTCATGGGTGACGAGGCCGCGTATTATCGCGACGACACGTTTTCCAAACGTCAGCGCTACATACCGGTAGTCGTCGCTGCGGATCGCCTCGCCGAAAAAATCGGCATCACACGAGACGCGCTTGATGCGGTCGCCTTCGAATCGCAGCGTAAGTCGGCTTCAGCGGAGCGTGATCCTGGAGCGATGGCGTCGCGTATCGCGATCGACGAGCTGAATCGTGACGAGTGTTTGCGCGCGGGCACGACCAGAGAGGGGCTGGCTGCGCTCGAGCCGGCATTCGCGGCAGTGGCTGCGCAATATTCAGCGGCACTTGAGCGGGCGATCGACCATCGCCACACCATCGCCCACGCGCCGCCGGTATGCGACGGCGCTGCGCTCGTGCTACTCGGCAAAGAAAACGCGTGGGACGTAGCGCCACGCGCCCGGATCGTCGCTCACGCGGAGTCGGGCGGCGACGTCGAAGATTCATTGCTCGCCGGTTTCGCGGCGATGGAGTTGGCGTTAGCCCGTGCCGGAAAAACGCTAGCGGAGATGGACCGCATCGAGTTCATGGAATCTTTTGCGGTGACGATCGCCAAATTTTTGCGTGACTATCCGGTCGACGCTGCAACCGTGAACGTCGGCGGAGGGCATATTGCGCGCGGGCACCCCATGGGGGCATCGGGAGCGATTTTGTTGTCGACCTTGCTCGATGCGCTCGATGTCGCTCAGGGTCGATTCGGTTTAGTCGTTTGCACCGGCGCGGCGGGCGTCGGTTCGGCGATGGTGGTCGAACGTCTACGGTGATCGTCAGTTCGAGTCGCTCGCCGCGAGGCGCGCGAGTTCGCTACGCACCACTTTTCCCACGCTGTTGCGCGGCAACTGATCGACGACGCGCAGTCGTTCTGGATGTTTGAAAATCGCAACGCCGGCGCTCGTGAAAAAACTTTTTAAATCGTCTAGCGACAACGTCTTGCCGGGTTTCGGGACGAGCACCGCACAGATTCGCTCGCCGAGGACCGCGTCCGGGTAACTCACTACAGCTCCCTCGACGATGTCCGGCATTTGCGCGAGCACGATGTCGAGTTCTTCCGGTGCGATCTTCACGCCGCCACGGTTTATCACTTGCTTATGGCGACCGACAAACTTGTAGTAACGCGGCGTTGCGCCGTCGCCCTGCAATTCGAAAAGATCGCCGGTGCGGAACCAGCCGTCGACGGTGAAACTTTCCGCATCGACCTGCGGCGCGCGCCAATAGCCGTCGAACACGGTCGGTCCGATGATTTGCATCTCGCCGGGCGCGCCACGCTGTAACACTTCGGCGCCGCTCGTCGGATCGACGAGGCGCGTACGGATACCCGTCGGCGGCAGATCCGGCCACGAGATTTCCGCACGTCCCCAGCGTGGAAATAACACGGCCCGTTGTTCGGCGTCGGTCGTGTTGTCCTCGTTACTCAATAATGAGACGCCCTCGTTGGAGCCGAAGATATTGACGACTTCGATACCGAAGCGATCTTTGAAGCCGCGAATCATGCTCGGATCGAGCGGCGCCGATCCCGATCCTATGCAGCGTACGGTTTCGAGATTCAACGACGCGAGCAGTCGCTCGTCTTTGATCAACATGTTGAGAACGGCGGGCGGTGCGATCGCGTAGCCGATGCGCTCCTCGACGATCTGGTGCAAATACACAGGCAAATCAAGCGGGTGGTGTAGTACGAGCGTGCCACGGGCGTGTAACCAACTCATCAGGCAACCGCCCAGTGCGGCCATGTTGACGAGCGGGAAGGGGTTGAGCAATCGCTCGCCCGGCGCAATCTTTGCGCCGAGGAAATGCGCATGACTGATCGCGAGCCAATGATTGTGTGAACGCGGTACGCCTTTCGGTGTCCCCTCGGTTCCGGAGGTCCAGCAAATCGTCGCGATGTCGTCCGCCGACACGGATGCCGCGGCGATTATTTCGGGTAATGCAGTCCTCGCCGTAGAGCCCGGCGCCGCCGGCGAAAAGGCACGCATATCACTTCGTGTGTTCTGCTTGCCTTCTTCGGTGAGTGCCCACAACGTCATACTACGCGCGGCACACAACTCGCGTAGTTCCGGCAGATGGGGTTGGTCTTTGAACCGTTCGATCGTGAACACGGCCTTCGCGTCCGTGAGCGCGGCCATCTGGCCGATTTCACGTTGCCGAAACTGCATCGGTACCGGGCTGACGATGACCCCGAGACGCATCGCGGCGAAATACAGTGCGACGTATTCGGCGATGTTCGGTAGTTGCGTGATGACGATGTCGTCTTTGCGTAGTCCCGCAGCGGCCAAACTTGCGGCGTAGCCGTCGACGAGTTCGGCAACTTCGGCGAACGTTAAGCGCCGTGGTGCGCCGCCGGTCAGTGTCACGCGATTGGCGGGATCGATCAGCGCCTCGCGCGTCGGTTGCTCACGCACAGCTGCGTCGAACAGATCGGTGATGCGCTGGTCCGACCACCAGCCCCCTGCGCGGTAATCTCGAATGCGATTTTCTGGCGTGGTTTTCATCGCATCAATATCGTACGTGTGGCGTCCCTTATGCGGCGGCGCGTGACGCGTCGCGCCAAAGATCACGGCCGTAGACCCACGCCGCATGGAAGCCTGCCGCGACTCGACCCGGCAGCGCGATGCGGGTGATCGGACCGCGGGTGATATCTTTGGCGTCGAAGATCCACGCTTCGGAACGATAGTCGGCGATATCGGTGGCAAGGGTGACCGCGTAACCGGAATCTTCGTCGCCGCCGCGAGTGCTTTTGGCGAACGTGGTTTCGCTCGGGAACCAACCGCGTGGGTAGTGATAGACGTCACGCGTACCGCGCTCGTGGTCGTACTTCACCAAGCCTTCGAACGCCAGGGTTTGCAAATCCGTAGGAATGAGTTGGTGGTAGGAGTAGCGTGATTTCACGCCATAGAGATCGGCGTCGGGCAAACAAAATTCGACGTTCAGATCGTCCAGTTGACGTTCTTGCTGTTCGCCGGTCCGCAGGTTCATACGCCAACGACGTAAATGTCCTTTGTAGCGCAGGTACGCGAGCATCGAGCCGAGGGGTCCTTCGGAAGGATCGCGTCGAATGGTCGGATCTGGTTGGAAGCAACCGTCCATGATGATCCAATCGCCTTCTTCCCACGCGTTGACCATGTGCAGTACGTAGCCCGGATCGAATTCGAACCAGCGAATTTGTTCTTGGGTGCCGTAGCGTGGCAGGACACCGAAGCGCGTCGGTAGGTCGCGACGGAATTGCACGATGCGATGGTTCGTGCGCTTCAAAAGTTCCGGATCGTGGAACAGTGGGAAGTCGTGCAGGATCGTAAAATTGCGAGTGATGGTTGTGTCGTGTGGCAGGCGTGGCCCCGGTAAGTCGATACGCGTTTTGTGACGTAGCGCGCCATCGGCGCCGATGACGTAATAGGTGAGCCAAGGCTGAAAATCAGCATAACCGTAGTTGATGAATTCGCCGGTGCGCGGATCAGTTTTGCCGTGCGCGTTCATGGTCGTATCGAGCGCGCCAAGAAAATTTTCCTCGCCCTCGGTGTCCAAGGTTAGAGCATCGAGACGATGCATCCGACCGGAGTTGTACCAAGCCGCGAGCAACTTACCGTTATGCAAATTGAGTGTGGTGTTGGCGGTATCTTTGGTGTAGTCGACGTTTTGTGAGTCGATTTCGTGGCCGACGATCGATCGTAAGTCGTACGGCCCCATGATGCCGCTCAATTCGACTTTGCCGCGCTCGATCTCGTCGCGGAGTGCGCGCGTGCGGATCCACTTGCGGATATAACTTGCGCGGCCGTCGCGTAGATATAGGCCATGCACCATGCCATCACCATCGAACCAGTGGTAGGCGCCACGAGGTTCGAGGATGGGATTCGGTCCTTGACGAAAATATGCACCGAAAAGATCGTGTGGTACTTCGCCTTGAACGACTCTCAAGTCGACTGCCGTGATTTCCGAAACGACGGGTGTGTATGGCCCGTGTAAATAAGGATTGTCGATATGGTCGACCCACGCGGGGCGATCCTGCGGATCGATCGTCGAAACATCGGAATACTTACGCATCGGAGGCCTCAGTCGCGCGACACGACGAAACTCACCGTCGTGGTCGCGCTACCACCGACGTTGAGGGTTGCGAATCGCCGGGCACCTTCGACTTGATAGTCGCCTGCCCGATCGGTCACTTGCTTCCAGCAATCGAGGAGCATGCGCGCGCCGGTTGCGCCGACCGGATGTCCGAGACCGATCAATCCGCCGCTCGGATTCACCGGTATGCGACCACCCATTTCGATATCGCCATTTTCGATGGCACGCCAACTTTGGCCTGCAGGGGTGATGCCGAAGTGATCGATTGCCATGTATTCGGTGCTCGTGAAGCAATCGTGCGTTTCGATGCCATCGAGATCGTCGACACCAGAAATTCCTGCACGTCGAAATGCATCTTCGATGGTGGCCCGGACGAACGGGAACACGTACGGCGTGTGACGACTCGCGGCGATTTTGGCTTCGTAAGTGATCGGCGCGGTACGGTGTCCCCAGCCGGCGATCTTGGCGATCGACGCAGCCGCGCCATGACGCATGACGTATCGCCGTGCATAGTCTTCCGAGGCCAAAAAAATTATGGCAGCGCCGTCGGTGATTTGTCCGCAATCTTGTTTGCGAATGCGACCGTCGATGACGGGATTTGCAGCGTCGTCGGTCGAGAAGCTCGCCGGCTCGAATTGCCAGCGCCGGGTTTGCGCGTTGGTGTTGCGGCGACCGTTCGCGAAATTAATCTCGGCGATTCGGCTCAAATATTTTGGATCGATGCCGTAGCGACGATCGTATTCGTCGATCAGCTCGCTGAAGACGTGCGGCCAAGGAAATCTCACGTCGACGCATTCATGGCCGGACCACATGGCAGCCGCGCCGATCAACTTTGCCGCCTGGTCGCCCGGGACGTTGCGCATTTGCTCGATGCCGATCACCGCGGCGAGCTCGTAGCGACCCGCTTCGATTTCGGCAGCGGCCGCCAAGGCGGCAAGACTGCCGGATGCGCACGCGCCTTCATGACGTGAGGCCGGCTTACCCGCAAAACTCGGATGCGCCGCTGCGGCCAGGCCGCCGAGATGACCTTGGTTGCAGAAGAGTTCGGCCGCAAAATTGCCGACGTGAATGGTGTCTATGTCGACCGGATCCAGGCCGGTCGTATCGAGTCCTTGCGCGACGACTTCCTGCATACCGTCGGCTAATTCGCGACCTTCTCGCGCCCAATTGCGTGCGAAATCGCTCTGCCACCCGCCGAGGAGAAAAACACCCTTGCTCATGTTGTCCTCGTTCGTCCGGTTCGAGCTCATTTGAACCGGTGCCGTCGCTTGATAGTATCATTATGCAAGTCACTAAGAGATGTGCGCCGATGATCAAAAATCGTCTCGGAGTACTTGGCCGAGGGATGCGGTTGCCCATGGTGGCTGCACCGATGTTTCTCGTGTCGGGGCCGGAACTAGTGGTTGCGGCTTGTCGATCGGGTATCGCCGGCGCGATGCCCACCACCAACGCCCGAACGGTCCAAGATCTCGAGCGTGCACTGCAGTTCATCACTCGCGAACTCGACGCGTACTCCGCCACTGCAGGACGGCCCGCGGCGCCGTGGATCCTCAATCTCATCACGCATAGTTCCTACGATCGACTGTCGCAGGAGTTGGCGCTCGTCAGTCGCTACCGACCACCCGTGGTGATCACCGCGCTCGGCAGTCCTGCGCCCGCGGTCGAAACCGTGCACGCCTATGGCGGACTCGTGTTGGCTGACGTCAACAATTTATCTTTTGCGCGCAAAGCCGCAGCTGCTGGCGTCGATGGATTGATACTCGTTAGCGCCGGCGCAGGCGGTCACACGGGGCGGGTCGCGGCGGCGCCATTCGTGGCTGCGGTGCGCGAATTTTTCGGCGGCATCATCGGTGTCAGTGGCGGCATTTGTTCCGGCGCTACCGTACGTGCAGCCGAGTTGATCGGTGCCGATTTCGCCTGCGCGGGAACGCCGTTCATCGTCGCTGCCGAAAGCGCCGCAAGTCCCGCCTACCGCGGCATGGTCACGCGCGCCACCCTCGACGACCTCGTGCTGAGTAAGGCGTTCACGGGCGCCGAGGCATATTACTTGCGCGAGAGCATCATCGCTGCGGGACTCGATCCAGACCATCTCGTCGGCAAAGAAAAATTCGAAATCAAAAATTCCGAATCGCAAGTCAAAGCTTGGAAAGACATTTGGTCTGCCGGGCAAGGCGTCGGTTGTATCACCGCGATCGAATCGACGGCCGAGATCGTGGCGCGTTTCGAGCGCGAATATGCTGCTGCGGTCGCGTGGCCGCCGTTCGTCGGTGATTTCTCGTGAGCGACACGAGCCACGTTGGCGTCACGGCCAGCGAGTTGGTCGGCGGTTGGCGATATTTGAATTGGGATATCACCTACGACGACGGACGCCTCACGCATCCTTTCGGTAGCGATGCGGTAGGTTTCATTCTCTACACCGCAGATGGTTGCATGAGTGCGAACATCATGGCGGGCGGCCGCACCGCATTTCCCGAAGGCAATCCGCGGCGTGCGAGCGATGCCGAGCGCGCGAGTGCATTCGACGGCTATTTTAGTTATGCGGGACGCTGGCGCCTCGAAGGGGGCAAGGTGTTGCACGATGTGACGGTGGCGTTGAATCCCGCATTCGTCGGTGTGCGTCAGTGGCGAGATCCGGTGCTCATGCGTGATGCGGGCGGTATCTTGACGCTGTCGTTGTCGGCTGTCGAAAATTTGCCGGGAGGCAGACGGATGCACCGAATTCTTTGGGAACGAGTCGAAGCCTCGAGTATTACGGATAATCGATCCTTTTCGAGTGATCGAGCATGAGTCGCGCGTTGCAGTGGTACGACGCACATCACGATGCTTTGCAATCGGCGCGTAAAGCTTGTCATACGCGCGAATATTTCAGTCTCTTCGCCGAAACCCCGGATAAACATCCGGCCGGCGAACAAGGTCCGGCCGCAGGTCGCGCGACATTCGAGGCTATGCTCGGCCGGCCCTTCGAGATCGATCAGCCGGGAACGATCGGCTACGTCGGCGATGAAATTTCTCCCTATACCTGCACACCACTCGGGATCGAGTATCCGCGCGCCAACGTCGATGCACTGTTCGATGCGGCCCGTCGGGCGATGCCGGAGTGGGCGCGCGCCGGCGTACGTGAACGACTCGGTGTTTGCATGGAGATCATCGCGCGCCTGCATGCGCGGGTGTTCGAAAGCGCGCAGGCGGTGATGCACACCGCCGGCCAAAGCGCTTTGATGAGCTACGCGGGTAGCGGCACGAACGCACTCGACCGTGGCGTCGAGGCCCTGGCCTACGCGGCAGCAGCAATGGAGGACGTACCCGCCGGCGCAGTGTGGGAGCGACGTTTCGGGTCAACCAATATCCGGCTTCGGAAAAAATATACGCTGGTACCCCGCGGTGTTGCGGTGTGCTTTACCTGCGCGACGTTCCCGACCTGGAATGCCTATCCCGCGATGCTCGCGAATTTGGCGACCGGTAATCCGGTCATCGTCAAGCCGCATCCCTCGGGCATCCTGCCGATGGCCATCGCGGTGCGCGTGTTTCGGGAGTGTTTGCGCGAGGCCGGCTACTCTGCCGATCTCGTCACACTATGCCCCGACACGAGTACGCAGCCGCTCGGGAAAATTTTGGTGAAGCACCGACACACTGCGATCGTCGACTTCACCGGTAGTGCGGCGTTCGGTTCGTGGGTAGAGGCGAACGCAGCGCCAGCGCTCTGTTTCACGGAAACATCCGGCGTGAATACGGTCGTCATCGACTCGGTCGAGGCCCTCGAACCGGTAGTCAAAAGTTTGGCGACCACAATGAGTCTGTTCTCGGCGCAGATGTGTACGTCACCGCAAAACATTTACCTGTCGCGTGACGGTATCCGCTGCGGTGGGCGACGCGTGAGCGTCGACGAATTTTCGATGTCGTTGGCAGCTGCGATGACCGCGATCGCCGAGGACTCGAAGCGCGCTGGGCCGATTTTGGCCGCCATCCAGTCACCGAGCACCTTGTCGCTGGTCGACGAGATGCGCGCGGCCGGCGCGAAAGCCGGGCGCGTGCTGATGGAGCCGAAGGCATATCGACACGCCGATTTTCCGCACGCTCGCACCTGCTCGCCACTATTGCTCGAAGTGCCAGCGGGTCGCACCAGTCTCTATGGTCAAGAGCGCTTCGGTCCGATCGGGTTCGTGATTCCGGTCGGCGAAGAAGACGTCGATGCGCTCGCCACTGCGGCACGCGACGCGCGAAAGGGCGGTGCGATCACGGCGTTTGCGTACTCGACCGACGAAACGTGGATCGAGCGAGCCGAGGCCGAGTTCTCAACGGCTGGAGCGCAGTTGACGGTGAATTTGACCGGACCGATGCCGCTCAATTTTGCCGCGGCGTACAGTGACTATCATGTCACGGGCTTGAATCCCGCAGGCAATGCGACGCTGACCGATCTCGCCTTCGTGACGTCGCGTTTTCGCATCGCCCAATCGCGACGGCTGTGATGTCGTGCGTTAAAAGCTATGACGGCAGCGGACAGATGCGGTCGATGACCGCGCCGGGCACCGGCACGCCATAGACCCGCTGAAAAATTTGACGTAACCGCTCGGCGCGCCATGGTCCGTACGACGCAGTCAAAATCCAATGACCAGCCGAATTTTTAGCGATCGTTTCTTCGAGTTGATCGAGAGGCATGTCGATGCCGGTGAGGTAAGCCGATAGACCGAAACTTTCCCGTTCGCGATTCAATTGTTCGACGTGATCGTGCTCGCGCCGGACGTGCTCGACGAGCAAATAGCCGGCGCCGGCGCCGAGCATGAATACCGCACCGATGATCAGTTGGTTGACGCGCAGATACGCGAGCATGACCAAAAAAGGAATGCCGAGCGCTGCGCCTAGGACAATGGTTAAATTTTGAGTACTTCGCAGGGCGTTCGCGCGCTGCTCGGCGTCCCGACAATCGCCGTAGAATTTGCAATAAGCGTGTGCAAAATAGTCCAGTTGGTCGCCCTGGCGGCGACACTCGCTGACTTTCGCATCCGAGGCAAAAAAATCGGCGAAGGGGTCTGAGCTGTCCGTCATGGATAAAAGTTACGCCGAGAGGTGTCGCGCCGGCAATACTTAACGGGCGATCGCGGTATCGACACAATTTTGTTGCCAGAAGCGACTTTGTTTCAAAATGTGTCGATGTCTGCGGTACCTGCCAATTTCTGCCATCTTCCGTGAAGCCCATGTCGACCGAGCCTCGTAAACGCCGCATCATGGTGGTCGACGACGACCCGGAACTTCGGCAGTTGCTCGAGCGATATCTTTCGCGTTACGACTTCGATGTGCTTGCCGTGGGCGATGCGAGCGAAGCCGACCGGCGGCTCTCACGATACCGTCCGGATGTACTCGTGCTCGACGTCATGATGCCGGGCGAAGACGGGCTCTCGCTCTGCCAGCGGCTCAGAGCGCGGGGCGACTTAGTGCCGGTTTTGATGCTCACGGCCCGCGACGAACCTTTGGACCGGATTCTCGGTTTGGAGCTCGGCGCCGACGAATATCTCGGAAAACCGTTCGAGCCGCGAGAGCTCGTCGCTCGAATCGAAGCCTTACTGCGCCGCGCGCGCTTACCGGCCGCGGCGCCCGAGATCGCAGACGTGGTGAGGATCGGCGAGTGGGGCTTCGAGCGCGATACGCGTCAGCTCGTCCGTGGCGACGAACGGATCGCGCTGACGAGTGGCGAATTTGCGTTGCTCAAGGCTTTGACCGATCGCCCCTATGAGCCTTTGCGCCGTGAGCGCCTGCTCGCGTTGGCTCGAGATGCCGATCACGAGATCAACGATCGCGCGATCGACGTGCAGGTGTCGCGCTTGCGTAAGCGACTTGAGCACGACCCGCGTACGCCGCGTTTTATCCAAACCGTTTGGGGCGTCGGTTATGTCTTCGTGCCGAACGCGAAACCGCAATCATGAGTCGACACTCGATTCGA
>Ga0214917_10005867_pt1 | contig 12958 bp, 30 predicted proteins | sample LL_1208_BB_MetaG_FD_177983 | JGI IMG/M metagenome (GOLD analysis project Ga0214917, IMG submission 177983) | Freshwater microbial communities from Lake Lanier, Atlanta, Georgia, United States - LL_1208_BB | ecosystem: Environmental > Aquatic > Freshwater > Lake | place: USA: Georgia | collected... | reverse complement strand
GCCTCCTGCTTTGCAAATTGTTGAGTCTTTGGTTTACCAAGTCTAGGTACTAAACCTACCTCTTTTGCCGCAATCTCCATTGATGTTTTTTCATTGCCTTCTTTGTCGGTGTAAGTTTTCTGTTCTAAATCGCCAACAACTAGAACACTGTCACCTTTTCTAAATGTATCTGCAATTGCTTCAGCCTTTGTTCCAAACGCAATTACTCTAAACCATGTAACTTCTCCATCTTTCCATTCACCGTTTATTTGCTTTCGCGGGGTGTATGCCAATGAAAAATTACAATACGCTGTGTTGTTCTTTGAAAATTTTAGGTCAGGGTCACTGCCTAAATTACCTTTAACGCTTATGTGCATCAGTCACCTTCCATCATTACGGCTTCAGTGCCGTCATCTTGTAGTAATACAATTGAACCATCAGGCTTCACAAAAGGAAATTCGTGTGGCTCTCTGTAAGAAGGCACAATCCAACCTTTTTGTTCTGCGCTTGCAGGCTTGAGGTGAATACTATCGGTTTTTAGATTATGGCAACCGTGATGGATCAAAATAAGGTTTGAAACCGTATCTTTGCCGCCTCTTGATTTAAGTTTGCGGTGATGCAAAGCCATGTTTTCAGGCATGCCAGGGCCACCGCAGACTTCACAATAGCCATTAGCCCTGTTGATTACGGTTGCTACAACTTTCTTATCAATCGCCATCTTCTTCGTCATCTTCCCATTCAGTAGGATCTACCGTAGGAAGATCAACGCGCAAAGGCAGGCCAAAAGGTGATGCTGTACTCAATACCAACCACCTCTCAAATCTTTACCTGCTTGTTTTTTCCAAAAGTTCCATGCCCCGCATGGCGATCCGTAACGCTTCTGCACATAGCGTAGTCCAGCCCGCATCTGCGTGTAGGCATCTTTTGGCTTGTAGGGGAACTTGTAGTTGCCCCAAGTGCTAGGCATGAACTGAAACAGCCCAAACGCCCCTGATGACCGATTAAGCGCATTGATGCGCCAGCCGCTCTCTTTGGTTATCAACTGATCCAGGCAGGCAAACTGCTTTTTATGATCAAGATAATCCTTCTTCACCATAGTTAGCGCCATAACTTTAGGCGGTAACTGGTGCAACTGTAGTTTTGGTGCTTGAGCAGTTGCGGGTGAAGCAAACACAATTCCTACCGCTAATGCGGCGCTTAAAAGGATTTGCGTTAGACGCTTCAGGCTTTAGCCGTTCGCCAACTTTCTACAGACTTCGCAGGCGGCGTTACCGTAAACCCAACTGCCGCAATTACAACGCTTTACTAAACTGTCCATTTCTTTACCCCTTTCAGGTTATTTTTAGGACTGCTCTATTCTAAAGCAAATTTCTTCAATTACAACGCCTAAAATGGTAGCAATAATTACACCCGCAATTAGCATCATTCTTCTTCCTCCTGTGGTGTTAGGTTAATTCGCGCTTGAATTACATTAGCCCTGCTCAATCTGATGCCTTCCAAAAACCCCGCATAACGCTCACGGCTATCGGGTTGAGCCAACATCTTTGCCACATACGGGCTTTCAATCCACTCTGTTAAAGCGTTTTCAATCGGGATTAAATGATTGTTAATTACTTCTTCAGGTGTCATGGGTATCTCAAATCTTTGCACCACTCTGACATGTTCTCAATTGCTACCTTGCATTGATCAGGCGTTGTTATGTCATACAGCCAGTAAACAATTACGGCTATAACAATTCCTAATACAATCTTGCCTCTGCGTGTCAATCTAGTCTTTGCCATTACTTGCCCTCCTTCTAAACCATTCTTGTGTGCCGCACCACTCGCACTCGCTAAGTGCATTACCTTCTACTGCTTCATACACAATTACATAATTTGCAGGTGAACCATAAGTACCGCACCAAACACATCTAGGATCGTTGCTTATAGACATTGTGGATCTGTGGGTTCATGCCAGCCAACTTATCTTGTATTGCAAACCAAACTTGTTCGCGTTGTATTGCATTGTTCATTGATTGGCTTTTGTTTGGTGGAATTACAAACTCATTGAACTCCACCGTTATTTCTACTTTAAACTTCACACACATGTCCTTTCGCGCTTGTTAATTTCATTCCACACGCGTATGCGTGTTGCTTCTACTGTTTTTACAGGATTACCAAATTGTTTTTTGTGGTAATCATAAGCAGGGTTATTTGGTTTGCCCATTTCTTCATCATAACCATCTTCAAGCGTGGCTTCATACTGCGCAAGCGCTTGATTGATAATTTGTAGATCTTTAGTTGTTAGTGCCATTAGTTCCCCCACTTCTTCAACTTTAGTGGAGAGATACGGCGTGAAATCATACGGCGTGAATTTTTAGTATCTACATAACGATAAATACTTACATCACCATTAGTCATAAAACCTTCAACATTCCACATTGCTTTGCCGTTAATTGTTACTCGGCTTCCGATTGCTAACTGCGTTAGTTGATCCATTTGCTTGCCTTCTTTCTGTTGGGGGCTTTTGCCCTAGTGAGATAATTCTAAAACTTTGTGGGGAAGATTGTCAAACACATTTTGCGACTTATTTAGCCGCCACATAAACATAAACAAGAGTCTTGTTGATCTGCTTAGCGCGTAGGCGAGCAATCTTTTCTGCTTCGCTCTTGCTGTTGGCTGTGAAATTAGACTTTGTTTGGCGTTCGTAAAGCCAGTGCCATTCCTCATTCTTAACTTTCTCTGCAATGTTTTCTTCACGGAACTCAATGCGGCGTGGTGTGTATTCGCTATCTGCGTATTCTTTTGTGAAGCGGTCATACTTTTCAGTTACATCTAAAACAAACTGATTGTGTACTTCAGATGGAATTGATTTTGGTTGGAATGTTGCCTGGTAAATTTTCTTAGCGCCATTTGTTTGTGCAAATGATGCAATTACTTCTTCTGTTGTGAATGTTGCTGTAGCCATTTTTTGCCTTCTTTCTTTGGGGGCGTTTCCCCCTTACAAAAGAAAGATTACACCCACTGGCACACATTTGGCAAAAAAAGTGACAAACATTTGGTCATTGTTTTTGTGTGACTGGTCACACCCTAAGCAGGCATTTTGGCCCACATTTGAACCCAAAGCCCAGGGTTAATCCCGTACTGCTTTGCCGCGGTCAGGCGTACAACCTGCCCATCATCACGGTAGGCAATGGCTGTAAGGCCGTCTAGGACGGCTCTGACCAGTTTATCTAGGTCAGGGGCTACTGACGGCTCAGGGCGGTTCACGGTTTTTGGGCGGGCCATTGTAAAAATCATGTCTATTTCCACTGGCTCAAGGTGGGGTTTTGCCCCTGCCTCTCTAGCCCGCAAAGCAATGGCAGAACGCCACGCGGCCAGTTCTGAGCCTTTGGCATGAATGACATGCCCGTTGATGACCTTCATAGATCCTTGCGGAACTGGTTGGCCATCTACCTGAAAAGTAATCACCTAATGAGTGTAATGAGATCCTGCGCTATTGCAATTTGTTCTTTGCCTAATTCATTAACACCATGAAAATCATAAGTGCCTGCATGATCAGGGCCTTGAATGTACTTCACCATTAAATCATGATTATTAACTAATACATGATCTCCTGGTTGCACAAGTGCGGGATCAACTAATTGCTTAGTCATAGTTCCTCCTGTAATGGTTACATCAAGTGTAACAGTTACAGATAATGTTTGAGTTATTTTGTCTGACTCTTTTTGAAAAGATTGCGTAATTCTGCGGGTGGTGGAACGGCGCGTAATCTTTGTTCTTCTTGCTGTCTGAACCATTCCGCGGCTTCCTCTCGCTCTTTGTCTGTCTTGCTTCTTGCTTCCTGTAATTTTTTCTGTTGAATTTCCGCAGAAGCATCTAATGGCGGTAGAGCCTCATCAAGCCACCTGTGACCGTTTAACCAGGTTGCAGGGTATGCGGTGAAGGTCTTAGTCCTATTAGGGTCTGATAAGTACCTTTGAGCGCCTCTAATGATTACTTCAGGATCAGTCTCTTTGATCCGTGTGTTGAAAGATTTACGGGCTTTTTCTTTTCCAATCTTCAAAGGATAGATAGCCCAAAATTGATTAAATAAATCTTTCTTTCTTTTATCTGTTTCTGTTTCTGTTTCTGTTTCTGTTTCTGTTTCTGAGGGCGTTACATCAGCGTTACTTTTTTCCCTGTAACGCGTTACACGATTGCGCACCTGCTCACGCTTTTCCTCAACTGTTTTGCGGCTTGTCTGATGCTCGCAATAGTCATGGATCTGCGCGCCTGCTTCTACCGTAATCCATAGCCCTGCATCAACAAGTTCTTGATAAGCGTTGCCATTGTCTAAACGATTGATTACAGCCTGCGCAAGAAAACCATCAGTGAGGTATTGGTTGGCATAACACAATCCTTCAATGTAAAGCCTAAATGCCTTGTCACTTAACGGCAGGATTTTAGGGTTGTTTGGCAAGGTGTCATCTAATTTGATCCAGGTCATTTTGCCTTCCTCTTACATTCTTTGATTTGCTCAAGTGAAATTCCCATCTCACTCATTGCTTTTAGTCCTCTGATGCGTTGATTGGGATACTTCAAGGGTTCATCAATGCTTGCTCTTTCTTGAGAAGTCATGCCGCCCCACATACCGTAATTTTCATTTTGAAATGCGTAGGTTAAACAATCTTTCCAAATAGGGCAAGAGACGCAAATAGATCGCACCGCGTTGATGTGATCGTAAGCGTTTACAGATCTTTCTTCTTCTATGTCATAAAAGAGATCTGTGTGAATTTCTAAACGCTTACATTCTGCCTTCTCCCAATCTATTTCTGAATACTTGGGCAACCTTCTTCTCCTGTCGGATCATAGTAAGGGCAGAAGTCGGCGCAAAAAGCCAGGGGTTTTTCAGGAGAAGGTTTAAGTTGCTGAGCAACCATTTCCCTGGTTTTTTCTAAATGCGCTAAGGCTTGTAATGCAATTTGTTCATCATACGGCGCGCTATAAACCAAAATGTCTGTCATCTTTCCATCACGCGGAATTCCTACAAGCGCTACATCTTTGACCGTGTAACCATTTTGTATAAGCAAATAACCGTACAAATGTATCTGCCAAACCTGTTGCCTGTTATTGCCACCAAAGTAACGGCCACTGCCTTTCTTGATGGTTTTCCAGTCAATGACGGTGTGGTTGATCTTGTCGTATGCGTCCACATGGCCAGGCACTCCATTGGCTTCTACAGCAATTTCTAATTCATACTGAACGCCAAACGGATCCTCACGGCGGATTGCATCTTCAATGCCTGTGTGAATAAAAGTACCCAGGATTGCGCCTAACTTGTCACCAACATTTGTTGGCGCTGTTTGGGCTATGTCATGCCAAAGTCTGCGGTGACACCCACCAATTGCAGATGGCCCAATGGCTGTTTGTTGTGATCTAGCCCTGGCATTGTCATTAGCAACCAGGGTTTTAATCACCATGTTTTGTAGATCAATCACAAATTATCCTCATTCCATTGCGAGCCGTGTAAATCTTCCATCATCTTCATGTGATCAATTTCTAACTTTTTTAATTGTTGGCTAATTTTGTATAACTTCCACGCCATACGCAACGGGTAAAGCCAATAACCAATCAATACACCCAGTAGAAAAACTGCCAGTGTAATCATGTGAGATCCATACTTGTGCGCACTGATGTTCCAACTGAACGGGCAATGTCCACCTGCATTTTTAATCGGTTTGTATTGCCGCGTGAAGCAAGAACTTTCGCTTGCACAATCGCAAGATCCTTGTGCAGTTCTTCATTCTGAATAAGCGCCATGTCCTCACGCTCACCTACTGTGTAATTTTTACCAGTTGGTGATGATTGCATTGCATAGGTCATACGAGATTTAGCCATAGCAATTTCGTAATCCGCTTTAACGCTGTGATAGATAGTTTCAATTTCAATTAAAACTTTGTGCGCTTCATCAACTTCTTTAGAAAGCCCGCGTAATTTTTGCTCCACCATTGCGGGAGTAATGATTTCAGACATTATTCACCGCCTCATTTGCTTCATAACCTGCATCAAATGCCATGCGCAAACTGATTTTATCTCTCTGCATTTCAATTTTTTCCCACCAAATCCAAAATGCTTTATCTTGCTCACTCATTGTTTGTTTCCTCTTGTACAGGATCTTGTACCAGGCTCATGTTTGCATTTTCTTTTTTGTTTTGTAATGCAATCACCTTGCCTGCATCAGATGAAAGGTTAAAAGGATCAGGGATAAATTGAAATCCCATTGTTGCCATAGCCTCTGCAAGCGCTTCAGGAAACACATCAAGCGCTGATGCAACTGCTCTGATACCTAAAATGTTTTGATGCACTGCAACTACAAAACCAGCATCAGGTTGAAACTTCTTATCTTTGTTACTCATAGCATCATTCCTTGTTCTACTGCGCGCCAAACTATGCAGTCATTGTTGTGGTGGTTTTTACGGGTTGTTCCTGAGTCAATAATGTAGCCGTCTTTAATGAGGCCAACTCTTGATGGGCGCACTGTGTTGCCTTCAATCTGTAATGTTTTCTCTATCTCTTGATCGGTAGCGCCGCGCATGCCCTGGCTCAAAATGTATTCATACACTCTGCGCTTCAATGATCCAGTTCTAGGTAAAACTTTTTCTGCCGCGGCAATTGATGTGCGCTGAGCGTTTTTTGCAATGATGACGCTGTTATCCATTGAGTGCCGCCCTACGGTTCAAAATGTGATCACGCAAAGTAATGCCATCAATTACAACATCTAATACATCTGCGTTCGTAGTCCATGCTTCTTTTAACTTGTCAAAATCAGTTTCAGTTTCAATTTTGGTGTAAACCTCAACTGCTTTTTCTTTCTCTTGTTGTGTGTAAATGCGTTTTGGTTCAGGTGTTTTGGCTTGTGGTGTATTTTTTATTGCCGTTTCAACTCTGCTTGATTTTTCCATGTCTTGCTGAGTTGGGCGCACTGGCTTCTTTGTATTCGGATCTGTACCCATGTAACCAGCCAGGCTCAAACTTCTGCCTGTTGCGCTCGTTGATGCATTTTCAAGAGCATTGGATTTGTTGATAAATGAAGAACCAACCAGTTCTTCAGCAACATCAACCGCAACTAAAGTCTCACCATAAAAAACTGATGACTCAACAATGTATTGCAGTGGGCGGTTTTGTTCATCTCGCACGATTTCAACTATGCGATTGATTATGCGTAAGTCTTCATGATCTCCGTGAGCGCGTTGTAATCTTTCCGCCACGGTTTCATAAGCATTTGGATTGTAGTTACCTGCCATTTGTAGCCTTCCTGTTTGGGGCTAACTAGCCCGTGTAAAGGAGATTGAACACCATGCCCCTGACAAACACAAGCACCCCGTAATTTATCGGCGTGGCGCGGCGGTGGTGGCATACTTATACCCAGGGGGAAATCATGGCTTATTCACAAATCTCAATCCGCTTAGGCGGTTTAATGGTTGAACTGGGAACAGAAGCAACTTATCCCGACATGGTGAGCGATCTAACAGGGCGTTGTTTAACAACATTCAAAGACGCAATGGACAAAGCCGTTGAAGCAGGCGTTGATGTTTCTGACATGCGCCTGATTACATCTGATTATTCAGATGATGATGAGGACTAATTTTTAACTAAACACATTCCCAAAATGTGCAGGTCTTTGATTTGTTGCGTGGCATCTTTTTTGGTGGGCGCATCTTCCACTATGGGATTGTCAAACCATCTAGGGAGCCATGTGCCTTGAAATTTGTGGCACTCAGATTTGTCATAACAATCCCAACCCATGTCATGTTTGAAATACACGATCTCACAACACTTGCTCATTGAATTACCTTCCTGTTCCTCAATTTGAGGTTGCAGGATAATTATACATTTTGATGTTTTTAAGTTTGTAATTTATTTATAGAGTCACGCGTAAAAAAATTGCAACACACCGCAAAAATGTAAATGTCACTTACGATTTGACAAAGTAAATCAAGGTTTTCAATCAAGCCAAACTTGGTATTGGGCTGTAGTTCTGCCTCTAATTGGATCTACAAAATGCAAGCGCTGACTAGGTTTGCCTGAAGCAGCCATAGAGTCGCGGGCATAACGATTATCTGACTCAGTTGAACCAGTCCAGTAAATGTTGTAGTGCTTTTGGATCGGCTCTTGTGCATGGCGGTGATAGTGACCTAGAAAAATGTCATGGAAATCGTAATCATGCGCTCCCGCTTTCCAGCGGTTAGCACCTGCGATCCATGCCGCAGGGCTAGCAAACCCTGAGCGACCTAGTTCATCACCGTGCATAAGCAGAGCGCGGTAGTTACCGATCTCAACTTCTTGAATGTCCTCTGGACAATCTTCCCAAACCAAACGCTTTTCACCAGCAAGTACCTGACGGCTCATTTCATAAACCATTCTGTCCACATTGTCAGATTTAGGAACTTCAGCGCGCTTGCCACCTATACGGCCATGGTTGCCCCACTCCGCAATGACTGTGACCTTTTCAAAGTTGGCTAGCATTTCCCGTACAAAGTCCACGCATAGCCTTGAGACTGTAGTGAACTGACCAAACAATGAAGCGTCAATCTGCCACAACTGCGCAGGATAATTGAACAATCCTTCAATCATGTCTCCACCAAACATCACTACACATTCTTTAACAGGGTGATGATGGCGTTGTAGTTCAGTTAGATGCACAACCTTTTCAGAAAATTGCATAACGCGGTTGCGCATAATTTCACTGTTGTAACTAGAAGTAACTTTTGCGCCTTGCCAATCTGTTGTATGGATCAAAGCCACCTCAGGATTAACTTTGCGTGTATCTTTTTTAGGCGTTGGAATTGGTGGAACTTTACCTAAAGAAATCATTGCATCATAAGCGCCGCGATAAGTTGCTTCTACTAAATCTTCACTGCGTTCTTTTGATTGTTTGAGTTGCTTTTGCAATCGCAAAATAACTTGGCGTAGTTCTTTTACATCTTGCGACTCAATGCCATCAGGCAAATCCTGTAATCTTTTTTCAAGGCTCATGTGAAAACACAATCTCTTTGCCGTGATGTGTATAGCCTTCTTTGTCTATCCAACTATCTTCATGCGTTGGATTAGCAACAATGCGCACCGACTTAGCCGCATCAAACATTAATGCAACAATCTCAGGCTCAATGTCCTCAATACCTAAAAGCGCACCCCACATGCGGCCTATGGCTGTGAAGTTCTTGCGAGCGCTACCGTATTCAAGTTCGCGATCATCAAGGACTTCTTCTACTCTTTTGGACACCTGCATGTTCCACTTCTGTGAAGTCTGATTGTGTCTGCACTGCATTTATGGCCATCTGCTCGCAATGCCTGCACAATTAAACTGACGGGATAACCTTTAGCCCAGGCTTCATCTAATGTTTTTTTGTCTGTTGTCGTTAGATTGTCGTACATTTCTTGATAGGTACAAACGCCACCTACTCGCCTGATGTTTCGTTTGCTAATGATTTCTTGCAACGCGTTTTCTAATGCCATACTTGCCTCCTTAAGTAAAGCGTACCGCAAAGTAAAAAGCCCCGCGTTAGCGGGGCTAGTTACTTACTTCGTTTTCTTTTTACTGGTTTTGGCTAATTTATCAATCTCAGCGGTTACTACATCTGCCACTAAACCAAACGCAGGATCGCTTTTATCAATGCCGCGGATTGCAGGGCCAACAATGGCCGCCGCTGTAGCAAATGCTAGGGCTGTAAGATCTGTAACCCCTGCGCTATAAAGTGCAAGAGCCGTAATTGCAAAATGGCGTAGGGCCGATTTCAAAACATCTGTTTGCTTTTTGTTCATCTTTACTCCTTTGGGCGGGCTACCGCCATGATTGTTTTATAGTCACGCTTCTTGAGGTAATAACCATCACCGTTTGACTGGCTTCCTGCCTTACCACTAGAGGTATTTCCCTCATAAACATACAGCACTTTAAGCACCTTGTTATGGCCTTTTACAATGCCCACATGATCGGGTTGTGCATCTTCATCAAACTGAAAAAACACAAGATCTCCTGCTTGAGCCTGTCCGATAGGTACAAGTTGATTGTTCTTTGTCAGGTACTTTAACCACGCATCACAAGAGGCAAAACCTTTATTTGTATTGGCTACTGTTCCAATCATGCCAGCATCAAAGTACATTTTTGAGGCAGACATGGCGCACCAGGGTTGATTGTTAAGTCCAAACCATTTGCCAAATGTCGTGTCATTGTTAGGGTCTTCTGTATAGCCCAATGATGCTTTGCATAGTTCTAATACTTTTTGGATCATGTTGTTGCCTCCATTTGTGCTTTTAATACAGCCACATCTGTTTTAATGTCGGCTTGGTTTGCAACTAAAGAGTTAATCTGATCTTTCATTGAAGCCCCGCCATTTTCATACACTTGGTATTCAATGCGGGCTAGGCGCTTGTCTTGATCCGTCAATCGTAAATCAAGTTTGCGCCAAATCTTAAAGCCGCCTAAAGGCAAGCCAACGCAGATTGCTATAAGTTGGGCAATGGCCAATGAGGTATCTAATGACATTTTCACGGCAAAAGTTTATCTAATTATGTCCAAGTAAGTACGCGAATTGTTCCGTTGGCATCAACAATTTTGGCTTGATTGGTAGTGGTATTGAGCCACGCATCACCAATGCGCGGATAAGTTGGATCAACAGAAACATTAGGAAATGTAAAGCGCACCGCGGTTTCTAATTTATTTAACCGATTATTAATGTCCGCAAACATTCTATGCAAATCAATAGGTTGATTAAGGTATGGCATTATGCTTCTCCTGCTCCTTGTGCAAGAGTTAAGGTTACGCGCTCAGGGCCATCTTCACCTGGCTGAACAGTCAAACCAATAATGCGGTAAATCTGATCTAGCGTATTAGGAAAACGGCTATCTGTAATAATTATGCGAGCATCATCTCCTACTTCATAAGTGCCAAAAACAGGATCTACATAAGCAGGAACTACAACTTTAAGAACTACTGGCGGATAAGAGGTAGCAAGTGCTTGAGCATCTGCTAGTTGTTGCAAAAATGTAACATCTGTAATTTCAACATAGTTATGCGTGGTTTCAAGTAACGCCCAACCTTGCGTTAATTTTGTTAAGTCTTGACCTGTAGCAATTAACTTGCCTTCATTAGATCCAGCACCTAGCGCATAAACCGTATTGGCTACGGCAGAACCATCTTCAGGGTATTCATACTCAACCATGTTGCCCGCAGGAAATGTAAATACTGGGTTATTAGGATCGCCAAATGAGTAGGCCAAACCGCTACGGGGATAGTAAGTATTAAAGTATTTTTGAGGTTGGCCATTAATGTCATAAGCCACATCAATTTTGAAATCAAAACCATCTCCCTGACGGCTTAAATCTTGAATAGCCTGGTAAACGCTTTTGAGTTCATAATTGTAATAAGTCTGTGTAATTAATACACCTGATGTTGTTTGTCCTTGAGAGTTATACAAAACTCCAATGTCACCGTATGTAGCATTTTGTGCATCTTGAATAAGAGTTTTAGCAATGACTAATTGATCAATTGCCGTAAATTGCACATCTTGCGTTATGCGCCTGTGATCAAAGTATGAAATCCATTCTTGAGCGCTAAAGGTAAGCGTCTGTGATGTGCTGTTGTATGAGCGCCCCCAAATGACTCCGCCCCATACCAAAATGCCATCACGATCTACATACAGCCCGCAATAGGCAGGAATAGTTGAAAGTTCAACATTGTATTTGTCGGCATTGATACCCGATAAAAGAAGGTGACCTTGAAAAGTGCCAGGCTGATTGAGTTGCTGAGTAAAAGAAACGCCAGTTAAAGGCAGTTCTCCAATAATAGTGTTGCTTAATAAATCAACAAAAAGGTAACGGTAGGTAGTAGCCATAGGGTCATCTTACCTGCGCCGACCCCATTGAACTATGTTCCAGGCTCTTTCGTGGAAATAATAAATAAACACTTTTACTACGGTTTCCCAAAACGATACAAGCGTTGCTAAAGAACCTTTACCTGTGATTACATAAACAACAACCCAGGAGGATACCGTTCCCCATACTCTATAACTGAGCGATTTAACAAATGAGCGAGTTTTAGTTACTTTCACTTATTCTCCCCATTTTTTATCAACAAAATAAACCATAATTAAAGCAATTACAACAGATGCAATAACAGCAAGTATGTATTTCTTCATCAAATACCCATTTCTTTGCGTTTTTGAGTAGCCGAAATTGCCTCAATTTCATCACCCAATTTTACTTGTTCAATTTTGTATCCAACATCTCTACCGTACACAATGTTTGTAATGTTTGGCAATTTAAGAACAAGCGCATCAACCATAGCGGGATCTTGTTCAATGTAATGTTTTACTTCATTAAAATTTAGCGGATCTTTTTCGCTAGTTTTGTATGTGTTGCGAACACCCAAAAGAACTTGATTTGTCCTTTTGCCAGCCTCAGCATAAAGAGCATGATGGCCTTCATGCCAGGGTTGATAACGGCCTAACATTAAAGTTGTAGGTTTGCTCCAATCATGTAATCCAGCAATTCTGATAACATCATCAACTTCTTCTTCAATGGTTGAACCATCAAGAATTACTACATCAGTATCCGTTGGGTTTTCCCACATTTTATTAGTATCTTCAAAACGCCCAACTTCAATACGGTTCACCCAAACAAGCACATCAGGTTTTCCAAATGCGGCGCGGGTTTCTTTAGTTGGACAAATAAAATCAACAATAGTTATGTAGCCTTGTTTGCTTGTTAAGCGAGCAAGCGCGCCTAAACGCCTTGCTTGTTCAATTCTATCTTCAGGCGCAAAACCTAAATCTGAACTTAAATCAGCCCTCACTTCATCTGCATTAAAATGAATTGCGTTTATGCGGTCAGCAAGAGCGGTAGCAAGAGCGGTTTTGCCCGATCCTGGCAAGCCAATTATTTGAATAATCATAATTTGAGCGTAACATAGAGTTCTTCACATTTCTCAAACTCTAACATGGACTGTAATTCTTGTTTTAATC
>Ga0214917_10005865_pt1 | contig 12961 bp, 7 predicted proteins | sample LL_1208_BB_MetaG_FD_177983 | JGI IMG/M metagenome (GOLD analysis project Ga0214917, IMG submission 177983) | Freshwater microbial communities from Lake Lanier, Atlanta, Georgia, United States - LL_1208_BB | ecosystem: Environmental > Aquatic > Freshwater > Lake | place: USA: Georgia | collected... | reverse complement strand
AGGTCATGGCCAGGGTACTCTCTTTCTCGGTTAGAATCTGCGATTCATTCCACTATCAATTCGACTGGTGGTACTGGAAAAATTTGCCGACAACTGTCCCGTTCAGAGGCCGAATCCATAGTCGCCCGAGTAGGCAATGTGGTTCAGGCAACTATCGAACCAGATCGTGAGGCAGCTATTGACGCTGAAAGAGAACGATCAAGCGTTTCTCGAACAACCCAAGGTCCCTCGTCATCTCCTCCGCTCGAACTCGGACAGCGAGTATTCTGGCGACCCAACAACGATACCGGTGCGAGCCGCACCGGTATTATTGTAGGTAGGCAGCCGTACAGTGTGTTGGACGAAGTTAGTGCATGTTTGGTGAGGAATGTTCCCAATCAATCGATTGGTCAGCAGGCGTCTGCATCGGCAGCCCGCAATGGTGATTTCGCTTCATTACTCAGAGATCAAATTCGAGACACTTTACGCCGTCGGTTCATTCTGGCCGGCAACGAATCTGAAACGAATGCACCTCCTGAACTAGTTTCTCTGAATCCAGCAAATGATGAGGGCGACGAATCTCCGCGAGACGGTCAAGAAGAAACAGCTGCATTGCTCCGTGAGTTTGCAGCATCTGTGGAACAACGTGAAGAGGACGAAGACGACGAAGAAGACGAGGAAGAAGACGAAGAAGAGGATCACGAAATGGTCGAATTTTTCGATATTGAAAGCGGTAATCGAACTGATCCGAATAATCTGTCGAACCAAGTCACCGCACCTGGTGTTATGACGCGATTGATTGCTGCAACGGAACTGTTTGGCCAGCTGACTGTGTCCAATGGCGGAGGACCCGTTCCTATTTTCCTCTCGGATATATTTGGTGGTTCTTCGGGCACAACTGCAACGCAGCCTGACCCAATTATTACTCGTGTTATTCCCGGTATAGAGAGAGGCACGACCCTCACAGCACCAATCGCAGACAGAATTTCAGTGGACGACTTGTTTGACGATTCGGACAATTCCTCGGTTTTGCAAATTGAGAGTACTGGTGGAAAATCAAACCACCTTCTACTGTCAATCAGACGTGTCTCTGACACTGGGTATTCCGAGTGGATCAGTATTGACGCCGAATCAGGGGATCTTCCGTTGCTCACGTTATGGGCAACTGAGATCCGAAAATCCCCCACAACGGTTTCGCTTGGTCGTGACTGTAAAATCGAATACAAAGTCAAAATGGAAGACATTGTTAGTCCTCTTAGTCCGTCAAATCGACCAAACGTTATGAGTAAACGAATCAGGTTCTCCTCGGAGGACACGACGGAGGCTCCGGTCGCACCGGAGCCTCCGTTGCCGTCGCGGGAAATTGAGCTTCTAGCTTTTCTCTCGCAGCAACCCACTTCTCAAGAACATCCACTTTTTGCAATTTTCAAAGACTATATAATGAAACGAATAATATCACAGCTAGACCAGATCCTACTCCTCATCGCCGACCGATTGATCGCTGGCAACACCCAAGACTACAGTGTTCGTTTGATTCCGTCCTGGATCACGTATATGGCGTCCACCTACCCAACGTTGCTACCTCAGTCAATTCGTCAAAAACTTTTCTTCTATACAGGTTTATCGGCAGCGATGTCGATCCACTGGGTCCAGGTGAACCGTCTTGGTGAATTGCTGAAACGTCGCGGCAATATTCAGTCCGATCTGAACACAGCCGACGGTAGACGGATGCAGCAGTTGTCGCAGGAACTCTCAAACATAGAAGAAAGGATCACGAAGAATTCTTGGTGGTACGGATGCAATCAAGTGGTTTTGGCGAAACTAAACAAATCTGACTTGTTCAAGATGGGAAGGAATCTGATGAGAGAGATTGCTCACAACCCGTCCATGTTGGAGATCCAGTTTGAGGGAGAGACTGGATTCGGTTCTGCAGTTTCTCGGAGTTTCTTCGTTGAGTCTTCCAAAGAGTTCTTGAAGAGAGATATCGCTGTAAGCATGTGGATAGTCAGCGACACCGATTCGGAGTATTGTCAGGCAGGTCGACGAGGACTACTGATTCGACCAACTCTTGATCTGAATGTTATCAAGAATTTCAAGTATTTTGGACAATTAATTGCCAGAGCACTCGTGGAGGGATACATTGTCCCTCTTCCGATTCCGTCGGCAGTGTTCTCGATCATTCGTGATCCGTTATGTGATCGTCCAGTTGCGGCTCTGCCGCAACCGCACGACGGGTTGGTGGGTGAGTTTGTAGGTGCAGTTGTGACAATGTGTGATTCAAAAATTTTATCTGAAGAGAAATGGGCTTCCATCTGGTCACCAACGATCCCCGGCCAGACTACCCAAAACACGATCAGATTCGAAGATGCTTCTGCGGTGTTCCTGGAAACGGGATTTGGTGGACACGAACTTGTACCGGGCGGATCTGAAGTATCTGTGAATTGGTCAAATGTACTTAAATTCGCGGATCTCGTTAGGGAATGGTATCTTCACAAAGGTATTGATGCTCAGATCGAAGCGATTCGCCAGGGGATTGACGAAGTGTTCCCAGTGGAGTGCTTGAAACTCCTCACACCGGAGGAACTTCGAGTAATGGTGTGCGGGGAAGATGCAATTGAGTGGGACGAGACAAGTCTGAGACAGGTATTGAAGTTCCATGATTCACTCACTCATGATGATGTTGAGATTGCCGATTGGTTAGTATCAATTTTGATAGACCTTGACAACAAGCAGAGGTCAACTTTTTTGGATTTCGTAACCAGTTGCCCACGATTGCCTCCAGGAGGACTCCAGGCGCTCTCCTTAGACGTGTTCCCGGAACATTTGGCATCTTCCAATTTAACATCGCCGGTTATTCGGCCTTCTAGTCCGCCAGCGATGGGCACTCCTTCTTCGCCAGGGGGCAGTGATGTGGAGATGTTGCCTGCAGGGTTAGTCGAAGCGTCAACCAGTGTCATCATTGATGTCACTGGGTATCCCCGATCCCGCGCATGCGTTAACCACCTGTACATTCCGCGGTACCGCAACAAGGATACGTTCAAAGAGAGATTAATAGAAGCAATGGTCAGCTCAGTTCATCACGACGAAATAACAAGTTAGGCAATTTGTGTCTCTCGCACCTGTACGGTAAAAAAAACCCGAAAAACTAGTTTGCATGATAGGTATGATTAAACGTGTTGAGCATTATTGGCACAAAGAATCCATCTGGAGTTCCTAATAGTCGGATTCGCGTTCCAGTCTTCGACCAATCGTCGCTTCATCTCATCGTAATGGTATTTGCAAGCGAAATGAAGCGCAGTGTTCCCCTTGGTATTCCTCGCATCTACATCCGCTCCTTTCATTACTAATAACTCCGCTATATGGATATGATTGTTCTGCGCCGCAATCATCAGCGGGGTGTTCCCAAACACATCCCGCGCATGCACTATCGAATCATCCTCATCCACTAGCTGTTGTGTGCGGAGACGGTTCCCGTGTCTGACACTGGTGAAAATATCTAGATGATCCGACGAGGGAGGTAAAACGACTGACTGTAGAATTGCTTGCTTTGCGCTCGCTGCAAATCGCCTATACTTGGCAGTGTTTAAATCGGACCGCTTGGAGAATCTCTGCGAAAGGTCACAACACGGAGCTACGGCCCGTACAGTGAATTCGCGACTGATCCGATTGTCCCCAGCGGGCAACACTATCTCTGAGGAAAAAACCGAAATGACCATTGTGAGCTGACACAGGAATAAGGAAAGAGAAAACACTCAACTTGTACAAGATCACTGAAACTATGAAATGAAACTTGGATCTATTAGTTTTACGAGTTCACGAAGACGTCGACGAACACGAACCGGGACCTGGAAGGAGTTGGTTAATGCCACCAACCGTGTCATCTGAGACTCCTCCACAGGTACTCCAGCGACATGTGCCGATTGAAGGATTTGAACAAGTGATCTAGCTGACCCTGAAGTGAGGGCTAAATCTATGCCCGCACGAACCATACTGGGAGTAGGGTGGATTCTAAACTCATCAATCATGAGAGAGAAAAATTTGAAAAATTGAACCTCGTCCGTTGAAGCATGATGAAGGATTTTTCCAAAAACTTCCGCGGTTGGTTTCGACAATTTAACCAAGTCTTCAATCGCATCAAATTCCTTGTTTACTGCATGATACTCAATAACAGGTGAAAGAAGTGGTTCTTTTGTTTTATCCTTACTTTCAGTCGCAGAAACGATCTCATTCACCAACGCTGGTGAACCGTTACCTGGATAATGACATAGAGCTTTAATGAGCATCGCTGCCGATAGGTCCGAAAGAAAAGACGATCGACGAGACAGTATTGTTCTGACTCTGTCTTCGCCCCATCCATTGATACCCGCCATTTGCGATATGTTTGCGGTAGTCATGTGAGTATCATCCAGACTTTTTTGATCAATGTACAATTTCCAGAGAAATTTTCGCTCATGTTTGATTCGACGTAAACATGCAATTGCGAGCGGAATGCATGCAGAATCGTTTTCTACAGCTTTTCGGACAACTCGAACAAGTTTTTCACGAAACGTATGCTGAGGATGAATTCCCTTGACTGCGAAAATTCGCATCAAATTCTCAATGTCTTCAGGAGCGGTTGTATCGGGCCCGATCTGAACAAGAAGCTGATGAGGAATACCGCCTGACCTGTTCTCAGATATACCTTGCAAGATTGCGCTCGAGAGATTAGGAGAATAGTGATAACGATTGGCAAGTCGTATGGCGTCACGGACATCTCCGTTGCGAGCGAGACTCACGACACATTCACGAATGGCAGGTTCAGTTACGTGGCCTTTGGCGGCCTTTATAGAATGCAAAAAGGCGATTCTGGCTGCATGTGATGACGACATGTCTAGGGAACATAGATGTGCGAAAAATGGAAAACAAAGTCTTGCTAACTATTCTGATTTACGCAATCGTTTGGAAGGTAGAGGGATCAACTCTTCGATTCGTTTACTACAAAGTCCACAAGCATCTACCGATTTGGCACAGGATTCACAAATCCCATGTCCGCAGGATTTACTGATTGAATTCGATGTTTGATCAGAGCACGTTTTACACTGCGGGTTGTGTTCGTGAAGCTCAGCTGCAAGAGCTATGGCTAGGTTTCTCCAGTGGTCGAGCTCGGCACTGAGAAGCACTAATTGCTCGCTAGTAGACTGTTGCTCAACATGCGCGAAATAGGAAAAATCTGGTTTACGAATCACCATATATTTCTCAGTGCCTTCCCCAAACACCTTGAACGGTAGATCCAAATGCTTGCAAATCTGACGGACCTGGTCACGTTCGGCAGACGTGACTGATCGAGGTAATTCGAGAACGTCCGATACCGGATCGTCGAGGAATTTTTGTAGCATTGACCAGTACTTGGTGGTTCTCAGGAAATGCAAAGATTTCTGACCAGACATGACAATACTAGAGTAGGATAGGGGGAGGGATAATGGGGGAGGGAAAAGGATTAGGCTTCGATCTGTGGTTTTTTCCAGTCACTAACATCAAACAATGAATACACGTTGATAGAATGTTCGCGCATGAAATCTCGCGATCCCGGGAGGTTCAAGTCGATCAAACAAACGCCTTCCACGGACTGTGGTCGCATGGAATTAACGAGATCAAACGCCGCCTTCATCGAACCTCCTGTCGCAAGAATATCGTCAATGATTATAACGCGGTCCGACTCTGATATTGAACCCTTTTGGATTTCGAATGCATCACCTGATTCGTACTCTTTATTGAATGAAACTCTAGCACAGTCCCCAGGGAGCTTCCCTGCTTTCCGAATCATAACGACTGGAATATTGAGAGAAACCGCTACCGTAGGAGCGAAAAGAAATCCTCTCGAATCAAGCGCACAAAGGACCGTAGGCTTGCGCACTTTAATAACATCGAGAAGATGATCGAAAATTTCCTTCAAGAGACTCGGATCCTTAAGAAGGCCAGAAACGTCGAAGAACTGATCGATCCCCTTGAATGGAATCGGTCGAACAACCTGGAAAACCTTTTCCTGTAAAACCTTTTCCACCGGGTCCATTAAAAAAATCCAGCACTACAGTAAAGATTTAGCCGAATCATTCAGTGCCACGAATAATGCATACTTCACGTTAAGCAGATGAAACTATTCTAAGGTCTAAGTCTTATAATCTTGTTTGCACAAACTTATTGGGCGAGGGGCACAGTTTGTCGAGCTTGATTCAGAAGTGACTGCATTCCATTAATTGCGGGATACACCTGAATCGGATTCAGTGGGCACCACAAGTCCCCATATAGTAGATGCTGACAAAATTGCGTCAGTGTTCCAGTGTGAGGATCTAGATCCCAGATTATGTCATACCTATCCATAGGCCATTTGACGGTCCCAGAAGGAAGACCCAACAAGTTGTTAGCAACATCGCTAATAGTGGTGTGATCCCAAACAACAAGGGTTGTTCTTCCATTTAGCGATTCTTTGCGAGTGTGTTCACATATTCCATTAATATCCTCCTGGTCATAGTATGAAAGTGGGACGCCACCGGCTTCGGCGATCGGTTTTGCGGTCTCTATTTTCCGCTGAGAAGCGTACTTGCTTGTTGCGGACTGAGCGATTACCGAGTCCACGCGAGGGAGTTCGAAATCATGCCAAGGCTCGGTAGGTCGACCGTCGGCAAACTTCGGATAGAAGAATCGCGCCAAAGCGTCAGCACGAATTTCTCCACGCTTACTCAGATGCACATCACCGGATCGTGCTTTATTATTCTTTTCACCATGACGTATCAGCAAAATGTGACCAGATTGACTTTCACTGGCCCCGGAAGAGAGTAAGCTCAATAACAAGCCAAATATAAACATCAGCCGGTCAATCATAAGTGGAAATTTTTTTCATGTGACCGTGAAAGATAATGTATTAAGTGACAATAAATGGAGTATCTCATAAGGCATACGTTCTAAGATAGTTCTTAAGAAGTAGCGACAAAAGCGGCCTTTGGTGCCGCGGTGGTTGTCGTGGTTGTGGTTGTGGTCGTTGTTGTTGTGGCAAGTGCAGCCTGGAATTGCTTTAACGAGTTGATCGTGTTGGTTTGCATGGATCGAATCCAGGCAGTAACCCTGTCAACTTGTCCCTGCTGAGTGCTTGAGATGGTACTTTGAAGAGTGTTAATATCAGATTGAACTGAAGCGATCTGTGATTCGATTTGTGGCGATTGATCCTCAAAAGTCTTTTGGGCGTTGTCAACTCGGGTCTTGAGACCTTCGATGACTGGTTCCGCATCATTCAAAGCGTTTTGGATAGCTTGATAATCAGTGTTGGCCTGATCAGTGTAGTTTTGAGCAGCTTGCATGGCAGTGTCTGTCGCAGCTTGAACTGTTGCTTGAGCGTTTGCATCGATATCATCACTAACACTTGCAGCTTCTTGAAGAGCATCAACATCAGCTTGAGATGCGTCCGCCATAGCATCAGAATACATGCTCATTGCGGTCTTGACATCAGCAGTTCTGCTAAGTGCAGATTTGTATTGTGCCATATTTGCATCAGACTGGAACGCACTTTGAGCAAGCAAAATAGTCATCAATTGTGTCATCTGATCACCCGTGATTTGACTCAATGCAGATGTTTGATTTCCAAGACTATTGAGCCGATTCATTTGTGCAGCGCTTAGTGAACCAGTCTTTGACACAGAATCTTGGACAGCACCTAACACATCAGAAGCACCATCGACAACTCCTCGTTGAACTGCGCTAGCATCAGCAGCCAATGCTGACATAGTACTGTTTAAAAACATTCCATTGTTTTTCAAAAGAGTTGCCAATTTCCCAGTTCCACTCTTTACTTGATCTTGCATGTCTGCAACCAACTCAGACATACTTATACCAGTAGCTTTGGCGAGATCTTCAACATAATCAATGAATGCGGCCTGTCCTTGGCTTGCAGCATCCTGAGCACCAGACAAGTCCGACATTATTGCTGCCAATTGAGCTGATCTATCACCTGTACTATTGAGCCGTTGGAAATACGCAGCGTCTTGTGCAGCTTTAGAGTTATTCAAAGCAGTTTGAACACCCATGATTTGAGCAAGCTCGTTTGCGTTTTGGTCAATTCGAGACTGACGATCACCATCCAAATACGATTGCATGACATTTTGGTATCGTCCAATCATAACGGCAACAGCTGCAGAGGAATCATTCAAAGCCTTTCCAATATCTTGAATCTTCTTTTGGCCTTGTTGTTGGAGCTCGGCAAGATCTGAGTTTGCCGTGGCATTAGTGTCTGCAATAGTCTGATTAACAGCAGCACTTGCGGCGCTTAATGCTGTCAGTTTGGCTTGATAATCAGTATTGACTCGAGTTTGCTGTGCAACAATCTTTGACTGTAAATCTGGTAATGCCAAAGCCACTTGTGATTCAGCACTATTGAATTGAGATTCCAAATTCTTCATTGCATTGTCACGAGCAATCTGAGAACTCGCAAGCTGACCATACAACTGCTGCAAATTGTCACGAGCAGCAACAAGCTGCTTTGATTTAGCACCAGATTGATTCATCAAATCACTCTTCATTGCATCAATTAGAGAACCTATATTGGCTTTCTGCTGAGCAAGACTTGAGCCAAATTGTGCGTTCGCGGCATCCATTTGAGTCTTAACATTGCTCGTCAAGTCATTGATCGATGATTGACTAACTTGAGCAATACTAGCTAATCCAGAGCTTGAACCACTCGTGATCGCATTGACCATATTGGTGAGAACAGTTGCATTAGCACCAACTTGGGCTGCAAAGGCTGCCATATCTGCGGCACTAGTGTGGCCAGAGGCTATTGCTTGATTAAGCAAGGTTTGAACTTGTGCCATTTTAGCTTGAATATCAGCTTGAGTTTGATTGTCTTGAGCAGCGCTTGCTCCACTTATTTGAGAGTTTGCATTGCTCGTTGCATTGAACAATGCAGCACTGATTTGACTTGAGTATGTGTTCATATACGAGTTCATAACAGCTAACCGAGTTGTAACGTTTTGAACAGCATCACCAGCAACTGTGGCAGCTTGAGCATTCAATGTGGCTGCTTGGGAGTAAATATCTTGGGTTGCACCGGCTGCAGTTGCGAGATTCCTCAAGGCGGTTATTCCATCAGATAATCCAGAATTGATTGCGCTACCAGAAGCAGCAATTTGTTGTTGCAAAAGTGCAACTGCGGCAACAGCTTTATCACCAACGATTCCAAATTGACTCAAGATTGATTGAAGAGCTGCCGGATTACCGTTAGCTTGTTTCATTGCCTGATCAATCAACGCTTGTTGAGAATCTTGTGACGTCTTGATTCTATTCATGGCATCCTTGATGGCACCAGACAATTGCGCATTTGTGTCTGACACCAAATTACTATATGTTTGCTGGAACGCCGAAACGAGCTGATTGGTGTTTCCCTTGTACTGTTGTTGCCAATTCTTGAGTGCTGCAAGAACTTGTTGTCGTTGTGCAAATGTCATTGATAGAGCCCCAGATCCACTCGTGACAGCTCCCATTGCCGAATTGAATGCGTTTTGTAGATCCGAAGAAGCGTCCTTGGATTGGTTCAAAGCATAGCTCTTAAACGTGTTTAGAGATGAATCCATATAATTGGTCAAATCGTTTTGACTCTGACGAGCAGCTTGCACTTGATCCCCAAACAACGCTGTCACTTGACTATCCAGGTTTGTGAACTGATTCTGCATATATGATTGCAAAGTACTGCTTGAGCTATTACTGCTGATAAGGGAGCTATTGATGGCGCCCAAGTTTTGATTGATTGATGCAAACAATTGGTTCGTCGTTGCAGCCGTCTGTTGAAGCTGACTGTTGTAATCGTTTGTCAGTTTAGCTGAACGAGCAACAGCATCCTTCGTGTATCCATTAATGGTGTTGTTGAGGGATGTCAAAATATTAGCAACATTGTTTGACATTGTGGTAAGATTACGCTGTTCTTCTTTTGTTAATGCGGTCAATGCGGCTGTAACTGCTTGTGCCATTTGCTTCAATGTAGTATCCACATTAGACAGAGCTGTTAGTTGGGCAAAGTTTGTGTCTGACTGAGCTGAGTTGAATTGAGCATTAGCAGCAGCCTCTACAGAACTCTCCAAAGTACTGAAATCACGAGTGAGATTGGTTTTGGCCGAGTTGATGGTTTGCAATGTCGAATTCATGCTCGCAAATTGAGTCTTGGCTTTTGCAAGGGTTGCATTGGTGCCTGTCCACAGATTGTTTGCCAACTTGATCACAGCAGTTGCACTCGAGTTTGCCGCTCTGATTTTTTGACTAGCCAACTTATCAATCATTCTCGAGTTGGTAGTTATAGCTTTGCTGGCCTCCCGAAGCATCGCCTGAGCCTCCTGATTGACTAGTTGCAATCCTTTTGTCTCTGTCTTACCCATATATTGAGCGATCGCAGCCGCAAGTTGCGAAATAACAGTTTGGTCCTTAGACCAAGCGCTGTTCACGGATGCAATCATATCACCATCACGACCATCCAAAACTTGCTCAAGCGCTGCAATCTGCGTATTAACGTTGGCGAGCTTCCCAGGAATAGTTTGTGGATCTGCTGCGTTCATGGTCACTGCTGATAGTGAAGTCACAAGGTTGTTGAGATACTGGTCCAGATATGCTTGGAATCGATTGACGTAGCCCAGGGCGGATGTGATGATCGATGGACGGACAGCAGCTTTCCCGGGGAAGATGTTGTTGAGTCGATCAATCGAACGCTTTCCGGCACTGGGCTGTGTAGAGTCACTCGGAGCGTTATCCATGTAGTAGTATGAACAGCCATTGTAGTTCATCGAAAGAAGGTCGGAGTAGTCCTTCTGTGTACTAACTGTATTCAGAGGTTGACAATCACGTTTCACAGAGTCTATGGGGTGAAAGTCGAAACGATTGAGGGGGAACATACCTGAATCATTCAAAACAGACAGTATTAGGATCGATGTCTTGATGTTGAAAATCATTCGAATTATTGCTGAGGGAAAGGGTTCGGGAGATCGGAATATAAATAGTTATTTGACCAAGTTAAATAATGGGTTGATTTAATAGTTTCGAATCATACATGTAAGGCACACATGCACTCTTCATAGAATCGGTCGATGTGGCACATGCACACTTTTCGCCGAAAAAAAAATATGCAGACAACAGCGAAAGAATCAGACGCTACAGTGATGGCTATGACCTTCGCCAAGACCATCGCCAAAATCGCAGAGTTCGCCGTGGATCTTGCCGAATCGCTTCATCAAGATCTTGGTATCGAATATTCGGGCCCTTCAACCAATCGCAAACAACAGAAAAAGCGTAGCCGTGCCGATAAGGATCCAAACGAACCGAAGAGACCTCCCACAGCCTATATGCTGTACTGCGCTCATATTCGTGATGAATCAAAGGTGAAAGGGGAATCCATGCCTCAGATCAAGGAGATTGCAGAGATGTGGAACAAACTTGATGAGCAGGAAAAAGAGAGGTTCAATCGAGACGCTCAAAACCAAAAGGACACATACGACCGGCAAATGGCTGAGTATAAGAAAGTTTCCAACCATGCTTCAGTCGCCGCTGACAATAAGAGCGAACCATCCAACGCGAGCGATTCCGAGGCAGACGACGTTCCTCCACCAAAAATGACTCGCCTCTAGATAGGATGTACAGATTCATTTATACTCGCAACTGTCTTTCTTGGTCGCTATACTGTATGCCAATGTTCACAAACTCAAGCTCACGTAAGAACTAAGCACATCGTTCTTTTATATATTTTTACAAGTCTTGTAATGTTGCCCTACTATCCAGTCAATGTCTCCTCGCATGACAGCCTCGATATCCTCCACGTTGCGTGGAACATCGGTAAGTACGCGACATCCGTCTGCGGTTATAACAACATTGTCCTCGATACGGACACCACCGACATTTCTTCGCATGCGTTCAACGGCCTCAAAGTTGACAAGCTTTGATCGCTCCGGATCACTTGCAAGCTCATCCATCAGGTACTCTATGAAGTAGAATCCTGGCTCTACCGTGATGACCATGTTTTCTTTCAGCACTCTTTGCAATCGGAGCCCCTTAATTGATGGGTCCGACTTCTCCTTGACCTTACCTGGTTCAATAGCCACATCATGCACCATAAGACCCAAAGAGTGACCAAGCCCGTGAGGCGAAAAGTACGAGCACATATTCAATCGCAACAATTCGTCTATATTGGTGGTAAGGAAGAGATCACTGGTCCTAACGAGCTCCTCAATCATTACGCGGTGAGACAGTCTGTGCATGTCCTTGTAATCAATACCAGGCTTGATGGTGGTTTCAACTTTTTCAACTGCTGCAAGAACGGCCTCATATACCGTTTTTTGATCAGGACTGAATTTCCCATTCGTCGGGAATGTTACAGTAACATCAGCTGTATAACAGTGGTACTCTGCACCCATATCAATCAGCCTCAAAGATCCCTTAGAAACAGCTTCATTGTTAGGTTCGGCTGCGTGCCCATAGTGCAATACAGCATTGTTTATACCAGAGCATGCGATACAATTATACCCGACACGGGCGCATCCTTCCAGACCAGAACGGAATCTGAAGTTCGTCTCTGCAAAGTGTTCCATCGAACAAACCTTACCAAAGGATTCCTTATACAATGCCTTCATTGTATCGATATGCGAGCGGCATGTGACATCATTCGTGTACTGCAGTATCTCTTTCTCCGGTGGTGATTTTATCAGACGCATTTCATTGATAATGTCCGCTACGCCTGAACCTGATACGAACTTGAAGTTTTCTGATCCTTTAAAGTTATTGGGAATCGGTAACTTGACGCCACTGTCTTGGTTCACATAGTCATAGTATAACAACGACTTAATTGTCAGATCCTCGGAAGTAAGTACGGTTGCCATCTCATCAACATAGTACACACGATCGACTAAATATGTCTCCTTGAACCACTCCGTCGGCTTAATAGGACCGAACCATTGTGCATACTCCTGAGGAAAACGTGGTACAA
>Ga0214917_10005864_pt1 | contig 12961 bp, 14 predicted proteins | sample LL_1208_BB_MetaG_FD_177983 | JGI IMG/M metagenome (GOLD analysis project Ga0214917, IMG submission 177983) | Freshwater microbial communities from Lake Lanier, Atlanta, Georgia, United States - LL_1208_BB | ecosystem: Environmental > Aquatic > Freshwater > Lake | place: USA: Georgia | collected... | reverse complement strand
GTGCCATACGTACTGGTGGGCAACTACTAGCAAGATCTTTGTTGGCTTGGTAGCTCAGTTGGTACGAGCGAACGACTGAAAATCGTTAGGTCGCCGGTTCGATCCCGGCCCAAGCCACAAGAATCTCACTTCAATTCACGTTGTCACTGTTAAAGTTGATCTATGACCGTAATGATCGCAGGTTCAACTGGCTTGGTTGGTACTGCTTTAGTAAAAGCTTTTCAAGATACTGGTCATAATGTTGTCGGAATTAATCGAAAAGTTCTCGATTTAAGGGATTCAAAGGCCACCACAGAATTCATTTCAATAAATAAACCTGAAATCATCATTGATGCAGCTGCCTTAGTGGGTGGAATTGCTGCCAATAATTCTCGCCCCGTAGAGTTTTTAACTCAAAACTTACAAATTCAAAATAATTTGATGTCTGCAGCTCACGAGGCAAATGTTCTGAAATTTGTCTTTCTAGGATCGAGTTGTATCTATCCAAAGGATTCTCCGCAGCCAATCAAAGAAGAGTATTTATTAACTGGCCCACTTGAAGAAACAAACTCTGCATATGCTATTGCGAAAATTGCAGGAATAGAAATGCTGAAATCATATAGGAAAGAGTTTGGCGTCAAATGGATCTCCATTATGCCAACGAATTTATATGGCCCTTCAGATAATTTCGATTTGGAAACTTCGCATGTGTTGCCTGCTTTGCTGAGGAAATTTCTTGAGGCAAAAGAATCTGGAAAAGAAGTCGTAGAAGTTTGGGGGACTGGAATTCCGCGTCGAGAATTCCTTCATGTTGATGACCTTGCAAGTGCGGTAATACTGGCATTGGAGAGCTACGACTCCAGCTTGCACCTCAATGTTGGTACCGGAATGGACATATCAATCAATGATTTGGCCGTAAAAATTGCTGGAATAGTTGGATTTAGTGGTGAGATTAAATGGGACGCCAGCCGACCTGATGGCACCTCCCAAAAAGTGTTAGATATTTCTAGAATAGCAAGCTTGGGCTGGAAGCCAAGGATTACACTTGACGAAGGAATATCATCGACTTTAAATTGGCTGCAAAGCGCTATGGAAACAGGTGGGGTGCGACTATGAAAAGTAGAGTTGCATTCATTACGGGTATTACTGGACAAGACGGATCTTATTTAGCAGAGCTGCTCTTGGAGAAAGGCTACGAAGTTCATGGGCTAATTCGACGCTCTTCGACATTTAACACTTCGAGAATTGACCACATTTACCAAGATCCGCACGAAAAGAACACAAAATTGTTTCTTCACTATGGTGACCTTATTGATGGCGTCGGGCTAACTAATTTGATTCGCGAAATCAAACCAACTGAAGTTTATAACTTAGGTGCGCAATCTCACGTGCAAGTTTCATTCACAATGCCCCAATATACGGGCCAAGTTGATGCAGTAGGAGCAGTGGGGTTGCTAGAAGCAATACGCTCTTCAGGAATACATACTAGGTACTACCAGGCAAGCACTTCCGAGTTGTTTGGATCAACTCCACCACCACAAAATGAACATAGTAATTTTAGACCAAAAAGTCCATATGCCTCAGCAAAATTAATGGCTTACTGGAGCACAGTTAACTACCGCGAAGCCTACGGACTTCATGCTTCTAATGGAATTTTGTTTAATCATGAATCGCCTCGTCGAGGTGAAACCTTTGTTACCCGTAAAATCACACGAGCGGTTGCCCAAATTGCGAAGGGTTCAGATCAAAAACTGTATCTAGGTAATTTGGACGCAATACGTGACTGGGGTTATGCCAAGGAATATGTTGAGTCTATGTGGTTGATGTTGCAGCAAGACGAGCCCTCAGATTATGTTGTGGCAACAGGAATTGGTGCCACCGTTATGGACTTTGCTAATCATGCGTTTAAACATGCCGGATTAAATTGGGAAAATCATGTTGTCGTAGACGAGAAATATATTCGACCAACTGAAGTCGATGCATTGATTGGAGATGCATCTAAGGCAAAAACGGTTCTTGGTTGGGAAGCCAAAACTACTTGGCCTGAACTTGCCACAATAATGGTCGATCATGACCTTTCAATTAGTTGATCACTTCAGAAATCGTGAATTTTAAAGGGAAATGAAAGAGCTCGACTTGCTTCTTCCTTTTTATGTAGAGAATTCTCACCTTTATGCTGCCATCGATTCAATCCAATCTAGTAGAGGTGTGAAGATTCGGCTCATCCTGATCGATGATAGAAAAGAGCCTCAATCATTAGCAAATCGACCAAATAGCTCAAAGGTCATTAATTCTTTTGGTGCTGGATATGCTGGGGCGTTAAATTCGGCAAGGGAACATATCAATTCACCCTATACCGCAATCATGAATTCAGATGACTTAGTACACCCGGATAGATTTGTTTTACAAATAGAAAAACTAATTGATCAGGACTCGCAATTGAGTGCCTGCGGAATCGAAAAGTTTAAGAAAAAGAAAATCGTTGCATCTCAATTTGGAAATTTGTCTGTATCTGGAAAAATTGATAGGCGAGTATTACTACTTGGAGCCTATGGGGTAGACGCGACTTGGTGCGGAAAATCTGATTGGTGGCTCAAAAATTTAGTCTTCCTCGATCGACAGATGTCAGATTGGGCCACTGGTATCGAGGTGTCACAAAAATTTGATATCTATTTCAGTCGCGAGAAACTGTATTACTATCGCCAACATCCAAATCAAACTACAGCAGACTCGACATTCTCATCAGGTGGCCTCGAGGCGATCTTGGATAAATGGATTGCATTGGCTCGCCAGTCAAATTTTCAAGAACTATCCGCCAGAGAAGTTGCCTGGGTAGCAGCTCCAAGAGGAAGAAGGCCTCTTGACAAAATCTCAGTAAAAAGAATTTTAGACTGGTTGAAGGAATTTGATCTTGCGACTAATGGAATTTACGCTGACTTGATTTCAAGACGACTCTTACTTTTGCTTTCTAGTTATCCATTGAATAGATATGAACTCAATGAAATTTTTGACGCTGCTAACGCAGCAAGGTCGTTAGGCGTGGAGAAATTTCTAAACCTTGTGAAAATTAGAAAGTTTGATACATATGCCTAGGTTCTCCTCACTCGAAATTGTCATGGTATCCAAGAATAATATTGATGATTTTAGAAAATCATTTCAAGGAATTAAGGAATTGTTGTCCAGTAATTTTAGAGTCATTGTTGTCGATTCATCAACCACAAGTGAAATAGCAGAAGAGTCAAACAGATTAATTGATTCGGGTGAAAATATTCTTTATGCATGGGAGGAGCCGCAAGGTATTTACCATGCGATGAATACAGGAATTAGTTTATGTAAAGATGGTTCTTTGGTTTGGTTTTTAAATCCCGGAGATCTGATCACTAAACCTTCCCTAATTTTGGAACTCGTCGATTTAATCAATACAAGCAACTCAATATGGGGCTACGGATTCGCAAGCTATGACAATGATTCATTAATCTCTCCTACACTTTTCCCAAGAATCTTAGAAAATAGCATTCGAACCCTATTTAATGGTGAACTACAAATATCGCACCAATCAATGCTCGTAAGCAAAGAGGTTTTAGTTAATTTGGGAATGTTCAATTCCAATTATCAAATTGCTGCTGATTTTGATCTTCAGCTCAAATTGATAGCAAATCACCCACCACAAATTTTAGCTAAGCACATGATTATCGTAGACACTACCGGTGTGTCTCATAACCAACAGGTAAGAACACTTTTTGAATCGTTCATCATCAGATTAAATCGAAAAGAGTTTTCGCCAGTTAAAACGACTTGGTGGTTTTTGATCAATGTTGCTCGTCGAATTAAGACAAGTAGACGTTTAAGGCTAAATCGTGCAAATTGAATGCAAGTTTATGTTCTTCTGGCCGAAATTTGATCAAAAGAATAACTTCTTTGTTGACACTTTTGAGGCTGTTTTGTGCGAATCAAATCTAAAGAGGGAATTAGATTCAAATGAATTAGAAGTTGAATTTCATTCTGTGTTTGGCTGGCCTCGTAAGCTAAATCCATTGAAAAGGTTCTTTCGTCTATTCTTAGTATCTGTGAAACGAAAATTTCTGGGGAAAAAAATTCTTCTAATTTGGTACTCGGGTGAATTGGCACGAGTGCCTAAGGGATATGACTTAACACTTTCATATTCACCCACCTTAGGCAACAATTTTTACCTCCCTGTTTGGGCGATATACACAACAAATACAGCTATGCCCAAAAAGTACGATCGAGATTTCGTTTACAGGTGGGATGAATTGCTAAGAGAACGTCCTTTGCGTAACTTTAGAAAAAACCGCATAGCATGCGCCTTCATATCCAACCCTTCTAAGGAGAGATTGGATTTTGCACGAGATCTTGAGCATATGGGTGTCCTAGATATTTATGGCACCGCCGTTGGAAAACCCATAGAAAGTAAATCAGAGACTTCAAAAGATTACATATTTCAATTGTGCCTTGAAAATGAAGAGTCTGAAGACTATGTAACCGAAAAGCCTTTCGAAGCTTGGATGAGTGGAAATATTCCGATTTATAGAATAAGTGGCATTGCCTCGCCAATAAATACGAAAGCGATTGTAAATATTACAAACTTTCAACCAGACGAATTGAGAGAAGTGTTGGAAGATCTCCTGAAAGATGTTGAACGTCTTAAAAAAATGTATTGCCAGCCTATTTTGTCTTCTCCTTTAGATCTGAAAGAATTAAAGAGATTACTTATCGAAGTATCAAGTAAACGAATTGGAAAACATTGGTTGTGAACATCTCGATTTTCTTGGATTCCTTGGGACTACTAATATGAATCAAATATCAGTTTATCTCATTACGGTTAAGGACGCTCGAAATTATGACAATCTTGTAAAGAGCGTGATTCACAGTTTCGGAGTCAACCCAACAATACTATTAGGTGTTACGCCAAAAGACTTACCTTGTGGTGGAATCGGTCCCCATATCCATGAGGGTAAGTATCGAAAACTTTCATGTCATGAAGTAGCTGCAGCACTCTCACATGCTCGTGCGCGGGAGTTAGCACTGACAGAAGGAAGTGCTTGGTCTTTTTTTCTTGAGGATGATTCTGAATTGATTCAAAATGATAACTCAGATTTTTTCACAGATGTCACAAATTTGCCATCCGACATTCCTTTCTTTATCCACTTATTTCCTGAACAAAATGGGATATTGAAAAATTGTAAATTTCCCGGAATGAAATTTATTTGGAAGATGCCCGACTACGCCAACGCCTATGTTCTAAATAAAAACGGACTAAGTATTCTCATAAAGAATGTAAGTGAGAGTCACCTTTATTTAGCCGATTGGCCTAAATTCTCTCGACACATCGTTAAAATCGCTCCCATTAGAAGTATCTTCCGACACCCATTTCAAAGTATCGATACCTCCTTGATTAGCCACGAGCGACTAAGAATTCAGGGAAGTTCGAGTGCTTTTACATTCACTTACAGATTGAAGCAATTCATCTTCAAGATCTCACGAATTCCACTCCCAAAATATGGCACTGAGAGGATTTCCACCGAAAACTTGAGGTCTGTGACATGGCGGTGAACGAACTGGGTAATATTTTTGTAACTTTTGGAGCTGGACGAAGTGGTTGGATTGGAGCTGCAAAGAGGATTACTGCCGAAGCAGAAGAAACTGGTCTGTTTGAATTCTGCTTCAATCTTGATGAAAATTGGCTTAAGACTTGGGACCCGACAATCTACGAGATTGGCTTAGATCTTCGCAAGAATCAGCCGCCGCGCGGATTTGGATATTGGACATGGAAACCTTCTGTTTTGATGTGGGCTCATCTCAATTTTCCTAACCACCAAATAGTTTATGTGGATGCAGGTTCGGAATTTTTCTCTCCTGGCGTGCACCTTCTAGGTAAAGATCTAGAAGAATCGCAGCACTCGGGTGGCTTAGCTTTTAGTTTACCTGAGCATCCAGACATATGTTGGACCAAAAAGGAATTACTTGAACGATTGCAGGTTTCAGATTTAAATTCAAAAACTGATCAGGTTCAAAGTGGCTTTATCTGTCTCCCAGCGTCTAAGCAACGGAATTCTTTGATAACTGATTGGCGGAATATTGCATTAGAGCAGAATGGTTTTTACTTTACAGATGAATCACGATCAATCTCCGGCACACGTTTTAGGGAACACAGGCATGACCAATCTGCTCTCAGCTGCTTATGGAAGATTCACGGTATTTCTCATAAAACTGATTTGTCGCTTCCGAACCATGACAATTCATACGGTTTGCTTGCCAAAAGAAATAACTCTAGATTGAAGCAAAATTCCAGATTTAGAAAGATTATTCAATATCTATATTTGTTACTTGATCTCGTTTTTCTAAGGCGAATTTAAAATTGATTGGTGCTGATGAATTCGAGAAGTTTGTCCTCTGATATGAACTCGTGATTGAGCCCAATTTGATCTGATAAATTTCGATAACAAGGATTCAACATATTTGGGCTGGTCACTTCTATAACCTTGGTGCCTGCTTTACACCAGAGAATGTTTGTTAATCCAGCTCCGTGAGGTGCAATTATGATGTCGCTGTTACCAAATTTTCGAATCTGATCGGTGAATGCTATGCGTTCCAGGTACAAAATTTCGAATCCATTTTCTTCAAGAATTCTCTCTATTTCAGCTTCATTTTGCAAAGCCCTCGAAGAATATCTCCTTGATACGTACAGCCTTGGATTTGTATCCTCACTGTCTGGCGCTAGCGACTCAAAAGATTTGCGCAAAAATTCCAAAGTTTGAATGGTCGGAGAACCGCTTAAATGTCTTGTCTTTGGCACAATCACATTCTCCGCCACTATCCAATCCGAATGAAGGATTAATTGGGGCTCAATTTTCAACCAATTTAAAGCCTGCAATTGATACTGGGTTAGGTTTTCTGAGCACAAGAATTTGATTTTTCTGTCGGCTATTTTTGCAGCAGCTATGTAGGGTAGATAGTCAATCACCCAATGAAAATAGTTCTTACTCAGCGGAACTGCCATGAGATTGAAATTGTGACCCTCTAATTTTGGAGGATTCTTGGGAATTATTCCGAAATCATTCATTCCATAAATGGGATCCCAGATGCTAGATTGGGCCACCATAGTTGCTGGAATGTCGTCAATATTCGAGAATGCTACACCACTCAATAAGTGCAAAATAGCCTTATCCATAACGAGGAATTCGAATTGATCTAGATTGGCAAGTTTTTTGGTGTGGAGTCTTTGATCTGTTACATCAACACAACTCAAATCCATTCTTAGTAAATAGAGAATCCGTGAGCGAATCCAGACAGCAGCGTTAAGGAACAATTTTCTTTTCAGGTACTTTCTTCTTTGTTGTATCATGACCGGAACCCTTCTTGAGGTGAATTCAAAGACTTTTTTCATTTGATTCTCCTGTACTGAAAGGGGCTTGCAGATAATTCCGACCAATTAAGATCACTATATTCCTTTGCTGATAAAGCATGCTTTTTCTGCAAACCTGATTCCTCATAGATGTTCACCTCATCCCCCGGGTAAATTGTGAACTTCAAATTTGGAAGCTTGGAAAAATTAAGCAATCCATTATCTGAATCACGTATTTGTGCCAGTAGGGCAATATTCAGGCATAGTTCTTTCCACTGCTCAACAAACTTCCTGGTATTTTCTGTGTTTTTCAAAATCATTAAGCCCGCGTATAACTGAGTGTCAAACTCGCCAGGGTACGACAAATTCATACTCTGGAGTAGTTTTTGATTAAATTGATGAATCTCGGTGTACATCTTAGTTGAATTATTTGCACTATTTATCGAGAAAAAAATCACATCTTCGTTGTCTTTTTCTAAATCAGCAAGGTAATTTGACAGATTCTTGTTTCCTTCTGCATTTAAATACATACCAGAATCGCAATAGAGTAAAATTTCATTTTCATTCATAGATTTTAGTTGTCGTTCAATTATCACTGGTTTCCAAATCCATAAACCATAACCATCATATTTCCTTGCTCTACAGAAATTTATTTGATTTGGTGTCATGTTTTTGAGCCAAGTTTCATTTGCACAAATAACTTGTTTAAACCAACCAGTTTCGATAGCCTGATGCAGTATCCTGCCTGGATACATATACCCTTTATTAGAGAAAGTTAAGAAAGAATCGATTACCCAGGGTTGGCGATTTATTCTATCCATTCTCAATTTTTTTTGATTTAATCTTGTTTTTCGTGAAGATTCAAATATAGAATTAAGGGTATAAATACTGTAATAGCGAACTTTCCTGTAGATAAAGCTTCTAAAAATATAGCTAAAAAGAGAAATAAGTTTTCTCCAGAATTCAGCCATTGTTGACATTCTCAAGAAGTTTACTGTGCTTATATACATTTTCAAAAGTCGATTTGCGAAAGTATGGGCATACACTAAATTTAGCTTTATACGATCTTTCAGGCCGCTGTTTTATGGAAATTGTAGTCCAGCGTGAATATGACTTAGTAACAGGGTCTTCTAACGAATCATAATGAATTCTTACTGGAGGTTTGGCGTCCGCAGTCAAAGCTAAACATAATGGTGCTGAATTGACCAGATGCAATTCTGCAGCTGAATCCATCACATTGAGCAATCTGAAGAGTTCTCGATCACGAGGATTCTCCAACACCCTTAAGCCTTTTGAATTAATTGCTTCGATCAGATGGCTAGGTATTTCACGCTCGGTATCCTTGTGGTGGTCAAAGAATACGTAAGGCTCATTTAAGGGATCGTCTTGTGGGATTTTCTCGATACTTGTACGAAATTTCTGAGAAACAAGATCAAAAGGGTCCAAGCCGAAGATCATATTGAAGTAGGAATTCAAGCAATAGTTCGGATAAATCTTTTTTAGGAACCCAATATCACTCAGATTCACACTCGCTATAGGTGTATCCAACTCTGACGATAATTTTTGAATCTCATAATTTTCAAACCTGTTATCTCCTGAAATCTGATGGAGATTTAACCCATCCCAATCTCCAAAAACCGCTTTCATAAAATTCATGTTCTGACTTTTTACAGGAAGGTGGATCTCAACATCAATTCCTAGCCAATTTTCAAATATTCGAGCTGCACTTATTTGATCGCCTAGGCCAGTATGAGTTGAGAGGATAACTCTTTTTGAGTTTTGCAGATCGATATTCCTAGAAAGTTTGGAAATTGTTGAGCGTGGTCTAATCGTGCTCATCAGGAATTATCCATTCGGTTTGCGAAAAATAGCTCTTCTCTTCATTGAAATTTTCTTTTGTTTTTTGATCAATCTCTCTTTTAATAAATGATCGGCGCTGATTTAGCTTAATTACCTCAAAACAGATTTTTGCATAATCAAGATTCGGAGATTTTATCTTATACAATTCATCCATAAGATCCCAGATCATCAGATTAGTTTGTTTCAGATCCAAAATCTCTTTACTAATAAGAAAAGTTTGCTCAATCAGATGTACATCTTCTCGAATTAGTTCAATTTCTGTATTCACATTGAGAACCTGTTTTCCATCTGTAAGTTTCTCTACCTTGATAAGTAATATCGTCCACTTATCAATTAGTTCCCCATTGGAAATGTACACTTTAGGCATATATTTTCCTTATTTCATCAGAAATCTTCAGGTAGGTTAACTCAGAGACATGCTCTCCAGTCGGAAGTGAAATTCCCTGATCCGAGATTATTCGCGAATTAGGAATTTCAGTGGATGCAAAATGGTTGAATGCGCGCATTAATGGCAGCGGGTAGAAAACTGGTCTTGTTTCAATTCCAAATGTTGCCAGAGCAGCTGCAAATGCAATTTTTTTCGATGAAGATAAGCCTTCAAGTCTACAGCTAAAGATCCACGGACTACTTGTGCAATCATAGATTCCAGTTGGCTCTATACAATTTTTGGAAAGAATTCTTCGATACGTATTTTGCGACTCTTCTCTTGCTTGAAACAGAAAAGTAAGTCGACTGAGTTGAGCTCCTAGGACTGCCGCTTGAAGTCCAGTCATTCTAAAATTGTACCCAGGCTCGTCAAAAAAGTACCGATACTGTGAATGCATGCCTTGCCCTCTAAGTGACTTCATGTGAGTATAGATATCGTCCGAAGAAGTAACACATAGCCCTCCTTCTCCAGATGTAATTAGCTTGTTGGGGAAGAAGGAGAAAGTACCAACATCTCCCAAGGTCCCGACTAACCTACTCTTATATTTGGCAGCAAAAGCTTCAGCTGCATCCTCAATTATGAAGACCCCTAATCCTTGTAATGCACTTATCACACGATCCAAATCTGCTGGAAAACCATATAGGTGAGGGATAATTACAGCCTTAGTTTTTGTAGTCACTGCGCTCAGCATAGATTCAACACTTATCTGCCATGAGTCGATTTCAACATCACAAAAAACAGGAGTGGCGCCTACATTACAAACTGAACTTGCGGTTGCTGCATATGTCAATGCTGGAACAATTACTTCATCTCCACTTTTTATCCCCAAGCTCCGAAGCGCAAGCATGAGTGCGACACTCCCATTGCTAACAAGCAGTGACTTTGAATTGAAAAATGATGAAAAACTATACTCCGTATCCAAAACATACGGACTATTGCTTCCAATCCAGCCAGATTCAAAAACATCAAGAAGGGATTTCTTTTCAAAATCTGACAATGAGGGCATTGCCAAGGGTGTAACAATTATGTCTGGTTGAGGCCACGCAACGTAGTCCATTACCATGAATCAATCTTAATACACCTCATGGTTGATACCGAACAATTATCCCTCTTTTTCAATCATATAGAGTATTTACTATCCATCTAAATCATTCTTGCTGGGTTTCCTGCCACTACTGAGAAGGCTGGGACATCACTAATGACTACAGCACCCATTCCTATAACCGCGGATTCACCAATTTTTATCGGAATTTGAGCTGTCCCATTCTTGATCGTTGCCCCTGAACCTATGAAAACAGAATCCCCGATGTTCACATTTCCACCTATTGAAACTCCCGGGCTAACTGTTACAAAGCTACCAATTCTGCAATCGTGGCCAATATACGTGTGAAAGTTCGCTATAAAGCATTCCCCTACAGTTGTATTACTTGAAATCACTGAAAATTTCTGAATGATTGATCCATTTCCAATTGTCGCTGACATCGAAACATGCGCATGTTTTGAAATCGCTGTAATCGCTTTAGCCTGTGCTGATTTATATACTTCTGAAATATGCTTCCTTTGTGCTGGAGAGGCAATAGCAATTATATAACTCGAATCTTCAGCATTCTTCAAGAATTCTTCATCACTAACACATTTTGGCTCAGGAAATTCCTTAGAGTCAACAAAAAACTTGTCTCTATATTGCACCTCTTGATTTTGTTCATACAAGGTCGCTTCAACAGCGAGTTCCATAACCTCTAATCCGAGAGCGCCTGCACCAACTATTGCCAGATTATTCCTCATATTGCCTTCATCTTCTTAGCCTGGAAAAGTTCAAACATGGTATTTATTTAAGTAGTTCCATGTGAAACAAAATGTCTGATTGAGATAAATCTTCTAGTGATATGCAACTTACCGGACAATTCTGTCTACTAGAATTTGAAAAAAACGAGTAATCCGCGAAAGCATCTTTGATGCGCTCAAGGGGATTGAAATTGACATCTTGCAGATGAAAGGCAATCAAAAATGAAGGCTTAAACTTGGAAATAAACTCTTTAGCCTCTTTGAGCAAGGCCCATTCGCTTCCTTCAATGTCCATCTTAATTACTACTTTAGGATGTGAATAAAACTCCTGGAAAAAGTCAGAAGTGCTCAAACTTTGAACGGCACCTGGAGTGAGTTTGTCTGGCTGTGATACATCAATTGAGTTGGAGTATCGTGAAGTTCCGTCGCCACTTTGATTGAGCGTCACTTTATCCGTAAAGCCATTTTTTGAAAGTAATGCAGCTTGAAGTATGGTTACGTTAGATTCAAGATTATTCAGTCGTAGGTTTGATATCAACGCAAGTACTGCTGCTGAGTCGGGTTCCACAGCAACAACCTGTTTGGCTTTCTTAGCTCCCATCAATGTGAAGGCGCCGGCATGAGCACCTATATCAATAAATGTGACATTTCTATCGAGAATTTTATCTATAGTCTCCAACTCCCATTTTTCCCACGTGCCAGTATCAACCCAAGCCCAAAACCAGACTTCATAAGGTGACACTTTAACTTCAACATCATAGAGTTTCACTTTAAAGTAAATTTGGCTAACTAAAATACGGGTCAAAAACCTTCTAATATTCATTTGAGACTTTCAAAAAAATAAATTCCAAAAGCTTTGTTCTGGATCTACACACGCCTACACAAGATGATTGGGTGAAAGTAAACATTTCTAATCCAGTCTCACAACACCACTTGGTGTCATCAGATCAACCGCAACAATCCCAGACTCACCCTCATTTGTTGACGGGTCAATGAACTCAATATCTGTGCCGTTTAATCCAGCAAGGATCTCTGTCTTAAACCATGAGTCTGATAGCTGCTCAGTATCAGCAATCGTTATCTTCTCAATAGCAGCAACTGCCTTTCCATCCTGTGATGGATGATCAGCGGTTAACCATTGAATAAAGAATGGAAGTTCGCGAGAGTCGGTGATTTCATTAACTCCAATTTGCTTCCACTTAAGATCGGTGCCATCTGGGCGTGTGCGGTGACCCTCGATTGCAGGGCGTCCAAACTTCTCTTCAACTATTGAAATATTGTCAGTTGCAAAAACCCATGTAAGCCAGCCGCCGCCTTCTTGTGCTTTCTTGCTCACAGCTTTACCCCAAGGAGTTTGCTCTGTTGCCGGGTGATCTAGTGGACAGACAACTTCGATGTATTGACCGTTTTGAAGAGGCAGTGTGAAGTTGCGTGTGCCAAAGCGTGGGTGGACACCCCCATCTACGAAGGTGCTGCCAAGGCGTGAGCCCAGACGTTGAACTGTGTCGGCTAGTTGATCATGGGAAGTTACATATGAGACATGGTCT
>Ga0214917_10005863_pt1 | contig 12964 bp, 13 predicted proteins | sample LL_1208_BB_MetaG_FD_177983 | JGI IMG/M metagenome (GOLD analysis project Ga0214917, IMG submission 177983) | Freshwater microbial communities from Lake Lanier, Atlanta, Georgia, United States - LL_1208_BB | ecosystem: Environmental > Aquatic > Freshwater > Lake | place: USA: Georgia | collected... | reverse complement strand
TCGCAAGGAGATTCCCGGCCTCCGCACGTATCTCTCGGTGGATGGCGGCATGAGCGACAACCCGCGCCCGATCACGTATCAGTCGCGCTACACGGCCGTGCTGGCCGACCGTCCCGAGGCGGAAGCCACCGACACCGTGACCCTGGCGGGCAAGCACTGTGAATCGGGTGACGTGCTGCTCAAGGATCTGGCGCTGCCCCCCTCCACCACCGGCGACGTGCTGGCGGTGTTCGCCACCGGCGCCTACAACGCTTCGATGTCGTCCAACTACAACCGCATCCCCCGGCCGGCGGCAGTGCTGGTGCATGAGGGCTGCTCCGAGTTGGTGCAGCGGCGGGAGCAGCCGGAGGAGCTGCTGCGCTACGACGTGCTGCCGGAGCGCCTGCGCTCGGTAATCTGAGCGCAGTACGGCATCGGCCTGAGGGTTGAGGGGGTTGGCGGAGTGATCCAGCTGAGCGTGGTGCTGGATCTCCTGCTCGCTACAGCTCTGGGCGTGGTGCTTCTGGCCCGGGTCACCGAGCCGCGCACCCTCTGGCTGCTGCGCGGTTACCTCACCCTGGTGGCCCTGGCCTGGGTCATCCAGCGCTTCGGGATCCTGCCGCTCACCACCAAGCTGGTGGACGCCCTGGTGATGGCCTGCAGCCTGGCCCTGGCCATCCTCTGGCAGGGGGAGCTGCGCCGGCTGATGGAGCTGCTGGGCACGGGTCGTCTCGATGTGCTGTTCGGCAGCCAGCGGGGCGACAAGCTCGCTTCCGGCTCGGTGGCCGTGCTCAGTGAGGCCGCCGGACGACTGTCACAGCTGCGCCGCGGCGGATTGATCGTGGTGGATCTAGGCAGTGATCTGCGCCCGGAGGACTTCCTCAACCCGGGGATTGCCCTGGATGCGCAGCTGTCGGCTGATCTGCTGCTGAATCTGTTCGCTGTGGATACCCCGCTGCACGACGGCGCCGTGCTGGTGAAGGGCAACCGCATCCTCTCGGCCGGGGTGATCCTGCCCCTCTCGCGCCAGGGACTGAACCGCTACGGCACCCGCCATCTGGCGGCCCTCGGGATCACGGAGCGTTTTGATCGCTGCCTCTGCATCGTCGTGTCTGAGGAGACGGGCACCCTCTCGCTGGCCCGCCAGGGACGCCTGGAGCGTCCGATCACCAGCAGCCGTCTGCAGGAACTGCTCAGTGCAGCCCTGGCCCAGGGCAGCAAGGCGTCCGCGAAGACGGCTGGTCGTAGCGTGACCGCGGATTCAGTCGATCCGCACGCATGAGTCGCTCCCTGGCGACCGCCACTGCTGTCCAGGGCAACAGACCCTCGCGCCGCGCCCTGCCCGCCGGGCTTGACCAAGCCCGACTGCCCGCCCATGTGGCGGTGATCATGGATGGCAATGGCCGCTGGGCTGGTCAGCGCAAGCTGCCGCGGGTGATGGGGCACCGCGAGGGGGTGGAGGCGCTCAAGCGCACTCTGCGCCTCTGCAGCGACTGGGGCATCGGCGCCCTCACCGCCTACGCCTTCTCCACGGAGAACTGGAACCGCCCCGGTGAGGAGGTGAGTTTCCTGATGACCCTGTTTGAGCGGGTGCTGGCCCGTGAGCTGGTGGCGCTCGAGCAGGAGCAGGTGCGTATCCGCTTCCTCGGGGATCTGGAGCAGCTGCCAGCCGGTCTGCAGCAGCTGATCGCCGATGCCACGGCGCGCACCGCGGCGAACAGCGGCATTCATTTCAACGTCTGCACCAACTACGGCGGCCGGCGCGAGCTGGTGCGGGCGGCGCGTCTACTGGCGGAGCAGGTGGCCCGCGGTGAGCTCAACCCGGCTGAGATCGATGAGCACCGCTTCGCAGCCGAGCTGCACACCGCCGGCGAGCGCGACCCCGACCTGTTGATCCGCACCAGCGGCGAGCAGCGCATCAGCAACTTCCTGCTCTGGCAGCTGGCCTACGCCGAGCTGCACATCACCGATGTGCTCTGGCCCGATTTCGATGAAGCGGCCCTGACGGCCGCCCTGCTCGATTACCAGAGCCGCCAGCGCCGTTTCGGCGGCGTGGAGTCTGCGCCCTGAGCCGCGCGGCCGGGCGATAGCCCTCCGCCTGTGATGCGTTCCCCTTCCCCGACCAGCCAATCTTGACCCTCACCCCCGCCAGGCCCGCGATCCCAACCCTCGAGGGGGCCGTGCTGGTGCGCCACGACTGGAGCACCGCTGAGATCCAGTCGCTGCTGGAGCTGCCGCTGGTGGATCTGCTCTGGCAGGCCCAGGCCGTGCACCGGCAGGCCAATCCTGGGTATCGGGTGCAGCTGGCCTCGCTGCTGAGCGTCAAGACCGGCGGCTGCGAGGAGGACTGTGCCTACTGCCCGCAGTCGATGCATCACAGCAGCGATGTGACCGGCCGGCCCGAGCTGGAGGTGGAGCCGGTGCTGGCCCGCGCCCGTGCCGCCCGCGATGCCGGTGCCCACCGCTTCTGCATGGGCTGGGCCTGGCGCGACATCCGCGATGGTGCGCCCTTCGAGGCGATGCTGGCGATGGTGCGCGGCGTGCGCGAGCTGGGCCTGGAGGCCTGCGTGACCGCCGGCATGCTCACCGACAGCCAGGCCGAGCGCCTGGCAGTGGCTGGCCTCACCGCCTACAACCACAACCTCGACACCAGCCCCGAGCACTACGAGCGGATCATCAGCACCCGCACCTTCCAGGAGCGGCTGGAGACGCTGCAGCGGGTGCGCCGGGCCGGCATCACCATGTGCTGCGGCGGCATCATCGGCATGGGCGAGAGCCTCACCGATCGCGCCTCGCTGCTGCAGGTGCTGGCGACGATGGAGCCGCACCCGGAGAGCGTGCCGATCAACGCGCTGGTGGCGGTGGAGGGCACGCCGCTGGAGGAGCAGCCACCGGTGGATCCGCTTGAGCTGGTGCGGATGGTGGCCACCGCCCGGATCCTGATGCCCCACAGCCGCGTGCGCCTCAGTGCCGGCCGGGAGGGCCTGAACCGCGAGGCGCAGATTCTCTGCCTGCTGGCGGGGGCCGATTCGATCTTCTATGGCGACACCCTGCTCACCACCGGCAACCCCGATGTGGCGGCTGATCGGGAGCTGCTGGCGGCCGCCGGGGTGAGCGCCTGGGAGGCCGCGCCGCCGCCGGCCTGTGGGTGATGGCGATGCAGGCAGACGCGCTGGTGGCAGCCTTCTACCGCTTCGCTCCCCTCGCTGGTCTGGATGCCCTCAGGGCTGACCTGCTCACGCTCGCCGGCGCCCAGGCGGTGCGGGGCACGATTCTGCTGGCCGCCGAGGGGGTGAACGGCACCATCTGCGGTTCCGATCAGGGGGTGCAGGCCGTGCTGGCGCGGCTGCGGGCCGTGGCGGGTCTGGAGCGGTTGACGGCGAAGTTCAGCCGGGCGGATGGCCAGGCTTTTCATCGCCTGAAGGTGCGGCTGAAGCGCGAGATCGTCACCCTCGGGCAGCCGGGGGTGGAGCCCTACCTGGCCTCAGCGGTGGGCACCCATGTGCCGCCGCAGGAGTGGGATGCGCTGATCGCGGATCCCGACACCCTGGTGATCGACACCCGCAATGCCTATGAAGTGGCGATCGGCACGTTCGCCGGGGCGATTGATCCGGGCACCGACAACTTCCGCCAGTTCCCGGCCTGGGTGGAGAGCGAGCTGAGGCCGTTGGTGGCCGAACGCCAGCCGAAGGCGATCGCCATGTTCTGCACCGGCGGCATCCGCTGCGAGAAAGCCACCGCCTTCCTGCGGCAGCAGGGATTTGAGGGTGTGCATCACCTGGAGGGCGGCATTCTGCGCTATCTGGAGGAGGTGCCCGAGCAGGGCAGCAGCTGGAGCGGCGAGTGCTTCGTGTTCGATCAGCGGGTGGCGGTGAACCATCGTCTTGAGCCCGGTGAGCACAGCCTCTGCCATGCCTGCGGTTTGCCGCTCTCTCCCGCCGATCGTGAGCTCGAGAGCCACGTGGAAGGGGTGAGCTGTCGCCACTGCATCGACCGCTTCAGCGATGCCGATCGGCAGCGGTTCGCCGAGCGGCAACGCCAGATGGAGCGGTCGCGGTCGCTGGGCCATCAGCATCTCGGTGGCTGACGAGCGCCCGGTTCTCTACAGCTTCCGCCGCTGCCCGTATGCGATCCGGGCGCGGCTGGCGCTGGCGGCGGCGGGCCTGGTGCCCGGCCGCGATCTAGAGCTGCGGGAGGTGAGCCTGAAGGCCAGGCCACCGGAGCTTGTTGAGGCTTCGGCCAAGGCCACGGTGCCGGTGCTGGTGGCCGGTGGCCTGGTGCTCGATCAGAGCCTGGCGATCATGCACTGGGCGCTGGATCGCGCCGATCCGCAGGCCTGGCGCGCGGGCTGGAGCGCCGCCGAGCTGGCCCGTGGCGCCGCATGGATCGAGGAGAACGACGGCGTGTTCAAGCACCATCTCGATCGCTACCGCTACCCGGAACGCTTCGGGTTCACGGCAGCGAGCGACCGCGAGCTGCACCGGCAGGCGGCGCTGGCGATCCTGGGCCGCTGGAACCAGCAGCTGGCGGCCGGCGGCTGGCTGCTGGGGGGGCGCCCGGCGCTGGCGGACTGGGCCCTTCTGCCGTTCGTGCGCCAGTTCCGGCACACCGATCCGGCCCGCTTCGACGCGGAGACCGGACTGGCTCACGTGCAGGCCTGGCTCGCCGCCTTCCGCGACGGCCCGGAGCTGGCGGCCGTGATGGCCAGCCCCTGGGCTCGGCGTCAGCCCTGGTTGAGTCGGCGTTGGGTGTATCACCTTGCCCTCGCCGACGCCTGGCGTCAGGCCAGGGTGGAGGGGATGTACACGCACTCCAGCCGCGACCGTTCCCTGGCGGAGGTGGGCTTCATCCACGCCAGCGACGTGCATCAGCTGGCCGGCACCCACGCCCGCTTCTTCAGTGATGTGGAGGAGCTGGTGCTGCTCTGCATCGATCCGGTGGCGTTGGCACGGGCGGGGGTGCCCCTGCGACGGGAGCCCGCACCGGAGAGCGGCGAGCTCTTCCCCCATCTCTACGGCCCGTTGCCCCTGGATGCGGTGATCACAGCCCAGCCCTACCGTCCTGGAGAGACCTGACCTGCCGCTCGCAACGCTGCGCCGATGATCAGTCCTTCCCGCGGTCCGGAACGGCTGGTGCGGGCCGGCCAGTGGCTGGTTGCCCTGCTGTTCGCTTACTTCCTGATCCAGGTTGGAGGCGCGGTGATCGCCGACCTGCCCCTGCTCAGCAAGCCGCCCACGCTTGAGCAGTTTCTCGATCGTGCGGCGGTGAGCGGCCTGGAGAACGACCTGCGACCCCTGGAGAGCCGCCGGCAGGCTCTGGCGGATCAGCTTCAGGCCGTTGAGCAGCGCCAGGCGGATGGCCGTGAGGCCTACGACCGCGACAAGGCGGCCTTCGAGACCTGGCGTGCCACCCGCTCGGCCACCGCCCAGTCGGCTCAGAACCCGGAGGTGATCAGCCGGGCGCGGCAGCTTGATCTGCAGCTGGAACGGCAGCGTCAGCGCAGCGAGGAGCGGCAGCAGCTCCAGCAGGGGCTGGCCGGGGTGGAGGCCGCCATCGCGCCGAAGCAGCGCCGACTCGACGGGTTGCGCAACCAGGCGGAAGGGCGGTTGGCAGGGGCGCGGCAGCGCACTGAGCTGCGCGTGTTCGCAATCCGGCTGCTGTTCGTGGGACCCCTGCTGGCCCTGGCGTTGTGGCAGTTCCGCCGCTTCCGGCGCGGTGAACAGTGGCCGTTCGTGTGGGGGTTCCTGCTGTTTGCCCTGTTCGCCTTCTTCGTGGAGCTGGTGCCCTACCTGCCTCCGTTCGGCGCCTACATCCGCTATGGGGTCGGGGCGTTGCTCACGGTGGTGGTGGGCCGGGCCCTGATCGCCTGGCTGAAGGCCTATGGCCAGCGCCTGCAGCGTGAGCAGGCGGCCCCGGCGGAGCAGCGTCAGCGCTCGATCCGCTACGAGAAGGCCCTGCAGGCGATCAGCCGCAACCAGTGCCCCGGCTGCGACCGCAGCCTGCCTCGCCATGAGGGCGCCCTGCCCGACTACTGCATGCACTGCGGTCTGCAGCTCCAGCACGACTGCCCCAGCTGCAGCCACCACACGCTTACCTTCTTTCCCTATTGCCCCAGCTGCGGCGCCGCGGCTGGCTCAGCTGCTGGCTCAGCTGCTGGAGGCCCAGCGGCGGATGGAGCGGTCTCGGATGGCGCTGTGGCGGCCTCGTGAATGCCAGTCCGTCGTCGCGTGCGCTGCCCAGCCTGCTGGATCTGGAGGCAGCGGCCCGCGCCCGGGCCCTGCTGCTGCGCCTTCAGGTGCGCGAGCTGGCGGGGCTGCGCACGTTGCGGGTGGTGGTGGCCCGGCCGCGCCCGGACCAGCCGCCGCTGCTGCTGGGTGAGCTGAAGGGCTGGGCGATGCCGCTGGCCGCCGGCCTGCAGCTGGACACGATGCGGGTGCAGGGCCCGGCCACCCAGGGCGTTGGGCCGCTGATCTGGGCCGCCACCTTCGCCTGGGCCCTGGAGGCCACCCCCTGCCGCCGCGCCCGCCTGCTGGCGATCCGCGACGCTGAGCAGCAGCATCGCCGCCTGGTGCGCTACTTCCAGCGGCTGGGGTTCACGGCCACCCGCGAGCTGGGGGCCGCCCCCGGCGATCTCCCGCTGCGGCTGGTGTGGGGTGGTTCGGGGCTGCTGATGCGCGGCGACTGCGCCGAGGGGCTGGCGCGGGCCTGCGCTCAGCTGGATCGGCTCTGGCCGGAGGGTTGAGCGGTGGCCAGCGGCAGCCGCGACGCCGTCACCGTGGTGGGGATCGACGTGGGCGGCGCGCGCAAGGGCTTTCACGCTGTGGCCCTCTGCGAGGGCACGGTTGTGGAGCGCTTGGCCACCACCGATGAGGTGGCGTTGTCGGCGTGGTGCCGGGAGGTGGGCGCCGAGCTGGTGGCGGTGGATGCCCCCTGCCATTGGCGCAGCGGTGCGGAGGCCCGGGCGGCGGAACGGGAGCTGATGGGCGATGGGATCGCCTGCTTCGTCTCACCCACGCGCGAGCAGGCCCTGGCCAGCAGCACCGGCTTCTACGGCTGGATGCTGTGTGGTGAGGCGCTGTATCGCGAATTGGCTCGCCATGGCTATGCACTGGCAGAGGCGGCGGATGAGCTGCGCAGCCAGCGCCGCTGTTTCGAAACCTTCCCCCACGCGATCACGGTGCAGCTGCACCGGGCCCTCGGGCTCGAGCCCGCTGTGGCTTCCCGCAAGCGCCCGGAGCGCCGCGCTCTGTTGGAGCGTCTCGGTGTCGATTGCCGGAGCCTGAGCAGCATTGACTGGCTCGACGCCGCGCTCTGCGCTCTGGCGGCTCAGCTGCTGCAGTCGGGAGTCGCGTGCCGGGTGTATGGCGAGGCGGCTTCGGGGTTGCTGCTGGTGCCGATCGATCCATCGGTCGGCCCAGCGTGATCGTTACTCCGTTGATGACGTTCGCCTGAAACGCCATCTACCTTCAGGCCATCCCAAGCCAAACCGCCGCCGATGCGCAGCGTGTCTTTCGCCTCTGGCGACCACATGCCCCTGCTGGGGCTGGGCACCTGGAAATCCGATCCCGACCAGGTGGGCAGCGCCGTGCGCGAGGCGATCCGGCAGGGCTACCGGCATCTCGATTGCGCCAGCATCTACGGCAACGAGCGGGAGATCGGCGCGGCGATCCGTGAGGCCATCGCCAACGGCGAGGTAACGCGCGAGCAGCTCTGGATCACCTCCAAGCTCTGGTGCAACAGCCATGGGCGCGACAACGTGGAGCCGGCCCTGCGCCGCACCCTCGCGGATCTCGGCCTCGACTGGCTGGATCTGTACCTGATCCACTGGCCGGTGGCGATTCGCCCCGCGGTGGGCTTTCCCTCCGCCGCCGATGATCTCCTGCCCCCTGAGGATGCGCGGCTGCGTGCCACCTGGGACGGCATGGAAGCCGCCCTGGACGCTGGGCTGACGCGCCACATCGGCGTGAGCAATTTCTCGATCCGCAAACTGCAGGTTCTGCTGCAGCACGGCCGGATCAGGCCCGAGGTGAACCAGGTGGAGCTCCATCCCCTGCTGCAACAGCCGGATCTGGTGGCGTTCTGCAGGGCTGAAGGCATTCACCTCACCGCCTATTCCCCGCTCGGCTCCGGCGACCGGCCCGCCCAGCTCAAGGCCGCCGACGAACCGGTTCTGCTGGACCACCCCGTGATCGCCGCGATCGCCACCGAGCACGGCTGCAGCGCCGCCCAGGTGTTGCTGGCCTGGCACCTGTGCCGCGGCATCTCCACCATTCCCAAGTCGGTCAGCCCCGTCCGCCTGCGCGAGAACCTGGCGGCAGCTGCGATCGAGCTCACGCCAACGGATCTCGATCGCATCGCCGCTCTCGATCGGGGTGTGCGTCTGGTGGATGGCTCGTTCTGGCTGATGGAGGGCAGTCCCTGGACCCTTCAATCCCTCTGGGATGAGCCCTGAGGCTCAGCCGCCTGCGTGATAGCTGCTGCGCACCAGCGGCCCGGAGCGCACATCGGCGAAGCCCAGCCCGCGGGCGATGGCGCCCAGCTCCTCGAACTCGTCGGGGGTCCAGTAGCGATCCACCGGGATGTGGGCGAGCGAAGGGCGCAGGTACTGGCCCAGGGTGAGGCGCTGGCAATCCACGGCGCGCAGGTCGCGCATCGCTTCCACCACCTCGTTGAAGCTTTCGCCCAGGCCGAGCATCAGGCCGCTCTTGGTGGGGATGTGGGGGGCCAGCTCGCGGGCCGCGGCCAGCAGGCCCAGCGAGCGTTGGTAGGTGGCGCCGCGGCGCACCTCGCCCTGAAGGCGCTCCACGGTTTCCAGGTTGTGGTTGAAGCACACCGGCTCCGCGTCCAGAACGGCTCTCAGCCGGTGCCGTTGGGCAGTGATCGCCTCCGCTTCATCGCGATGGCCGCCCCAGAAGTCGGGCGTGAGCACCTCAATGGCGATCTGGGGTTGCCGTTGGCGGATGGCGGCCATGGCGCTGGTGAACAGCACGGCGCCGTGGTCGGCCAGGTCGTCGCGGGCGACGGCGGTGAGCACCACGTAGCGCAGGCCGAGCACAGCCACCGCTTCGGCCACCCGCTCCGCTTCCGCCGGATCGAACGCTGCCGGTGCCTGGCCCTTCTCCACCTGGCAGAAGGCGCAGCTGCGGGTGCAGATCGGCCCCCCCAGCAGAAAGGTGGCGGTGCCGGCGGCATAGCACTCGCCGCGGTTGGGGCAGCGGCCCTCCTCACAGATCGTGTGCAGCCGCTGCTGCTTCACCACCGTCTGCACACCCTCCAGGGCGCTGGCGTTGCCGATCGGCGTGCGGATCCACTCCGGCAGCCGTTCGGCGGGGGGGATGGCGCTGTAGCGGCTGCGGCTGGGGTTCACCGGCGGCGGGGAGAAAGGATCGGGGGATGCGCTGCGGGTTCAGGTCATCGGCCGCCGCCCCTCCAGGGCCCGCGCCAGGGTGACCTCATCGGCGTATTCCAGCTCGCTGCCCACCGGCAGGCCGTAGGCGATGCGGCTCACGGCCGTGAACGGCTTGAGCAGCCGCGCCAGATAGAGGCTGGTGGTGTCGCCCTCCACGCTCGGTGTGAGGGCCAGGATCACCTCGGTGATGCCGTCGCGGTCGACCCGCTCCACCAAGGGCTGCACCTGCAACAGCTCTGGGCCCACCCCATCCATCGGTGAGATCAGCCCACCGAGCACGTGGTAGCCGCCCTTGAACTCGCGGGTGCGCTCCAGGGCCAGCAGGTCGCGGGAGTCGGCCACCACGCAGAGCACGCCGGTGCGGCGCTCCTCATTGCGGCAGATCTCACACAGCGGTTCGGCCGAAAGATGGAAGCAGCGCTGGCATTGGCCCACCTGGCTGCGGGCCGCCAGCAGGGCATCGGCGAAAGCCTGGATCTGCTCGGTGGGCTGGCGCAGCAGGTGCAGGGCGAGTCGCTGGGCCGTGCGCGGGCCGATGCCAGGCAGGCGCTCGAACTGGTCGATCAGCCGGGCCAGGGGGCGGGTGAAACCGCTCAGGACGCACGCCGCAACTGGCGGAAATCTAAAGGTGCCTTCCGTGGCGCGTGAATCGCATCCCATCACGACGGTCGCGCCGGGGCGGGAGAATGCGCGCAGCTCCGCCGCCGCCGATGCATTCCCCGGCCATCCCGCCCGTTCCCATGGCCAGCCGTCCGATGTCCCCCGGCTGGCTGACACGGCTGCTGCCTCTGCTGCTGGCCGGGGTGCTTGCCCTGGGGATCAGCGCCTGCAGCGCCGCAGCCGCCGGCCTCAACTCCTTCCAGAGCCCGGATGGCCGCTACGCCTTCCTCTATCCCACCGGCTGGACCCGCGTGCAGGTCACCGAGGGGCCACAGGTGGTTTTCCACGACCTGATCAACGCCGATGAGACCCTCAGCCTGGTGGTGTCGGACGTGAACAGCACCAACAGCCTCGAGAACCTGGGCAGCGCCGTGGCGGTGGGCGAGAAGTTGCGCCGCGTGGTGATCGCACCCGAAGGCAGCGGCCGCCAGGCCGAGCTGGTGGAGGCTGTGGAGCGCGAGGACGGCGGCCGCACCTTCTACGACCTGGAATACGCCGTGCACCTCAACGACCGCGATCGCCACGAGCTGGCGACGGTGGTGGTGGACCGCGGCCGCCTCTACACTCTGGCCGCCAGCACCAATGAGGCGCGCTGGCCGAAGGTGAAGCTGCTCTTCAACCAGGTGATCCACTCCTTCACCCTGCAGATCTGATGGCTGAGGCCTCCCCTGGCGTGCTGATCGTTGGGGGAGGGCTGGCCGGTGGCCTGTTGGCCCTGGCGCTGCGTGAGCTGGGAGCACCGGTGACCCTGATCGATGCCGCACCGGCAGCAATGGCGGCGAACTCTGTGGCGTCCGCCTCGGCGATCAGCTACGGCGCCGTGCCGGGCTGGCCCCTTGCCGCCACGCCCCTGGCCCGGCTGGCGGCGCGAGCATCGCGCCGCTGGCGGCGCCTGCAGCGCCAGCATGGTGCGTTGGGCTGGCGGCCCCGGCGGCTGCGGCTGCATGGTGGTGTTGCGGGCTTGGGGGCGGCCAGTGCCTGGTGGCCCCTCCCCTTCGCCCAGGTGGATTCCTCTGTGTTGGCTGCCCGCCTGCCCATGGTGTTGGCAGCGGCAGGCGTGGCCTGTCAGCCCGCCTGGGTGGAGCGGCTGGAGAGCCAGGCAGCGGCCGGTTGGGAGCTGTGGTTGAGCGATGGCACCAGCCTGCAGGCTGCGCAGGTGGTGCTGGCAGCGGGCGCCCATTGCCGCCAGCTCTGGCCGGCCCTGCCGCAGGGATTGCGCAGCAGCTGGGCGGCGGTGCTGGAGCTGGAGGCTTACCCAGCCCTCCTCGCCGGCCCCGCTGCCTGGCTGCCTGCGGCCTTTGATCGGGTGGCCCTGGAGCGCCGCGCCGCTGGACTGCAGCGGCCGGAGTGGCTGGTGGATGCCGGCTTGGTTCCGTGGGGAAAGGGGGCCCTGCTGGGCCAGCACACCCTGGTACGTCCGGGGCTGGAGCTGGGTACGCCCCCGCCGCCTGGGGAGGTGGAAGAGCAGCTGCGCCAGGGGCTGGCGGCGCAGCCTTGGGGCGTGCCCCTGGCACCGCTGCCGGGCCCTTTGCGTCAGGCGGCGGTGGCCTTCTCCAGCACGGGGGTGCCCCTGGTGGGTCCGGTGCCGGGATCCCGAGGGTTTTGGGTGTTCACCGGCTTCAGTGCCGGGTTCAGCCAGGTGCCCGTGTTGGCGCCCCTGCTGGCCCAGGCCCTGGTGGTGGGTGGAGCGCGGGCGGAAGGAGCGATGCGGCGCCTGCAGCAGCTGGGCCTGGGTCGGCTGGATCAGCTGGGGGGCTGACAGCTGCCGATGAATCCTGCAAGCTGGGCGCCATGACTCAGGCCACCCCCACCACGGCAGCGCCTACGCCCCGCGGCACGCTGAAGCGGTTTCAGGCGCGCTGGAACGGCTTGAGCGACCACAACCAGGTGGGCGTGAGCCTGGCGGGGGTGGGCGGCGTGTTGGTGCTGTGGGCCCTGTTCTGGCCTGTGCCCACCGAGGTGGAAGGTATGGGCGTGTTGATCTATCCCAACAACGCCGGCATCCTGAACGCCCGTGCCGGCGGCCAGGTGCGGGAGGTGTTCGTTAAGGAGGGACAGCCAGTGGCGCGCGGCCAGGTGCTGATGCAGTTGTATCTGCCGGTGCTGGAGCGCCAGCTCGACCAGCAGCGCGGCAACCTGCGTCAGTTGGAGCGCCATAACGCCCAGCTCGACGAGCGCGATGCCTTGCGTCTGCTCACCGAAAAGCGGGCCCTGGATACGTCTCTGGCCAAGTTTTCCGACGATCGCCGTCGCTACGGCGAATTGCAGTCGACGTACTCCAGCAAACTGCGCAACCTTGATTGGCTGGCCAAGCGCGAGGTGGTGGCCCCGCTCTCGACCGAGGTGGTGTCGGCGGAGCAGGGGTTCACCAGCACCAGCGTGAATCTCGATGACGTGAAGATCAACGAGAAGAATGTGGTGACCAACTACCAGCAGGTGAAGCTCACGATCGAAACCCAGGCCCTGCAGCGTCGCTATCAGATCGACGATCTCAAGCGTCAGATCCAGGTGACCGAAGCCAAGATCGGCTACGACGGCAAGGTGCATGCCGATCGGGACGGCACGGTGTTGGATCTGCAGGTGATCGCGGGCCAGACCGTGGGCACCGGCCAGCGGCTGGGCACGATCGGTCGGCCTGAGCAACCCAGTGCCAAAGACCGCCCGCTGCGGGTGGTGTCCTACTTCGCGCCCGCCGATGCCCGCCGTCTGCCGTTGGGGCTGCCCGTGGAGGTGGTCCCGCAGTGGAACCAGCGCGGCCGCTTTGGCGGCATCGTGGGCAAAGTGACGCAGGTCCTCACCCTGCCCGCCACCGAAGACGACATCTCCACCACCACCGGCAATGCCCAGCTCGCCCAGGCGCTCACGAAGAACGGTCCGGTGATGCGCAGTGAAATCGAACTGGAGCGGGATCCCTCC
>Ga0214917_10005862_pt1 | contig 12965 bp, 7 predicted proteins | sample LL_1208_BB_MetaG_FD_177983 | JGI IMG/M metagenome (GOLD analysis project Ga0214917, IMG submission 177983) | Freshwater microbial communities from Lake Lanier, Atlanta, Georgia, United States - LL_1208_BB | ecosystem: Environmental > Aquatic > Freshwater > Lake | place: USA: Georgia | collected... | reverse complement strand
TATCGCCCTAACCCACACACAACAACCCTCAGCTTCCTCGCGCCAACGCTCGGCATGACAAAAGCAAGGCTGTTTCCTCCGCCTAGAGTATGGAAAAATAAACCCTCTCGATTAGTCCGCAAGTAAGCCATTGATTTAATGAATCATTTTTTTACCACTGCTTGCGGACTTCGAAATCGACCTCACCCCGGGGGCTTCAGAGAAACCGGGTAAACGCAGAGGAATGGGCCCAAATAGGCCAAAACCCACCTCACGCCGTGGTCCGCAGGTTTTGGCATTCACCCGCACCTTTCCGCTGGGGTTTGCAAGGCTTGCAGAAAAAAGGCCCCTAACTCAGAGGAGTTAGGGGTTTGAGATTGGTGGCGGACAGTTGACCGTGTGCCGATTGGCTCCCCGAGCCAATGAGCACTGGAGCGTGCTGCCGCGGGTCAACGCGAAACTCCCGAAGGCCACGGGAGAATTCGTCGTCATTCAGGAGATCCACCAGCCCCGATCCTGTACCCCATCGCCCGGTAGCCGCGCTGGCGCTTGTCCCACATCCGTAGCAGCGCCGGATGGCCGGTGTCCACGAAGTCGATGATCCGAACGTCGGTCTTGCCGGCGTGCTCCCGGTGCAGGCGGCCAGCGTACTGCTGCAGCGTGCCCCTCCAGGAAACCGGCATGGCCAGCACAAGCGTGTCGAGCGGTGGATGGTCGAAGCCTTCGCCAACCAGCTTGCCGGTGGACAGGAGGACACGTGGGGCGTCGGGCGGCAGGGCATCCAGATCTGCCACCAAGGCTGATCGCTGCTTCCGTGACATTCGCCCATGCAGAACGAGCGGTGCTGGTTGCAGGTTATCGAGCTCCACCTTGATAGCCTCGAGGTGCTCCGTCCGTTCCGTCAGGACCAGCACCTTGCGTCCCTCCGCGACGGCATCACGCACCGCGGCAGCGATTGCAGTAGTTCGGGCGGCATCATTGGCGAGATGTCGGAAAACGTCCTGGATGCCCGCCTCCTGCGGCAAGTCGATCTGGGCATGGCGGGAGTGCGGCACCACCTCCAGATCGTGCGGCGCCCCGGCCGGCGTGGCCGCCGTGTGACGAATCGGCCCGCACTGCATGAAGATGATCGGCTGCTGCCCGTCGCGGCGGATCGGTGTGGCCGTGAGGCCCAGTACGAACTTCGCCTTGGTCCGCTTGAGGATCGCGTCGAAGGAGACTGCGCCGACGTGGTGACACTCGTCGACGATCACCTGCCCATAGTCCTCGACCAGCGGATTCACCTCGCCCTGGCGGGACAGGGATTGCATCACGGCGATATCGATCTTGCCAGTGGGTTTGGCCTTGCCGCCGCCGATGGTGCCGACAACGCCCTTGGCGACCCCTAGAAAGGCTTGCAGGCGCTCCTGCCATTGCTTGAGCAACTCCGTGCGATGCACCAGCACCAGGGTATTAACGCCCCGTCGGGCAATCATCGCGGCGGCGGTGACCGTCTTGCCGAAGGCAGTTGGCGCGCAGAGCACGCCAGCATCGTGGGGGAGCAGTCCGGCAACTGCGGCTTCCTGATCGAGGCGCAGACTGCCGACAAAAGACACGTCCATTGGTTGCCCGCCCAAACGTTCATCTCGCAGATCACAGGCAATGCCGTTTTCACGCAGCAGGGACATTGCGGCATCGAGGCACCCGCGCGGCAGGGCGATGTGCTGGGGGTAGCTCTCGGCGCAGCCGATAACGCGCGGCTTGTCCCACACCGACATCCGCATCGCCTGGGCCTTGTAGAACTCGGGGTTCTGGAAAGCCGCCAACCGGATGAGGCGATTAGCCAATGCCTGGGGCAACTGAGCCTTCTCGAAATAGACAAGATTGGCCAGCGTGACCGTCAGTGACTTCGGCATCGGACCGGCCAGCTTCTTGGCCAATGTGCTCTCGCGCTTCCAGGGTGTGGCCAGGTCCTCGTCGTCGATGAAGGTGACGTCCAGCGGATGGACGCCACCTGTAGCCCGGAGAATGGTCGGCTCGATGTCGTGCGCGGCCATCGGCTGGATGGACGCAATAAACGCCCATTGGTCCGAATACGGCCGAAAATCGGCGTCGACGAACACACTGAAACCATGTTCCCTCGGGCCCTTCTGCAGCGGCAGGGCAATCAGGTTTCCGAACCCGCCTTTGGGCATGGTGTCCTGATTTGGAAACAGCCGGTCATAGGATCCCAGCTTCAGTTGCCGAGTGCGCGAGCAGGTAAGACTGATGATGGCAGTGCCAAGACGCCGGGCATCACGGGCCGAAACGCGTCCAGCAAAGAACGCCCAGACGTGAGCTCCCTTACCGGAGCGCGAAATCTCCAACGCGGCCGGCACGCCGAGCGCCTCGCAAGATTGCATGAACGCCCGTGCGTCCTCTCTCCATTCCGCTTCGTCGAAGTCGACCGCGAGGAAATAGCAGCTGTCGTCTTCCAGCAGCGGATACACGCCGACCGTGTGTTCACCAGTAAGATGGTCATAGATCACCACATCGGACAGCGGGATCAGCACACGATTGCCGCAGTCCCCACACTTGATGCGCGGCTTCTCGCACACGCCGGCTCGCCATTCATTTGCGCAGGCCGGCGAATAACCTGACTTGCCCGAGGTCTTGGCCTCCCAGCGGATCGGGTAGACATCGGTGCGCCCGCGGAACAGGCGACGGAATAGTGAAACTTTTTCGGCAGTGGACAGCCGAGATGGTTCGGGCTCACGAACCTCGAGGGTAGCCGGCTGCGACGCATGCCAATCGATCCCGTGTGATTCGAGGAGGGCGATAAGGCGGTCGTTTTCCGCTCGGAGCCTTGCAACTTCGGACGCGCCGTCCATTGAATCCCCGACTGATCGCATGGTGCCTCACCCGCGAGGTGTCTCTTGAAAAAGAAACATCAAGGCTGTGCGCAGATCTTGCACAGTCTTTTCCAGAGACGCGGCCGTCAGTTGATTGCGATTGATGAAGGCTGCCCATTGCATGAGCTTCTGGCGATCGCTCGAAAATTGCGGGCTCAGGCCAATCGGTACCCCTGAGGGCTTTCTTGTACCGCGGCGATTCAGCGTGGCCTCGACCGCCTGCATAAGAATGTCCCGGTCCAGTTCCGCGTCTCGCAGAATGACCCACAAGTCGAAGTAATCCTTCATCCGACTGTTGGCCATGCCCAGGGAGATGATGGCCTCCAGCTTCTCGGCCACCACCGTGTACCGTGGATAGACCCGTAAGGTCGGTGCTGGCATGTCATCGAACATCACCGGGTAACGCGCTGACTCCGGCGCAGGGGTGACAGCATCTCCGTAACCGACATCGATCTGCACGGGGCAACGGGCCCCATCGATCGCGCCGATCAACGTCAATCTGATTCCCGCGTAGTTGGCCTCCTTTCGGATCTCGTCCGCACGTATCGACGCCGCATCAAATGCCATGCCGTCATCGACTTTAACCGCGCATATCCCTTCAAAGGCGGCGACAAGGAGAGGAATTTCCGCCAGTCCAAATCCCAGCAGATCGATGTCCCGGGTTGGGCGTAGTGGCACGTCGTACCACAAGTCAAACAGCAATGCGCCCTTCAAAAGGAAGTTATCCCGCTCCCGGGAGACGCTGAGGCGGTACAGCAATCGCTCCAAACCGTAGCGGGTGAGCAGTAACTGAAAGTCCACACCATCGGCCCGCGCCTTGTTGAGCAGTCGCGCACGCACGGAAGCGCCTGGATTGCGCTTCGTCATGCCAGGCTCTCCAGGTACGGGCGCATGACGTTGGCCACCCGGCAAAGCTGGGCCGACTCCCACAGCTCATCCATGGTGACCTTTTTCTGGCGCCAGGCATCTCTGAGAGCCTCGAGCGCGATGTCCAGTCCGATCTTGTTGCGGAACTTGAAGCAGTCGGCTACGGTCTTGGCGACCGAGGTCACAGGAATACGCACGACACCGTCGAGCGATATGGTCTCGACCTGCAGGCCCGGATCAGAAAGCCGAACGATGCGAAGCGGCGGATAGCTCCCCTGAGGTGCCCTGGCGTTGGGTGTGATCGCCACCCAGACTTCGTGCGGAGCCTGCGTTGTCAGCCCGTGGATCTGGAGCGCAGTCAGCAGACAAAACACCATGTGGGGGTGTTTGATCGCCAGCTGTGCCAGCTGATCATGCTCGTTCAGCGCCCTGTCTGGCGCCGCATAGAGGCCCCGACTGATCCTGACCAGGGCGCCACTGCGCAGAAGTTGCTGGAGCGTTTCACCGGCGACACCGATCCGGGCAAGCTCATGCGAACGAACCATCCCCTTCTTTTGAAGAAGTTCGAGCGCTAGGTTTGAGCGGGTTGAGATCATGCCGACATTATATGAAAATGCCTGTGATTGTCAATAAATACGTGCTTTATCGTATTACCTGCGAACTGCTGTCGGCTTGCCTGGGGCGAACAGGATCGCCCCGGTAGCAAGGTGCTCTACTGGCCTGAAGACCTCCGCCAAGCGCACATCATCCAGGCCCGGGCTGACGCCTGATTTCCCAGCAGCCAAATGTGGCTAGATGCAAGCCGTAAGGAAAACTTCAAAAAGCCGGCTTACGGACTGCAGTCGCACAAGCAAGACCTTGATTTAATTGGGGGTTGTGTTCCAGGTTTTACGTTCTGACTGAGGAGGGGCGGAAACTCACTAAAAACCCGGAAAAACAGGGATTCATGAGCTCCTCAGGAACCCTCATGAATCCGCCCACCTCAAAGTGTCTGATCGCTTCTCGTCAGTCAGGTAAAAGCCGAAGGATCCTAGATTCCACTAGCCCTTCGAGATGTGCTTTGATGCTCGCTGCCATGGCACGATCTGTCACCAATACCCCAAGTTCTATATTTCGGTCTAGGGCGGATTCTGTAAAGTTTGCGGAAGTTACTAAGACACGCTCGTCATCCACGACGATCGCCTTTGCGTGCAGCACCGCTCCCAGGCCATCGGCCTCAAGGGCGCGAGGGTCATAAAACACGCGGGGCTTTGCCGTACCCGGCCACTCTACCTTCCAAAAACGGTCGGCGAACTTTCGTACCAATTGATCAGCCGCCGTTGTATCGCCTCTGTTGCGCTGAATGTTGAGCAGTAGCGTGACTGCGAGTGACGGATTGGCGTCCATGTTTTTGGCAAGCACCTGGAAGGCTTTAGGGCCATCAAAGAACGCATAGGTGCACGCCCAAAGAGATGATTTAGCAGAGCCGAGCAGCTCCTCGAAGACCTGCCGGGTGTCACGAGCATGAACCCCTGGAACCTCCGGCCCAGACCACACCAGGTCAGGTTTTGCGGTTCGCTTTTCGATCGAATCAGACATGCGGATCCAAGCGGCCGCGCCGCTGCCAACGATTCCCAATTGCGCAAGTTCCTGAAGCGCGAGGCCTACAGCATGAACATTGTCGAGACCGCCAAGCACGCTGTCCAGCATCGACGCTGATACAGGTGGTCGAATCAGTCCAGACTCCAACGCCTTGGACAGCCTTTCTCTCTGAAACGGGGCTAGAGCGAACAGTGCGTCGTTCAAGTTATTGCCCCAAATAGCGCCGCATGGGGCTCGCCAAGAATTGGCACAACCAGTCCGCGATCGAGGTAGTCATTACGCATTTCGCAGGATGGCTCCGCGACCAACGCGCAACCATGACATGCGGCACCGTGGAGCAACCGTCCTTCGATGCTCTTGCCAGGGCTGTGGTGGGCGCAGATTGGATCATTCGAGCACAGGGCTCCCAGCCTGAGCGCATGCGCCAGATGATCCTCCAAGTGCCGTGCCTCCTGGACCAGTCCTCCCAGGGTGCCATCGGCATCTGGGCTTCCGGTGTAGAGCAGTAAACCGAATCGGCCTCCAATGGGATCAGAGTAGATCCGCTCACGAATCGAACTGGCCGGGTAACCGCAGCGCATTGCAAGGGACTGCAAGAGCAAGTGCGACAACGTGTGAAGCAGGATGTAGGGCCCACCTGGGAAGGGCCTTTTCACCTTTCGATCCTTCGACCAGTGCTCGTGCCCCGCCTCCAGTGCATCAACTCGCAGCTTGGTTGCCGGGCGGGCTAACCACTCTGAAATAGCACTCTCACGAATCCTGAGGAAGAGGCCCTCACCACGGTTTTCAACCGCCGGAAACCACCTCGGCTCCTGGGCGATGTCGGCGCGCTTCACGTCCGTGTCGTACTCGCCATTGATGTCGGGCGACTCTGCCTCAAACCGGGTAAAGCCGATCAGCGCCATCACCTCTCGAAGGCGGTGCAGTTGATAGACCGCCTCGATGGGGTCGCTCAACTTGGTCTTCCTCCAAACCTTCTCTGGAAGCCGCCTCACGTGAAAGTTGCGGTCAACCGGCATGTCGTCGCCGAAACCCTCTGGTGCCGAAAGAATGGCGTCCAGCTCGACCTGCTTGACAGGCTTCTCATCGGCCTTGCCATTCTTCATGGCGGCGATGACTTTCATGACCTCCTCGTCCTGGAATGCAGAGAGCCTGTCCAGGACTTTGGGCTTCTTCTTCGCGTAGGCGAGGTCTGCCTGTGTATCGACGTACTGGAGTTCATCCCAGACATCCGTGACCGCGGTCTCTATCGCACTGCCTCGATCTGGCAGCGATAAAACGCTCAGCGCCTGCGCGAAGTAGGCGTTCGATGCAGTCCGGATGAGCAGTCTTCCGGGTTGAGTGCACTCTTCGTGCGCGTGCCGCCCAAGCCAAGGCCGTGCGCCTGAACAACGCCCCAGCGGCTTCTCCTCGATCTTGACTGCATCAGACATCAGCCGGCTCTTCTTGCACTCACAGCGAATCGTCAGATCCGACAAGTCGCCACTGGTGCCTCGCTCGTCTAGCCACAGTTGTCGCCGACAAGATTCATGGTCGCCATGAACGAAGCCGTGCCACTCGATCTCGTCTACGTGACCCAGTGGGCATGCCCGAACGAAGCGAGTAGCCACAACGGGTAAGCCTTCAAAGCGCCCACGATCATCCAACTGTTTGCGGTGTACCAACCGCCTTGAGCGCCCAAGCTCTTCAGCCCTGCTGTTTTCCTGGACAAGGAACCATTCCGGAAAGCGATAGGCGCCGATGCCTATCGGTGTTGCGCCAGGTGAAGAATCTTCAGCGGGCGGCGCATACAGATTTGGCGCGGCCACGCCAGTCATCATCTGAAGTTTTCGTGTCAATCGCGGTTCAAGGATCTGCTCGAGTTTGGATACCTGCGGCCACGTCTCCAAGCCACCGACGATGGCCGAGTGCTTCGGCAGGTCTATCAGTGCACCGGGACCATAGGTCGTGATCAATTGGCCTCGTCGAAGCTGCCCGTGTCCACGCTTGCTCAAGACTTGTCCTCCACTGGCGATCCGCTGAGGTCCAGCAAGAAGAGGCTCACCTCGGGCTCGACGTCTCGAAGCGATCTGTTTGCCCTGAACTTCTCGTGGTGCTCCGACTGTGGTTTGTCATCAAGCATCTCCATCAGCAGAGGCCTCGGTTGCTTGAGTTCCCACTTCTGGTACTGCACGGCAGCCCCGACAGACTTGAACTCATCGATGATCTTCTGCCAGGTGTCCAACAAGTCGACGACCCGGTTCTGAACGCTTCGCTCGCGCTCCTGTAGCTCACTGGCATCATGAATCGGCTGCGCGCGCACGCGCTCGAGAAAGGCTGTCAGCAACTTGCTCTCCAGCGCAGCACGGACGGGAGTGAGGCCTTCAGCACCCTGCGGCGCCGTCAGTGAAGGCTCGATATGCCGCGCCATCGATACCAATGCACCTGCAAACCCTTTGTCGAGCGCTCTCGCTGAAAACGGCGTGACGCTGGCCACTTCCACTGAGCGGTAGAAGGTCTCGTGGTAATGACGGAACCGTTCATAGTGCGAGCGGTCGCGCGGCTTGTGAATGTTGAGCAGCGTGATCACCAGCCCTGGTCGCTTGTCGTCGCGTCCCACCCGGCTCGTCGCCTGGATGTACTCTGAATGTGTTTTCGGCTGACCCAACACCATCATAGTGCCAAGGCGTGGGATGTCCAGGCCGACCGAGATCATGTTGGTGGCGATTGCGCAGTCCACACGGTTTGATTCGTGGAAGCCGCATTCGAGGCGCCGGCGCGCGTCGGCCACCTTGTCGGTAGAGACACGCGAGGTCAATTCAACCGGTTCCGAGAAGCTGAGCCGGTTCTGGAAAGGCCCTCTCTTTTCGCCGATACGCAAGCGCCCTCCATAGCCCTTGATCGTGTTCTGTACTTCTTCCTCAAGAATTCTTCGCGCACCTCCAAGCTCCCGGAGGCTGTTGAAGTAGCCCAGCACCGTCATATACGGATCCACCGGGTTCGTTTCGTTCTTGTGCCCCCCGGCGTCTCGGTACAGGCGTTCTGCGGCACTCATCAACGGCACCCATACCCGACGCATCATGACCTTGGGGTTGCGCCCCTGAGCCGCGATGCCCAAGTACAGCCGAGCGGCCGCTTCCGACGCTGGCGCGATGCGGGCAAAGAATGAATCGTGCCTGTCTGGCCCAGGCGGCGGAAAGACTTGGGTAAGGGCTCGCCCGAAGAGGGCCTGGATCTGGTCCTGAGCGCGCCGCACCGTCGCTGTCGATGCAACGATCTTGGGCTTGATCACCCTCCCGCCCGGTGTACGACGGGTGCTCAGTGTTTCAATCGCCGCCTCGTAAAGCCCCGCCATCGTGCCCAGGGGCCCCGAGATCAGGTGCAGCTCGTCCTGAATGACAAGGTCGGGGGGCGGCAGCGGCGCCGAAAGCCGCTTTCCCTTGCCTGCCTCAGCGGCGCCGAAGAGTCCTGCCTCTGAAAACCGATCTGCGCCGCCCAGGATGGCGCCCGACGGGCCCACCCAGGGCAGCGAAGCGAACTTGTCAACTGTCGCAATCAGGAAAGCAGGCAAGCGCCGGTAGATCATCTCGTCTACCGCGACGATCGGCAGCGACTTTTTACTCCCCGAGAAGTCGCACTCGAAGTTCGCGCATGAAACCCGAAGCTCAGCCGGAGCGTCAGCGTTGGGCAGCAGGTTGAACGATTCAGGCTGGAAACGCGTCCCACACCAGGGGCAGTTCTCCAAGGGGATTGGCGAAGGATTCCCCTTCGGATTGCTCTTAAAGCGGTTGACTTTGGTGCGCGCCGTGTCGTCGCGCCCATCGCCCTTCTGGCCCATGATGTTTGGCGTGGCCGCCTTTCCGACCCAGAGCCCGATCTCAAAGGGCCAATGACCATACTTGTCGGGATCGTCAAGTCGCTCAAGTTCCAGCGCGCAAACAAGCCCGGCGGCACGTCCCAATTGGTCCAGCGTCAGCAGACGCAGCGTGTAGCGCATGATGACGCTCACCCCCGCCCCTGCCAGCCCCTTGTCACCAGGATGCTGGAACCGGCGTAGCGCCATCGCAAACGCTGCCAAGCCCAGATAGGCCTCAGTCTTACCGCCGCCGGTCGGGAAGAACAGCAGGTCAACGATCTCGCGGTCAGGGTCGCCGGGGTCTGCCAGACCGGGCAAGTTCAGCAACAAAAACGCAAGCTGGAACGCACGCCATCTGGGCGCATCAATTTTCAGCCGGGCCCTCAACGCACGGCAGACTGAACGATTGGCAACCTTAAAGGCCTCAAGCGCTTGCGGATTCGTCGCCAACAGCGAGACACCTTTTTCGATCCGGCGCGCCGCAAAGTCGGCGAAGTGGACAAGCTGTTCCGCCGTCATGCGGCGGATACCTTCGAGCGAGGTCAACTGCTGAGCTCGAGCGGTGATCCATGCTCCATAGTGGCCAACCAGGGGGCGAAGGCTGGCGTCAGCAGCGGCGCCATCAGGCAAGCCCCCCAGCATGGCCATGTCGAGTACAACATCCGGCACATCGACCGTGACTGTCTTCTCCACCTGGGCCGATGGCATCCAAGTGCTGCGGACTGCATAGCAGCAGCCGTTGACCAGTTCCCATTCCGCAGATATGCCGTGGCCTGAGGCGAACTCAGGCGTGTTGGCGTAGTGCAGGTCCGCGATCCTGTCGTCCATCTCATCTGCGCCTCCACCGCGCAGATCGGGCCTCGGCACAAGGGGACGTTCGCAGACTACTTCCAGTTCGGCCTGGAACGCGTAGGCTTGATCAGGCTCGCCTTCGCCGGGGGAGATGGGCGTCCGGTGATTAACCAGAAAGATCGAGACCGACCGCGTTCCCGCCATGATCTGCCCGCGTAAGCCATCAGCCGGGATCTGCCGTTCGACCGCATGCAGTTGCAGCCCTCGGGAGTCCGGCACGTCGTGCACCTGAACTTCGGTACGGCCTGTCAAGGGCACGGGCAGGATGACCTCCCGCGGGTGGCGTTGCCAGACCTTGATCAGCTTGCCCTCAGCGTCGATGAAGTCCTCGTGTGTGTAGTCGCCCCACCGGACCGTCACGCTGAGCGACTGGACGCCCTGCGCGATCAAGAAACTCAGGCCCAGCGAGGAGGGGAAGAAGGCCTTCTTGGCCGCTTTACGGTCCTCGTTCGATTCCTCGGGAAGACCGCCCGGCGGCGGCACTTCGCCACCATCGTCATCTTCGTCGGCGTCGCCGCGCCTCTCGGGTGGGGTGCCAGAGGGAATGATGAAACCGGTCAAGTACCAATTGGATGGGCGGACCCAACCCGGCAAGCGCTCATCAGCGAGGAGATGACCTTTGGCCGGACCCACGAGATCGAGCCGGAGAGTCTCGACCAGACGGTTGCGAATCTCAAGCGAACTCGTCATGAAAACAGATCCTTCAGGTCAGGGGACGCCGCGGCTGAGTTCGCCTTTGGCTTGCTCGCTCGCTTTGAGCCGGTTGCCGCCCCGGCCAGAGCCTCGGCGCGAGCACGTTCGGCATTCAGTTCAAGCAGGCGTGCAAGAACCTCGTCGCGCACGTCGTCGGGCCAACGATAGCGGTAAGGCTTCTTCTTGTCGCTCCACTCCTCCTCATCAATTTCAGAGTCGAGCAGGAATTCGCAGTCGGTAGGGATGTCGTTCCAGCCGTAGGCATCGAGTACCACACGGTCCATTGCGACGTGCAGTGCGCGTAGCTTCACAATTTCCGGAGCCATATGGTCTGGATCGTGGAAGCGGTTGTATGTCTTGGTCAGGCCCTCGTTGTTGCGCAGCATTACGTTCGCGCGATGCTCGTAGTAGGCGCGACCCGCCTCCTCTAAACCGCTATGCGCTAGAAAACCCACGGGAAAAGGAAAAGTTTGAAACGCTTCGCTGATCGAATATCGCAGTGTCTCGCCCATGTAGGTGGAGAAAAGCAACGCCCACAGGACGTGCGGAGAGCTCTGAAGACAACAAAAAGCGGAGTATCGGTCGAATGCGAATACTAGAATTGATTCCGAAAAGACCTGTCGAATGGGCTGAAACGAAAAGGCGAGATGGGCCGTCGTTCGTGCAGTTGCTAAGCAACTTGAGAGGCTCGAAATTGCTGCGTAGAGAGGATCTGCCCTTAGAACGTGCTGCCACCAATACTTCTTGCCATGCTTGCCAGGCCCGTGATCGAGGGCGAGTTCCCGCGCTGGCTTGACTCGGGTCTCAATGATTCGTAATAGATCAGGGAATTGCTCTGCGAAATCGAGAGGTCTTGAGCCGAATGAAATTGCATAACGTTCATGAGATTGAGTTGGAGATCTGTTCATTTCTTCGCCAGCGAGATAGGGCAGCAGGCACTCTACATTTTTTGAGTTTTTTGAAAGTTCTCTAAACTCGTCTGATTCCAAGACAAACCCGTTCCCGCCAAGCTTTGTGCCGAAAAATCCATTTTCACCATTCGCGCGCAATGGGACGGGGTCCGGAGTCTCCGAGTGAGCATGCAGTCGCGAATTGATCGCCGGTACTCGTGCGCCACCGAGTATCACGTCAATCGATCCGTTAATCGCATGCTTAGCTAAATGCACAATAGTGAACATTACGGTCGCCTGCCCGGGCCAGCGTCGCGCGCGGACCGCATGGTAGATAAATCCGCCAGCTGCAATTAGGTGTTTCAATCCCGTCGTGCGAGTACCTCCTTCAGCTATAGTTTTAGTTGCGGCGAAACCGATGGTTCCGTGTTCACAAAGAATGTCAAACGCCCGTCGGAAGAAGTAGGCGCAAAGATCGGCGTTTCCGAAGGCACCAGTGAACAGCTCCTTTAGCCACTCTTGGTAACCAGGACCGCCAACCATCTCCGACAGCTGAGATCCGCCAAGAAAGGGAGGGTTACCTACGACACCATCGAATCCGCAACGCGCGCCGTCGAACACTTCTGGAAATTCGACCTCCCAATGAAAAGGGACGAGCGGAGGGTCGGCATAGCGGCGCTCCTCAAGCCAGCCTCGCCAGGTCTCGGCCGCGCCGTTCACCACGGCATTCGCGAAGTCGAGACGCCTTTCTTCCCGCTCCTTCGGCTTGTCAGTCTCGAACCACGCGGCCAGGACGAGGTCGCCGAGCAACCGAGCCTGGCCCAACTCAAATTGAGCCTCGTCCCAGAGATCGCGCAGTTCCAAGTCCGAGACATCCTCGCCCGCCTCTCTAATCCGCCGCCGAAGCGCCGCTATCCTGACGAGGTGATCGCGCGCCTTCATCACTTCGAAGCCGGCCTGGAAGCATGGGGCGTCGGGGTCCCAGTGGAATGCCTCGATCTGCCGGCGAGAAAGTCCAACCAGCGAGTCACCATGCCGCAGCGCGTGATCCACGAAGGTGAGCGCGTGGTCCTTAGCGAGCGTGACCAGCCACAACGACACCTTGGCCAGGTCCACCGCCACCGGATTGCGGTCAACGCCGTAGAGGCAACGTTGGGCAACGAGCCGCCGCGCGAAGACGATCTCGTCTTCGTCGGCGGGAATGGGCGGCCGCCCTCCGTGGATCCCCCCGCGTCAGAATTGTTGTCCCTTGAATAGAATTCAAAATAGTGAGGCTTCAAAGGAGTGGACGTGGCTCGATACGGACAAGGATTTAAAGACAGAGCGGTGGCGAGGTTGCTGCCGCCGGAGAGTGCATCGATTCAAGAGGTTTCTTTGCAAGTTGGCGTTGCCGCGGCA
>Ga0214917_10005859_pt1 | contig 12970 bp, 11 predicted proteins | sample LL_1208_BB_MetaG_FD_177983 | JGI IMG/M metagenome (GOLD analysis project Ga0214917, IMG submission 177983) | Freshwater microbial communities from Lake Lanier, Atlanta, Georgia, United States - LL_1208_BB | ecosystem: Environmental > Aquatic > Freshwater > Lake | place: USA: Georgia | collected... | reverse complement strand
GTCGATCAATTGGTGCATCAATGGTTCCGGTAGTCGGATCCATATGTCCTTGCACTAATGCGTGATAAATCTTTGAAACTGTGCGGTTTCGAAACTGATCCTTTAAGTTGCTATAAGCGATCTCATTTTTTGCGACAACCATCAAACCTGATGTACCAACATCTAATCTATGTACTACGCCTTGTCGCTCCGCCGCACCAGATGTTGCAAGTTGAAAGCCTGCTGCAAAAATTGCCCCCACCACGGTTGCGCCTTGCCAGCCGGGGCTGGGATGAGCTGCAATTCCAACTGGCTTATTAATGACTATTACATAATCATCATCGTAAACAATATCTAATTCATCTATTGGCGTAGCGGTTAGTTGAGCCTGGCTTTTTGCTAGTGGCATAGTTATTTCAATCTGATCTGCCGTACTCACTTTGAATGATTTAGAGACTGCTTTGCCATCTTTCATGACCTCTTGTGCATCAATTAATCCCACAATTACATTTCGTGATAGGCCCAATAATCTAGAGAGGGCAGCATCAACTCTCTCACCATTTAAACCATCTGGAATGCTCAAGGAGCGAATCTCGCGGTCACTCATCTGATTTACCGGTATTTGGGTGGCGATGGTTCTGATCACGGTCACTATAAAAATCAATATTTTTTGCAGATAGATAAGTAATCAATACCGCAGCGCAAACCACAGCCGAATCCGCAATATTAAATACTGGCCAATGAGGGATTTGGATCCAATCAATTACCTCTCCTTGTAACCCACCAGGTGAGCGAAAAATTCGATCAGATAAGTTTCCAAAAATGCCACCTAAAACCAAACCTAAAGCAACCGCCCAGGGTAGAGATCTAACTCTTCTGCCGAAGTAGAAAATAACTGCAACCATGATGAGTGAGAACGAGGAAAGAAAGATGGTTCCACTTGAGGCAAGTGAGAAAGCTGCGCCAGAATTGAATGTCAAATTAAACTTTAAAATATTACCGATAACTTTCACTGGGGCATCAGATAGATAATGTAATGCAAGAAATTTAGTTGAATAATCGAGCAAATAAACTATTAGCGCAGTGATAGTTAACCACTTGCGCTGGCGAAAATTCAGCGTCGCTCCTCCTTTTGCTTACAAGCCATACATAATGTAGCGCGAGGAAATACTTGTAATCTAGCTTTGCCAATGTAGTTTCCGCAGTCTTCACATTTGCCATAAGTTTTATTGTTGATGCGCTCAAGTGCGCGCTCTGTTTGTTGCACCATATCTCGAGCGTTGTAAACCAATGACATTTCATGTTCGCGCTCAAATGTTTTTGCGCCAGCATCAGCTTGATCATCGCCAGCACCTACACCTGCTGCTTCAACTAGATCCTCCATTTCCGATTCGGCAGTTTGTAACTCCTTTTGTAGTCGAACTAAGTCTTTCGCTAACTCACTCTTTAAAGATTTAAGTTCGGTAGCAGTAAATGCGTTTTCGCCCTCATTCACTATAAATGGTGCTGGTGCACTCTTAATTGGTTTTAGCGCTGCCGCCTTTTTTGATTTCAAAACTGGCTTTGGTGGAGGTGGCATAGTCAATCTGCGTTCGGCAACAACTGGTGCTGCATTGGCATTTGGCATAGTAGATGTAACCGAAATAGTTGTTGAAGATCCAGATGTTGAAGTTTGTAACTTTGCCGGAAATGGCTTTCCTGGTGCCTTTTTCAATGCCTGTTTTTGAGGCTTCTTCGCCAATTGCGGTTTAACAATATTTGGTGAGCGAGTGGCAGTTTTCTTGGCCGGTGCTTTTTTAGTAGCAGCTTTTTTGGCTGGTGTTTTTTTAGTGATATTTTTTTTAACGGCTGGCTTTTTTGCAGCAGTTTTTTTCGCTGGAGCCGCTTTACTATTTTTCTTAAACAACTTCTTGATTGCCACATCTACCCCCTGAAGGGGCAAAGATTATGGGTTGGGATGCGTAATTACCAACCGCCACCCGCATCAAGTTAGAATGAAGGGTGAATATGAAGAATCAACCAGCAATCAATGCCCTACCTGCGCAAATTGATCTGCCGGCAATGGAGTCACAAATTCTTCAATTCTGGAATCAAAATAATATTTTTGAAAAATCAATATCAACTCGTGATGGTGCTCCGCGATGGAGTTTTTATGAAGGGCCACCAACGGCAAATGGCAAGCCTGGTACTCACCATATTGAAGCTCGAGCATTTAAAGATTTGTTCCCACGTTTTCAAACAATGAAGGGTAATCAAGTAATCCGCAAAGCTGGATGGGATTGCCATGGTTTACCAGTAGAAATTGCAGTTGAGAAAGAATTGGGCTTTACCGGAAAAGCTGATATTGAAAAATTTGGCGTAGCTGCTTTCAATGATAAGTGTCGTGAATCAGTACAGCGACATGTTGATGAATTTACCGAGATGACAAAGCGAATGGGCTTTTGGGTAGATTTTGATGAAGCGTATTGGACGATGTCACCCGAGTATGTAGAAAGTGTTTGGTGGTCGCTGCAACAAATCTGGAAAAAGGGTTTGCTAGTTCAAGATCATCGGGTAGCGCCATACTGCCCAAGGTGCGGAACTGGCTTGTCTGATCATGAGTTGGCGCAAGGATATGAAACTATTAAGGATCCATCTGTTTTCGTTAGGTTCCCTGCGACCTCCGGAAAATTGGCGGAGTTAAATGCCACACTTTTAGTTTGGACTACAACTCCCTGGACGCTTATTGCGAATACTGCAATTGCTGTTAATCCAAAGGTTGAGTATCAAGTTGTTGAGGTAACAAATGATGAGAAAACGGAGAGATTGGTCGTTGCTGCAGAATTGGCATCTGTTTTGGGTGAAGATCGAAAGGTAATTGCAAACTTTCAAGGATCAGAGTTAGAACACACAACCTATAAGCGGCCATTTGATTTTGTTGAGATTCCAAATGCACATTATGTAGTACTGGCAAATTACGTAACAGTTGAGGATGGAACTGGCCTAGTACATCAATCCCCTGCCTTTGGTTCTGATGACTTAGAGGTATGTCGTCGCTACAACCTACCGGTTGTAAATCCAGTTAATCCCGATGGTCACTTCCTAAGTGATATTCCAATTGCTGGTGGAAAGTTCTTTAAAGATGCTGACAAGGATTTAATTAGGGAGCTTAAGCAACGTGGTCTAATTTTTAAGAGTTTGCAATTTGAACACTCATATCCCCACTGCTGGCGCTGCCACACAGCATTGATGTATTACGCACAACCATCTTGGTATATCAAAACTACTGCGATCAAAGATGAGTTGTTACGAGAGAATGACAAAACTGATTGGAATCCAGAGACAATTAAGACCGGAAGATATGGCGATTGGTTAAACAACAATATTGATTGGGCGGTTTCCCGAAATCGCTACTGGGGAACTCCGCTGCCAATTTGGCGTTGTGAAAAGAAGCATGAAATTTGTGTTGGATCATTGGCCGAGCTTGGAAAATTTGCCGGGCAGGAATTAAGTAATCTAGATCCACATCGCCCATTTGTAGATGACATATCCTTTGAATGCCCTGAGTGTTCCTCAATTATGAGCAGGGTTCCCGAAGTGATTGATTGTTGGTATGACTCAGGTGCAATGCCATTTGCCCAATGGGGTTATCCGCACAAAGAAGCGTCGGTAGAAAAGTTTAAAGATGCATATCCGGCAGATTTTATTTGTGAGGCAATTGATCAAACTCGTGGCTGGTTTTATACCTTAATGACAATTGGCACTTTGGTCTTTGATCAATCTGCCTATAAATCAGTTTTATGCCTAGGCCATATCTTGGATAAAGATGGCCGAAAGATGAGCAAGCATCTAGGTAATGTTTTAGAGCCGATGCCATTAATGAATCAACATGGCGCCGATGCTGTTCGGTGGTACATGTTGGCTGCCGGCTCTCCGTGGAGTGCTCGCCGCGTTGGGCATGATGCAATTTCAGATGTGGTTCGCAAATCACTTCTCACTTATTGGAATACCGTCTCCTTTTTTACTCTTTATGCAAAAGCGGCAAACTTTAAGGTAACCTCCTTGCCCGCTAATCCAAATTTGATGGATAGCTGGATAATTTCTGAGCTAAATAAAGTGATTGCTGGAGTTGATAACGCTCTAGAAAACTTTGATTCACAGCAGGCCGGAAATTTGCTAGGTGCATTTATTGATGATCTTTCTAATTGGTATGTTCGTCGCTCCCGTCGTAAATTCTGGGACGGCGAATCTGATGCATTAAATACTTTATATCACTGCTTAAAAAATCTAACCCTATTACTTGCGCCAATGGTGCCATTTATCGCTGAACATGTATGGCAAGAGTTGATTAGGGTTGCCGAACATGGTCAAAGTGAATCAGTCCACTTAGCCAATTTTCCAGTTTCAAATAGAAATTTGGTCGACGAGGAATTATCAAACTCTGTTTCCTTATCTCGTAGATTGGTTGAGTTAGGAAGAGCGGCAAGAGCAGAATCAAAGGTGAAGATTCGACAGCCACTTGCCCGTGCATTAATTGCGGCAACAGGTTGGGAGAAAATGCCTCCTGAGATTCAAGCAGATATTGCCGATGAATTAAATATTTCAAAGATTGTCGATATCAGTGAATCTGGCGCAGATCTAGTTGATATCTCTGTCAAGGCAAACTTTAAGAGTTTAGGTACCAAGTACGGGGCAGAAGTACAGGCCATTGCAGCCAAGATTGCCTCTGTTAACGCTGCTGATTTAGTTAAGAGTCTGCGAGTTACATCAACTGCCACGATTGAATATGATGTATCTGGCTCTAAGAAATCTGCCAAGATTGAGTTAACTGACTTAGTAATTACCGAGACACCACGTTCTGGATGGTCAGTTGCATCTCACAACGGTGAATCCGTCGCATTGGATCTGGCGCTCACACCTGAACTTATAAATGCAGGTTTGGTTCGGGAAGCAATACGCGCGATCCAGGAGGAACGTAAAAAAATCGGTTTAGATATAAGTGATCGCATTACGGTTAATTGGAATGCTCCTGCCGAGCTGGCTACTGCGATTGACAACGCAATTGATGAAATCTCTGCTGAAGTACTCGCAACAGAGATGAAACAAATTTTTAATGAAGCAACTAGCGAGAATGAAATTGGGTTGTGGCTTAAATTAATTAAAAATTAAAGAAAAAGCACCAATCTCATTAATAGCTGAACTACGAAAAACACTACGATAAAAGATAAATCTAGGGCTACTGGACCCAATCTAAGTGGCGGCACAAATTGCCTGACAAATCTGAGGGGTTTGTCAGTTACGGTATAAATTAATTCTGCTAGCGCCAAGATAACTCCACGTGGACGCCAATTGGGCGAGAAGATGCGAACATAATCAAAGATCAATCTACCAATTAGTGCTAGAAGAAATATTTGCAGGATCCAAGCAATTGCTTGGAATATTAAACCCACTGAAATCAGCTTTGATTAAAGAAACTTGCTTGCGCCGCACTGTTCTTGTCTTCAACAGAGACTGACACATTTGGTGGCGTTAACAAGAAAACCTTTGGTGTAACACGTTCGATGCTTCCGTGATGCCCAAAAACTAAACCAGATGCAAAATCAACTAACCGCTTGCGCTCTGACTCTTCCATGTCACTTAGATTCATGATCACTGGTTTGCCGGCGCGATAGTGCTCTCCAATTAGTCGAGCTTCACTATAAATGCGAGGAGTGAGCGAGATAATGCGATCCATGGTTTGCGGTTCGATAACTGGTGAAGAAACCGAAGTTGATGTTTTACCAACTACCTCAAAACTTGGTTTGCTGCGAACTGAACGAGTAACAGGTGCTACCACATTTCCGTGGTCTAGCTCCTCTTCATCCATCAAGCCGAGGTATCCGGCGACTCTCTTAAATGCACTAGCCATAGTTAAAGATTAGATTAAGGGTTGGCGATTTCCGAGGATTGAACTGCCTATCCGCAAATGTGTCGCACCATATGCAATAGCAGATTCATAATCCCCACTCATACCGGCCGATAAGTACTTTGCCTCTGGGAATGAGGTCATAAATCCGGAATGTATTTTGGCCAACCTAGAAAAAGCTTCATCGGTATTTTCAGCAATAGGGGCAACTGCCATAAGCCCCATCAAAAGTAAATTGGGTAGTGCGCTAACCTGGTTAGCTAACTCCGCTAATTTTGCTGGATCTACTCCACCTCGGCTTTCTGGAATTTGATCAAGTGATACCTGTAAATAAACCGATTTGCGATCACCGCCAGCAAAATCTGAAATCAACTTGGCATATTTAAATTGATCTACTGAATGAATGTAAGTTGCCCAAGAGGTAATTGACTTTAATTTATTACTTTGAATCTGACCTTGAAAATGCCAAGTTATGTCAGCGGGTAATTGCGGCACTTTTTCACTTGCTTCTTGATCTCTATTTTCACCAAAATCCCTTACTCCTAATTCATGCAGGTAAATCAGGTCAGATATTGGAAAAGTTTTTGTGACCACTATTAATTTGATATCGGAGGGGTTTCGACCTGCCTTTGCAGCCGCGGATGCAATTCGTTCATTGACCTGATTTAAGTTGCTGGCAATTTCTGCCTTTCGAGCTACAGACAAATTACACCAACCTGCCTGCCGCTTTCGCCGCCCCGGCGAAATGAGAAATATTTTGGATTTTCTAAAGTGCAAATATTTAGATTTATAATTGGAATATCAGATATTTGAGCAGCTAATCCACCAAATAGATTTAGGTTTCGCCCAGTTGCTTTGGTTGCTGGGTGTTGCTCAGTAATTTCATCATGCATATTTTGGTCTACTTCATAACAATCTTTACAAATGTGTGGACCAACTACACCGCTAATGCTTTTAGCGCCAAGCTGCTTTAAAGCTAAGACTGCCTTAACCGCAACCTCATTTAACAAACCCTTTCTGCCAACATGCACGGCAGCGACCGCTACATCGGATTGCAAAAGCAATGGCAAGCAATCTGCTACCTGAACCGCAAGTGCTATCGATTTTTGATCAGTCACCATTGCATCTGCTTCAAATAACTCTGGGCTATCTAGATTTATTAATTGAACTGAGTTGCCATGTACCTGTTTCATATAGTCAACTCTTGAAACAGAGAGCAACTTCTTTAGTGAGGATTTTGCTAAATCTCCATTTGCTAAATCAAATGTGCCAGATGCTTTGCTGGTAAAGAGCAGCCTTGCCATGAAAAGTTACTTCATGAAATCAGGAATATCGATCTCATCCTCTGCAACTAGCTCTTCAAATGAAATTCTTCTACGTGGTGGCGCAGATGTTTCATCATTTAAATCCAAAGCAACAGCGATTGGATCATTTGCCGCAATTGGATTTGCTTCACCACTGATTTCTGCTGCCGTGATGCTTGGCTTTGCCACATACTTTGGTTGACCACCATCAAAACCGGCAGCAATAACAGTAACGCGAACTTCATCACCAAGTGCATCATCAATCACAGTCCCATAAATTATATTTGCATCCGGATGCGCTGATTGAGCAACTAACTCTGCCGCCTCTGATATTTCAAACAAACCTAAATCACTACCGCCAGCAATTGAAAGTAGAACTCCATGCGCGCCATCAATAGATGCTTCAAGAAGTGGGCTTGAGATTGCTAATTCGGCTGCTCTAGTTGATCGAGCTTCCCCCCGAGCAGAACCAATTCCCATTAAGGCCGAGCCAGCACCTGACATAACACTTTTCACATCAGCAAAATCTAGATTTATTAATCCTGGAGTTGTAATTAAATCGGTAATTCCTTGAACACCTGATAATAGAACTTGATCCGCAGTTTTAAATGCCTCAAGTGCACTGATAGAACGATCCGAGATTGCCAGCAACCGATCATTTGGAATAACAATTAATGTATCGACTTCACTGCGCAAATTCTCAATACCTTCTTCAGCTTGAGCTGTTCGTCGTTTTCCTTCAAAAGTAAATGGTTTTGTAACAACACCAACAGTTAATGCACCAAGATCCTTTGCAACTTTGGCAACTATTGGTGCACCACCTGTTCCTGTTCCGCCGCCTTCACCTGCGGTAACAAAAACCATATCTGCACCACGCAGCACTTCTTCAATTTCATCAATGTGATCAAGTGCAGCTTGTCGACCAATTTCAGGTGCAGCACCAGCACCTAATCCTCTAGTTAACTTTCTACCAATATCTAATTTCACATCTGCATCTGACATTAATAAAGCCTGTGCATCTGTATTAATTGCAATGAATTCAACACCTTTTAATCCGACATCAATCATGCGGTTAACTGCATTAACGCCACCGCCGCCTATACCAACAACCTTGATAACAGCTAGGTAGTTCTGTGGTGTTGCCACTTCAAGCCTCATCCCTAACTTTAAACCTCTACTCGAGAGTTAAAGTTATAACATTTGCAATTAAGCAAAAGTAGGCATTAGTGCATAAGCAATCAATCACCGACACGAATTTATAAGATATTTAATTTTTGGAATTTTAATAAATAAAAGTAAATCAATTATTAGAAAAGCCCCAAATTCAACTGACTATTGGCGAATCTGGTATCGATAGATCAAATTTAATGGCTAATTTATTTTCTGGCAACGCTTCTAGCGCCTGCAAAACCTTTGATTTTTGTCCAATTGCATCTGCCCTACCCCAGATTATTTCAATACTTCTGCCATCAATTTGAGTTCTCATATTTATGAACCCAGATGGGCTCACAGAAATACCATTCAAATTGGTCAATAGATCCGTTAATTGCGCAGGTATTTCCTTAAGCAGCTTTGCGACCTGTTGCAAATTTTCGGTTGATCTATTTTGTGAATCGACCAAAGGTAATTTAGCCGCACTTGCGAGCTGTATGGCAGATACTGGCTTAAATAAATGGCCATTCAAATCAAAGTAAAGTGTTGAACCGTCTGCAGCGGTCGCTTTGGCGATTCCTATTTTCTCTTCAACTGCAAGTGTGATGGTACCAGTTATCCAGTTTCTGTTTACTGAATACTTTTCTAACCACTGCATTTTGGCGAGTGAGGATTTAATTCCACGCAGATCCACTCGAGCAAGCTTCATCCCGACGTTTACTCCTAAATCCCTGGCAGTTAATTCATCGGTAATAACGGTGGTTGATTGGGTTCCGACTATCTCAATATTTTTTACGGTTAGTAGTGATGACCAGCCCAAGATATATGCCAAAACCGAGATAAAAAGTATTGCACCTAGTGCACCAAATATTTTTTGAAATTTTGAGAGTTGCAATTGTTATACCGAGGCACCAAATTGTTTGGTAGAGATGGCTTCTAATATGGGGGCGCTGAGTGATGAAACATCGCCTGCGCCAAGAATAATGATTACATCTCCACTCTTTGCTGCACCTGCAACATCTGTTACGACCTGAAGCATCGATGGTTCAAACTGCACCTTATTGGTTGGCATTAACTTTGAAATTAATAATGCAGATACGCCTTCTATTGGCTTTTCACTTGCAGCATAAACTTCGAGCAAATATACAAAATCACTTAGGGCCAAACTTTGGGCAAACTCTTTTGCGAAGGCGCTAGTTCGTGAATATCTGTGTGGTTGAAATACCGTTAATACCCGGCCGCTTCCAGCCAACTTTCTAGCTGCCGTTAAAGTAACTGCAATCTCAGTTGGATGATGACCATAATCATCAATCACCTTTATGCCATTTACATCACCTTTTAACTCAAAGCGTCTTTTAGTTCCACTAAAACTAGATAAACCTTGGATTAATTTAACTTCATTTGCTCCGAGGGCACAGCCAGCTGCAAAAGCAGCCAATGAATTAAGCAGATTGTGTAATCCTGGAACTGCTAAAGCTAGCTCTCCAGCCTTTCGACCATTTATAGTTATTTGCGCAGTCGAAGATTCTGCCGCTAATTGAATTCTGGAGATTTGATAATCATTATCAGGACCTTGACCATAAGTAATGATCTTAATATTTGAGTTAATAATCATTTGAATTAACTTCTTAACTCCAGAATCATCGCCGCAAACCACCAAAAACCCACCTGTTTTAATTGAATTTACAAATTCAGCAAAGGTTTGAAACAAATGTTCTTCACTGGTGAAGTGGTCGACATGATCCATTTCAATATTGGTAATGATTGCACCAAACGGTTGATATGCCAGAAATGAACCATCTGATTCATCTGCTTCAACGACAAAAACATCACCATTGCCACTATGAGCATTTGTTCCCGCAGAATTTATGGTGCCGCCAATTGCAAAGGATGGATCCACGCCCGCTGCCTGTAGTGCCACAGTTAACATCGCAGTTGTTGTTGTTTTTCCATGTGTACCAGCTACCGCAACTGATCTTGAATCAGATAACAACCAAGAAAGTGCAGTTGCTCGAGCCGCGATCGGAATTCCTGCAGTCACGGCAGCTGCATACTCAGGATTATTTTTTGAGATGGCCGCAGAGACAACTACTAAATCTGCGCCATCAATATTTTTAGCATCATGGCCAATTTGAACCTTTGCCCCTAGCGCCTTAAGCGCCATAGTCATCTGCGATTCACTCTTGTCAGATCCCGAAACCTCAATTGACTTAGCCAACATAATGCGAGCAATACCGCTCATTCCAGCACCACCGATGCCGATGAAATGGATATTTAATCCAGATAATTTCGTTAAATCTAGATTATTTAGATCAACCATTACTTTTTTCAACTCTGTTAATTATTTCCTGGCTAATGACCTCACTAGCTGAAGTATCCGGCATTGGCTTTGGAATAAAATTATTAGCAGAGCGAAGAAGCTCACTCCAATTTGAGATTAGCCAATCGGCATTGAATTTATTGTCATCAATTACTAATGCCGCACCAGCCTCTTTTAGGTCTCTGGCATTTGCTGATTGCTCACCATTTCCAATGGCAAGCGGAATAAGTAAGGAAAATTTTCCCACCGCTGCTAATTCGGCGCAGGTCAGGGCACCGCTTCTTGCGATTACTAGATCACAGGCTGCGTAGGCGGCAGCCATATTTTCAATGTAAGGAACTGGCAGATAAATCTCAGTAGATGTTGGCAATGCATTATTTCTACCAACTGAATGCACAACTTGAATATTATTTTCGGTGAAAAATGAGAGCGTCTGCATAATCGCTTCATTTATATGTCTGGAGCCCTGTGAACCACCAAAGACCAACAAAATAGGTTTTTCGGTGGAAAGCCCCCACTTTTCTATCTGGTTACGTTTAATCTCATCTTTTTGAGCATTTGTTAATTTTTGAATATCTAGGATCTCTGTTCTAAGTGGCATACCAATCAATTTTGCGCTGCGCCATTTGCCAATCTTTTGTTTTGCAGATAAAAACGCAACAAAGACCTCAGTTGCAAATTTAACACCTAACTTATTTGCCCATCCCGGAATCGCATTCGCCTCATGAACCATGATTGGCTTTCGTAAAATTGCAGCAGCTAGATAAATTGGTGGGCAGGCATAGCCACCAAATCCAATTACTAAGTCAGCATCTCTACAAACCTTAATCCCCTGCCAAATTGCGACAATAAATCTAAGTGGCCAAATAATCAACCCGGGCGTAATCTGCCGCGGAAGCAGAAGCTTTGGGATAAATACAAGTGAAAAACCAGCCGCTGGTACTAATTGATTTTCTAATCCATTTTTTGTGCCAGCAAAGAAAATTTCATAATTCGGTTTTAATTTTCTCAGTTGGGTTGCGACTGCTAATGCGGGCTCAACATGACCTGCCGTACCGCCACCTGCGAAAATTATTTTTGGATTCATCTCTCCAATTTTCGCATGCGAGCAGCATTAATACCTTCAGCAATCTCGGGAGTTCTGCGTGCCACGCCTAAAACAAAGCCTATAGCCATGAAATTAGCTATCAAGGATGAACCCCCATATGAAATAAACGGCAGAGTTACACCGATGACTGGAAGCAATGAGGTAACCGATGCAATATTTACAGTTACCTGTACCAAGAACCAACAACCAATTCCAGCGGTTGCATATCTAGAGAATGAATCCTTGGTTTTAAGGGATACGCGGAAAATTCCGTAAATTAAAGCGGCAAATAACAACAGACCTAATAGTGTTCCAAGCAAACCCAGTTCTTCACCAATTACTGCGAATATGAAATCTGTATGTGCCTCTGCCAAATTAGCCCATTTTTGTTTACTAGCTCCAAGACCTGCACCAAATAATCCACCACTTGCCAATCCCATAATGCTGTGTGCGGGTTGCCAACCAGCAAATTTGTAGTATTGCTCATCAAAGGGATTTAAGAATGCGGCAAAGCGATGCATTCGATTTGGACTGGTAACTACCAAGGTTGCAACAACGCCAGCAACGGCGACAAATGAGTAACCAAATAATTTTAAGGGCGCGCCAGCAATAAAAATCATTCCGCCTAAGATTGTAAATATCAAAATTCCGGTTCCGAGATCTCGCTCTCCTAAAACAAATAACTCAACGGCTATTGCACCAGGAAGTACGACGAGAAGTGGATTCTTAATGAATCCAGTTTCACTCTTTGCTTCACTCATTCGAAGATGAAGAGCACACCATAAAATTAGCCCCAATTTTGCAAACTCTGATGGTTGCAAAGTAAATCCAGCAAATTCGATCCAATTTCGGTTTCCATGTACATTTTTACCCAAACCTGGAACTAACGGCAATGCTAAAGCGATAATCGAAATAAGTAATGCAAATCTGGAAATTGTTAGCCAGATCGCTCCTCTTACTCTAAATGCCCAATAAGCACAGCCACCTGCAAGAATTAAGAAGAGGAATTGCTTGATAAAAATTGAGTAAGTAGAGCCATTATCCTGCAGCGACTTAACTGCAGATGCCGATAGCACCATTGTTAAACCAAGTGCCGATAAGGCAATAACTGACCATACGATTAAATAGAATGGTAGCTCTGGGCGTTTAAAAACTCTGGCATATTCGCGAACCGATGAATTGTTGCTCATGGCAGCGCCTTTACAAATTGTGCAAATAATTGACCACGTTCTACATAAGATGAA
>Ga0214917_10005857_pt1 | contig 12974 bp, 7 predicted proteins | sample LL_1208_BB_MetaG_FD_177983 | JGI IMG/M metagenome (GOLD analysis project Ga0214917, IMG submission 177983) | Freshwater microbial communities from Lake Lanier, Atlanta, Georgia, United States - LL_1208_BB | ecosystem: Environmental > Aquatic > Freshwater > Lake | place: USA: Georgia | collected... | reverse complement strand
CCCAAAAAAAAAATTTTTTTTTTTTTTTTTAATAATTAAACCAAAACGATGTAGGCCGATCGCCATTCTTCGAATGCAATTCCCGATACAAATTCAATGGAAGTTGGATCGTGTGTCGAATAATACTGGATCCAGAAATCTAATAAAGCACGCACAAGAACAGTGTATTTATCGAGGATCGATTGTAGTTCTTCCATTTCACGATCCCGAATCGCTAACAAAGTACAGAGTAAGAGGTAATTGATGATACATAGCTGATTTTCATCGATGGCCAAAGGATCCATGGTTTCAAACAATCGAGAAAGTACCAAATACTTTCGTTGCATAGCACTCGACGACGAGATCGATGGGAAACGGTACTGTATGATCAACATCTTCCTCAGAAATACAATGCTTTCTGTTACATGATCTTCTGCGAGTGCCATGATATCTGAGATACACTCTGGATGATGATCTGGATAGAAATTCGACAAGATATCAAAACAAACTTCGCGTATCTTCGGATTCACCTCTTCACGAACATTCTGTAAAAGAATCTCCCGTAATTCAGGGAATTGCGATTCGATCCATTCCAAGTCATCAAATAAAGTGGAGGACGGACTTTGACGCTGTCGTTCGTCCCTGCGAAGGAACACTTCGATACAATAAAGAATCGATTCTCGACATTCGTTGGACATTTCTTGGTAATGACGCAACATCGGACGTAGCGGATGTTTGGGTTCGGAGCGGAAATATCTCATGGCGAATCCGTCTTCTTCGTAGCGACACATGAGGAGACTCAGGATTTGACAACATAGATGATAACATATGTGATTTTTCTCCCGATAACAGAGTTGGAGAACATCCGCCAAGACAGGTAATAAACCCTTCTGTAAAAACAGATCTTGCATCTCTTTTTGACGTTCTTGTACATCCAATACGGTCATGACCACATACAGAAAAGGGTAGATATTCGACTCCTCCTCAAAAAGATTCTTTTGATCTTCTGCAACCGTGGTTCGTAATACTCTCATGGTCTTTTCTACAAAGGTCGAAGGGGAAGGAAGGAGAAATGCGAACATTTCGGCCGTATCCAGTGCTTTATAGAATAATGTCCCAACCACTCGATGTAAATGACAGAAGATATATCCTTCACTGTCCTCCCAAACTGGTTGGAAGGTTTCCATAAAGGAAGTCATGCTTTTCGTGGATGATTTTGGAAGAACCCAAATGAATTCTTCCAATGTACTGACTGCATAATAAAAGATATCGGGATAGGAGAGAAATGAAATCAACGACTGAATGACCGTCGAAACATCCACTCGGTCTATCTCGATTGATTCGACTTTCGTGGCAACCACACCACAGACGAAAAAGAGAATACGTGGCCATTGTTCGTGATGAATGGCTCGATGATTCGTAATCAAATGGAGAAGAGCTTCTACTTCTTCTTGATGGATGTCCTCTTTGCTCGTCATCATCGAATTCAGTTGAGTACAGATCGACACGATGCAACTCTCTGAATTGGCTGGCTCTAATTTCAAAATATCGTCACAGAGTTTCATCTACATACACCACAAAACATCTTGGTTAGAAAACATATTGGTTAGATAGATTTTTGTTTTAATACATATAGATTTCATTTTTTTTCAGATGACATGAAAACATTTTCCACGTAATGGCGGAAGGAGGTATCCTGATGTTCGGGTTTCGCATAATGCCATAGATCAAATGCAATGTGATAGACGACATTATACATTCTCTTGACTTCCGCAATAAATTCTTGAATTTCTTTGGATAAGAAACGCTGGGTATCTGGACTTAATCCGCGGAATTCTACATGGAAATATGTATCATCTTTAACAAATGTTAAATAGGGACGGTATTGGGTATCGTTGTCATGAAAAGTAGTTTTAAAATCAATGTTGTAATTATGAGATGGACGTTTGTTAGGATTTGCATAAGTGTTTCCATAACGACGTCTCTGGTAGGAAAATCGATGATAGAACTCATGTTGATAATGATAATTCCATGCATAGAATAATACATACCCGAAACAATAAACGAAATTCGGATGCAAGATTTCCTTTCTTAATTGCTCCGAAGAAATATGATAATGTAGTCCACAAGAAGCTTCTAAACATTCTTGTCGATTGGCATTCAATGTTTGTATATCCCTCTCCAATTGCGCCCATTGTTTTTGATCGGTATCCACAAAAAAACGTCCCTCATCGCTGCGGCGGAAATATACAAATTCTCGAGAGATCATTCCATCGCGACATTTGATCGTAGGATCGGTTGTTTCTTCGAATGACGCTAAATTCATTTCATCCGAAAATATACAGGTTTCAATCTCGATACCGACGTTCAGTGTAGAGATATACGTGTTCCTGATCTTTTGTTCAACGAATCGAAGAATTGATCGGAACATATGTACCGTGGGATCGGACTCTTCTTGTGTTTTGTACCATTTCTTAGTGGTAACATCGGTCACTTGGACCTTTGTCACGGTCTTCTTTTTTTTGGCTTTCGATTGTTGTTTTTTTTTAAGAGGTTGTTTACGTGTTCTATTGCGTCGAAGTACTTTTACATCACCTAAATACTTCCGATTTTCCGCAGATTGTTGTAGAGCAAGATCGATCAGTTCTGGAGTACGTAACGAAGGTGGGACATCACGAATGAAATAGCCTCGATAGGCCACGGCTCTCCGAGCGAGATCGTTGACTCGATGATCTTCTTTCCATTGATCACTGAAATATTGATAATATACAATATTCTTACGAACCAATTTCTCAACGATCATATCGGAATCTTTAAGAAACGCAGGATCGAATTGAATATTTTTTCGACATAAAAGCTCTACAAAATGAGGATCCCTCTTTAAAGATGGAGGAATATATCGGGAACTTTTTACATCTCTTTCTACGACGAGAAGAATGAAATAAATATCTTTTTTCAATTCGTCGGAGATATACGGAAACAGATTTAGATCTTTTTCCACTACCAGAAGCGCCAGTTCTTTATCGTTTTTTAGTTCGTCAGAGACATGCTGGAACATCGACGGTTTTTTCCCAACCGCCAGAAGCGCCAATTCTTTATCGTTTTTTAGTTCGTCAGAGACATGCTGGAACATCGACGGTTTTTTCCCAACCGCCAGAAGCGCCAATTCTCGATCGTTTTTCAATTCGTCCGAGACATACCCGAACATATCTGAATCTTCCTCAACTGCCAGAAGCGCCAATTCTTTATCGTTTTTTAGTTCGTCAGAGACATGCTCGAACATCGACGGTTTTTTCCCAATCGCCAGAAGCGCCAGTTCTTTATCGTTTTTTAGTTCGTCAGAGACATACCTGAACATAATTGGATATCCTTCGACTGCCAGAAGCGCCAATTCTTTATCGTTTTTTAGTTCGTTAGAGACATACCCGAACATATATGAATCTTTCTCAACCGCCAGAAGCGCCAATTCTTTATCGTTTTTCAGTTCATCCGAGACATACCTGAACATAATTGGATCTTTCCCAATCACCAGAAGCGCCAATTTTCGATCGTTTTTCAATTCGTCAGAGACATGCTGGAACATAGCTGTTGTTTTTCCAATCGCCAGAAGCGCCAATTCTTTATCGTTTTTTAGTTCGTCAGAGACATGCTCGAACATCGACGGTTTTTTCCCAATCGCCAGAAGCGCCAGTTCTTTATCGTTTTTTAGTTCGTCAGAGACATACCTGAACATAATTGGATATCCTTCGACTGCCAGAAAAGCCAGTTCACGATCACTCTTAAGTTCGTCAGAGACATACCCGAACATATCTGAATCTCTCCTCACTGCCAGAAGCGCCAATTCTTTATCGTTTTTTAGTTCGTCAGAGACATACCCGAACATATATGAATCTCTCCTCACTGCCAGAAGCGCCAATTCTCGATCGTTTTTCAATTCGTCGGAGACATACCTGAACATCTCTGGATCTTTCTCAACCGCCAGAAGCGCTAATTCTCGATCGTTTTTCATATCGTTTGGAAGATCTTTGTAATTTTCGATAAGTGTTTCTTGGTTATCCATTTTATTATATTTGTGAGAAAGTTTTTTCTTGACAAAATTTAATTGCAGTAACAAACTTGTCTTTCTGAGAACGTAAGTGGTCTACAAAGTGGCATCAGCCAATCGTTTCTGGCTATCCATCATTTTTCTTAGGATAGGATAATATAGGTCGATTTGTACAACTCGAATAAATGGCATCCATTCTGAAGAGATCGAAGCTCTCCATACGACTGCTCCAAACAGCGGATCCTTTGGAGATCGATAATAATAAATCGCTCATTCCGGGATCGGCACAAACCACCTTCATATTTTTAGTTCTTCTGTAATTTCTGTTTTTTCAATGTAATTAATATTTTCTTCTTGACAACATTTTTTATTTTGATATGTTTTTGATAATGGCTTACTATTTACATCTACACGAATAAATAGAATACATTCTTGGATATATATATTAATTCAATGTTATTTTAAATCATTTATTATCTAAAATATAAAATTTATCCACAACACGTTCCATTATAATATCTAATATTATCACACTTTAAAGGATTAGTAGCAAGTCTTTTTCTATCTCCTGTTTCCAATAAATAATTTCTCATTATTATTTTAAACTCATCATTTAAATTCGGTTTTTCTAAAAATGTAACTCTTATTTTAAAGTCATAATAGATTGATGCACACACAACAAATTTTTTTACTTCATTTGGTGAATAATTTTTACTTCCAATATAATACGACAATACAGCATTTACATTTGGCAAATGTTCTAAAAAGATATTATCTATAATGTCTCCATGTCTATCTACAGAAAACTCATAAAAATAATTTCCTTCATTATCTAATTCTAAAATGGCAATATTATTTATCGAAAAATGTCTAACAGAATTATATGTTATAGCATCTGCATCTTCTCTATTTTCAATAAAAAATAGTAATCCATCCTTATAATTTGTCACATTTTCATCATGTATATTTTTTTTGCTCGATAAAAAATCATATAAGTCAATCATATCTGTCATTTTATGTATTATATATAATATAGATCTATACGTAGTATTAATATGAATAAAATAAAATATATAATTAGTTATTTAAACATATTTTTTGTTTTTGAATTATAAAAACCTCTTTAATTAGGGTAGTTGTATCTTGAGTAGGAGTATCCATTATAAATTTATATATACAATATATTTATATTTACGTTATAAATAAATCAATTTTATTTTAATGCATCTAATATTTCCATAATGGAATTCAATATTTAATACTTTATATGTTCCTTCTATTTCTTTCATACTAATCATATATGTTTTTCAATTCTTCTGACCGGGCGTCATTGTCGACTACCAGAAGTGCCGATTCGCGATCCCCCCTTCAATTCTTCTGATATATATTGAAAATTATCTGGATGTTCTTGATCATTTCTTTCATCGTCGGAGAGGTTTTTGTACATCAACGGATTCGTTGTAATCTTTTTTTTTTATTTTGTTTCGATTCATGTTTTTCATAAACATTTTTTTACGTGACAAATTCTCGAATTTCTTTTATAGATAAATAAAAATGTGGAAATACATTTCATTCCCCGATTTCTGGAAAATCTTGAAAGATTATCTCTTAAAACGATTTTTGTCGAATCTCTATAAAAACTACTGCTCCCAAGGCTGGATTCTTTGTTGTTATCCTCCTACCATATTTAACGTAGCGATGCCTGATTTAAGTGTGTGTTATTTTGTCGCGTCTTTTCGATCGGAAGACCAGTTCGTTATTCACGGTCAAACACCTCCGTCGTCGATTTACAAATACATTAGTTTCACCATTTATGACGAAAATGGTCTACCGTTTTCCAAATTGAACGATACCCAAGTGTGGGAAAACGATACCGAAAATAGTACCTATAAAATCGCATGTCCAGAAGATGTATCAAAACCCAGTCATGGGAAATATTATTGTTTGGTGATGCGATGGTATCGATCGCATAATACACCCATCGAGGTCATGAACCTTCCTACGATAATCGATCGAAAGACAGGTCGACCGTACCCCATGCATCCATGGGAGACGATCCGTGAAAATTCCATGGAACTTACCAACCAATTCATTCAATACATCAAAAAACGAAAAATCATCCCTTTACGCGAATGTATGCCTTTCCTGTTTCCCTATTATGCTGGATTGAACGGTCTTTTCCCCAATAGTGATGCCAAATACATGATTGCTTCAATGGGGAATTCGGTGAATTGTGCGGTTGTCGAGGGAAAATTACCAAATCCTATCGGGAACCAGTACAATATTCGTTTTATAGGGATTATGGTGTGTAACTACAAAACGACCGAGACCGATAGTTCGGTGTCCGACGAGACATTACCCTTTGATAATTATACAATCTATATCTCCTATTCTGAAAACATCGCAAAACGGTATGGGTATTCGAAAGAAGAAAATCATCATCGACTGCTCTTGATCCATCCGGATAACAAGGATCCGGTCGTCGTCTACCGCGAAGTACGGGTGGATGGACAAGGGTTAGCGAGAATGACATCGAATAGTGTCGAAGAAGCCGAACGAATCTTGGGAGAGTACTTTCCCTCTTTTCGTTGTATGTCGACCCCACGTTCAAAAACGCAAAAAAAAAAGAAATCAAAATCAAATGTACTCTTTGATTTCCGTTGATCTCGTTCCGGGTGTTGGTGCTGGTGCGGAGCAGGTAGTTCGTGTTAAATTGCAACATTCCGCCACGTTTCGATTGTTCACTACAACATTCACTGTCACGCGCCAATTCCCATTAGCCGATACACCCCAAGAACTCTCCGATTTTATTGTCAATAATTTTGAAGAATTCGAATGGACTCCCACAGAAATGAAATTCGCCACGGAGTTTCATGGGAAAAAAATGGTGCTGACGGGGACGATTCATCCGTTCCAAGAAGAGATGATAGATCTTCGAACGGTGATGGATCAAGTGGCTTCACTACGAGCGGACATTCGACGTATCGAAGCCATTGCCTGTGTCCAACTATCGAGGAATTGTTTCGTTCCGTTGAACGTACGATCCTTGACCATCTCTTCCCAAGAAGTGAACGGATATGATGTCACTTACGAATCTCATTGGGAAAAACTACAATCACTTCCTTACGTCGAAGATATCGTAATACACGATCATCCTCTTCCTCCCATAATACTTTTGAAAGAAATGACCTCTGTGAAACGATTGACCTTGTATACATCCTCTCCCGAGGCTTCGGTGCCAGTGTCGATGCTACCTCAAAAAAACATCGAAGAGTTGATTATTCATAGTCCATCTCTCACCACCTTTTCAGGAAATGTATCCTGCTTTCCTCGATTACGAACGCTGGACTTATCGGCATGCCCGAATTTATTAGAAACGGAGCGATGTACCCTTGAACAAATATGTAACAGAAAGAAGATTTTTTTCCGCTAAAACGGTCGGTTAAGCTTCTGAACGAAATCGTTCGAAATCATACATTCGATCCCTTTTCAAATGTTCAACAATATCACGCGCAATCTGGAATCGCTCCTCATCCAGTCCTGACTCCATTGCTTGTAATACATCTTTATCCCAGACCACGACAATCTGCTTGGAAGGGTCATCTAAATAATAAAGAACTCCACGGCCGTCGAATTGTCCATGTACAAAAGGACCTTCGTACGTGTATTTCTTTCGCGCAATATATTTCCCATGACCATGCGCATGACCTTCCACCCAATCCCCACGGTATTCATAGTCATCGGTCACATGAATTCCATACATGAGATGAGGGACGGTGTTCGGTTCTAAATAAGGACCGATGAAAGGGTGATTATTGAAAAAGCTGATGCCTTCACTCGGTTGACCGTGAATCCATGTCCCCATCCATTGACGCTCCCTACGATGAGGATCTACGCTTTCTCCGAACCACGAATTATCATCGTCGCTTACATGCACCGTTTTGAGCATTTGGGTCAAGGACAATATTTTCTCAATGGATTTCTGTAACTCTTCGATACGAGAATCTTTTCGCTTACTTGAAGAGTAATGAACAGAAATCAACTTCTTTAATCGTCCAATGGCGTCTTCTAACATGACCGCGATCAGTCCCATCGTCCGAGGCACTTGCTCTCGTTCCTCCTCACTGGAAAAGAGGTGCTCGATTTGACACGTATGGAGTACCCCCTTCAAAATGTCAGATGTCTCGTGGGGTATATGGATCAGTTCCCGACGCACCTCCATCTGTTGCCATTTTAGGAACATGTTCTGTTTCATAGTGGCTTCCGTGACTCGATTGGCCAAATACTCCGCTCGAAACTCAAGGAAAGACATGTCATTATAATTTTCACAGGGGGTTGTATGAGACCAATCCCCCAATTCATTGAAGAGGCGGTACAGTTCCTCGAAGATAGAATGAAAGGAATGTTTATTTGATAGAGGGACATGAATCGATTCAGGACCTCCTCCCTGTATGTCGTCGATTTCAAATACACATCCATTGAGCATGGCTATTTGTGGAAAGGGTGTATCCCGTGTAGGCACAGGAAGCCCCTTACTTCTCGCCTTTTCGATTCCCCATTCACGGATCATACGTATATACTCTGGATTATGTAAATTGCCCTTGGTTTGAATGGTTCCAGTATTCCACGAGAACACGGTGAAGCACTTGACGCAGAACATTTGGTCACAACCATCGATTTTGGAGATCCGTTCTCGACATGAAGGATTCGGACATGGTTTCGATGTTTGGATTAGGAATTCGACACTCTTTCGCTCGTTCGGGTCACATACATGAGGCATATCGGACAGGACCATGTGACATTCGGGACAATTCCTCCAGTTACACAAGGTACACTCGAACGACGAGTTCAAGAAACCACGGCATTCCGCATTATGGCACTTGAACACTGGTATACGATCCATGGAAGATTCCGTAGGAAGGGGTGTTCTATAGTAGCGTCGTTCGGATAATGTCAACAATTCATGAATTCGATCCACCATGGTTTGCACTTGAGGTAGAAGTTCAGTGTCATACGCGTCAATCTTCCACCATTTCTTCATCGCTCCTCGATAATTATACTCCATACATTTCTTCAGGAATTGTTTACCCGACATGCTTCCCGAGACCAGTTTCTCCATTTCCACATAGACAGGACATTGATGAGGGATCCATCCAGAAGGATGAGGGATCTGAAGAGCTCGTTCACAGAGTGCTTTAAAGGGTCCATTCACCAACTCTTCCCTCTCCGTATACGATCGGTATCTCTCAATGACATGCGCATGTTGGAGTTGAGTCATCGGTAAGAGCCCTTGTTCCAAGGGCCATATATGACTATCGAATCGATTTTGTCGGTCATCGGCATGCGATTTCTTGGTGAGACGGAATTTCATGTCTTCCACGATCTCTCCATCGCATAATAGACATTTCATGGCATATCCATGCTGTCCAATCGAAGTCTCGAGACATCCCTTGCAAAACTGATGCTCGCAGGTCAAGACGATGCGCATTCGCTTCTTCTCGGTGAAGCGTTGATAGCATACGCCACATTCTCCTTCGCTCATTCCTGCATTACATCACAACATGAGTTCGTCAGTCCTATGTGTTTTATTTTATTTTAGAATAAAAACACATCATTTTTTTGGGAGGATTGAACTGTTATTCAATATTATATTCATTATTACCAATTATTAAATTTAAGGATAACAAAGTAAATCATCTTAATAATTGAATGAATGATAAATAGTTCACAGTAGCCATATCGATATAAATAGTCAGTTCCTTAAGAAAAGGGAGAAACGTTAATGCATCTAAAAACATCAAAGGACGGATGAGTCATTCATAGTCTATTATTCCGTCTTCCTCTGTGGCGGTTACAGAACCGACTAAATTTCATTGAATAACAGAATTTGTTATAGTTTGGTAGGGTTTACAGAATGGTGAATATTCCCATTTTTTAGATTTTATTTATTTGTTTCATAATAATAAACCTTTTCCAACATTAGATAAAGAATTTATTTGCGATATTTTTAAGGTAATTACTATTCAGGAGGTTATAGAGATGATAATATGCCTGAACAATTAAAGACTTTAACAACATTTTATAAATCAAAGATGAAACACTTTATTATGATAAATTAAGTTATATTTTGGCGTATGAAGCGATTGATATGATTACAAATATTAATAATAATATTCAAGAACATTTTATAGACCAAATAAATATGGTAAGTCTTATAAAACTATTTTAGTAGTTGGTGATTATGATAAAGGTGATAATAATATGAAAGGAAAAGAACCAACAATATGTAAAAAGTTTAGAAGAATATTTAGAAATCCAGGTTATAAAACATATTTGGTAAATTAATTTAGAACATCAAAACTTTGTAATTGTTGTCATGAAGAAATAGAAAAGTTTTTAGAAAAGCCAAGTAAAAAACCAAAAAGAAAAGGCGAAATAGACGTATGTCATTGCGAAATATACCATAACAGAGATAAAAACGCTGTGCAAAATATGTTAAAAATAGTAAAATCTATATTTAACACTGGTAAAAGACCAGAAGTATTTTGTCGCAGTAGTTGAGACTTCATACACATTTCACGATGTGTTATAACCAAATTTTTACATTTTTGTTTATTTTTTTCGTCATTAATTCGGCGTTTTAAATGTGCAAAGGTGTAAAACCACCATCCGCTCAATGGCGCATCGTGGTGAAAGCGGGGTCGGAAAACGATTATTTGTCGGATAAATACAATCCGCACTATACGATTTTCTACGAAGATCATGAAGTGTACGAGATAAAAACACAAGTCTTTCGAACCACCACGTCCTATAAATTGTTCGAACACGTGTAAAAAAAATGTTTTGTCAGAGTAAAATGAAATTATTTTCACGGGGAAAAACTTCTGTTTTGAGTGATAGAGGCAATCCGACATCGAATAGTCGTTCATACGAAAATCCGATTCAGAAATTAATGGAAAAAGAAGAGAAGCTCAAAGAAGATGAAAGGTTATTAAAAGAGAAGCTCAAAGAAGATGAAAGGTTATTAAAAGAGAAGCTCAAAGACGAAGTAAGGTTATTTTTAAAGGAAAATGATAGTAGTAAACCAAAACCAGAATTTAATGAAGAATTAAAAGCATTGTTAATAAAACTGACTGAAAATGATGAAAAAGATCTTGTCAAAAAACTAAAAGATCAATATGAGAGGACCGAGGGTTTAATGAACTATCTATTGGACTACGTGTTCGAAAAAGAAATCGACGTAAGCGAGATTTATCGAGCAATGGAATTCGTCGACGACCTTAAATATGCAGAAAAATTCGCACAATTATTACTATCTGAAAAAGAAAAATTTAAACTTGGAGACAAAATAATAAACGGTTATTCTTTACGAGAATTAATAGAAAAGTTGACTAAAGGAGGTAAGAAAAAGTTGGCCACCGACTTATACAATCAATTTGAAAGATACAATATGGTATATCATTTTCGTTTAAGTCACCCTGATCGAATAGAAAGAGACCTCACGTCACATGGAGGACAAGTCTTAATAGATAAATTGGAAAAAAAGGGAGAGGCGGATATTGCATCAGATATAAGAGGGTATTACAAACAAGAGCCGTCTGGGGGTAGCATGATTTTTTCCAAAAACGAGTATCGCCGAATCAACGACGACATACAACAATTCGCATATACGGACGATAATGGAAACCAAAGTTTTGAATTTCAACAAAAAAAAGGTAAAAGAACCGTTCGTCAAGTGAAAGGGAAAAGCACCAAGAACGGGCGTCGTATCAAGATCCAAGAATCGGCTCCTTCCCCCAAAACATTCCAGATTGCTTCTACCGAATTACAGCCGTTCATTACAGGACTGGTCACACCCAAACGTCCTACCACGTCTCAACAACGCCGACGACGATCGTCTCAACGCTTACAAAAAGGCGGAGCACCATTTTTAAGACAATTATTCGTGGGATTTGGTTTGATGATGGCGAGTGCATTGACAGCTACTGCGACCAATACGGTGTCACCCGAGAGCCGCGTAGAGCTTTTTTGTAAAACTTATGGTGGACAAATTGATATTAATGCATTATCACGAGAACAAAAAATAAGAACCGCGATCACTTTAAAACTGGCGGACATAGGCGTAGGACTGAATCCTGATAAAGTTTGTAGAAATAAGGATGGCCATTATTATCTATCCAACGATGTGACGATTATTCCTGGAAATCAAATCGCTCGCTCAGAGCACACAGGTGTATATGGTTTTCTTGTTACAGGAAATGGTTTGGACGGAAATTTATTGAGATGGCAAAAATTCGTTGCCTTAAATAAAAAGGTCGAAGATACATTTGGTACACCAATATGGGGTACTTTTGTAGTTGATCACAACTTTAATAATTTTCACGAATGGGACACCAGACGAGAACGACCACCAATCAGTGCTTGGGAAGATGGAAAGACCGGTATAATAACAAAAGCAAAAAAAGGAGAACCTGTAGATAAAATGGTGTTTAATCCTGATAATTTTGTACTCATTAAAAAGGAAATCAGCCCCGAAGCGACAAAGCACGGTTTGTATGATATGCAAATCGTCGTAATTAATAGCGATGATATGTACGATCCAGAGAATACGCGATTTGGATCTATTGTGAACGGGAAAATGGTACCCCAACAAAATAGAAATGGCGAGCTCATTAAAACAAATCCAAATTTTCAAGTTTTGGAGCAGTTAGTGAAAGATTTACCCGCTCTGGTAGATGCGCACAATAGAAAAGTGTCCAATCGAATGAATGGGATACCAAACGATAATGGTTATCTCATATCTAAAATTATGTAGTGTCAGTTTTGGGATTTTGCTTCGAATTTGTTCCCCGCTTTTACAAGGAGCAAACACACAAAAATATTGAATTAATCGCGCGACAACCATTCCAAGTTTGTGCTCACTTGATCCCCAGAACATAGGATATCGTCA
>Ga0214917_10005855_pt1 | contig 12977 bp, 12 predicted proteins | sample LL_1208_BB_MetaG_FD_177983 | JGI IMG/M metagenome (GOLD analysis project Ga0214917, IMG submission 177983) | Freshwater microbial communities from Lake Lanier, Atlanta, Georgia, United States - LL_1208_BB | ecosystem: Environmental > Aquatic > Freshwater > Lake | place: USA: Georgia | collected... | reverse complement strand
TTTGCTGATCTGAGGCCAACGCATTCGGCTGAATCTTATCCTGCGGCCGATAAGTCCCCTCCCACCGGACATAATTTTTGTCCGCCATTCTCTTTTGCATGGCACTCAGGACGTTCCAGTCGCCGTACACCAAGTAGGCGTTTTCCGGAATGTAATCGATGATCTCCACGCCAAGTTTCTTCAACTCCTCCACCCAACCTGCCTGCACTGGCCCGGTCCATTGGATCAACTGCATCCGCTTGCCAGGGAAATAAGCCAGGGGTTGTCGGCGGGCCTTCGTGCTCGGCAGATCCGTGTCGATCCGTCCGGCATTCAGGTAAATGACATTAGGCTTGGGCTGGTCCTCGCTGGTGTCTTGAACGGAAGCCACTTTCGAAGCTGGAATCGAAGAGGGATCGGCAGAAATGTTTTGAGTTTGGGAGGCTGAGGAAAGGGTTTTGGACTGAGCAATCGGATCACTGGAATCAGCAGTCGTGGGTGACTTGGCTGGTTTTTTTGTTGTGAGGGCACCTTGTTCCGACCGCGAAAGAAAGAGGAATAAAAATCCTGCCACCAAAAGCGATCCGAGAGCGATCGCTAAAGCCCTACCCATCAGAGGCTTACTAGGCTGTTTTTCCGTAAGATTCTCCTTATCAAAAACTTACCGCATCATCGGATTTTTACTAGCCCCTTGTGATGGAAGATCGGTGACAATTTCATGGCAAAATTCGCCCTAAAAACTTGGTCCATGGGCTAAAGGCCGCCGCCAATCCCCTTTTACGCTTACCCCATCCCAGCTATTCTCAAGAGCTATGGCTTCTGCAAATGGACTAACGATCTACGACACGACCCTGCGCGACGGCGCCCAGGGCGAGGGCGTCCATTTCTCCCTGTCGGACAAGCTTCGCTTGGCCGAAAAGCTCGCCGCCTACGGCATCCACTATGTGGAAGGCGGCTGGCCCGGTTCCAACGACAAGGATCGTGAATTCTTTCCGGAGGCCAAAAAACTAAAATGGGGCTCCTGCAAGCTGGCAGCCTTTGGCTCCACTCGCCGGGCCGGCACCCCAGCCTCCTCCGATCCCCAAGTCCGCCTTCTTCTGGAAGCCGAAACCCCCGTCGTCACCATATTCGGCAAGAGCTGGCTTCTCCACGTCGAAAAGGTTCTCCGCACCACCCCGGAAGAAAACCTCGCCATGATCCGCGACACCGTCGCCTTTCTCCGACAGGAAGGACGGGAAGTCATCTATGATGCCGAACACTTTTTCGACGGTCATGCGGCCGATTCCTCCTACGCCTTGAAAACGCTCGAGGCGGCCGCGGAAGCCGGCGCCAGCTACCTCGTCCTTTGCGACACCAACGGCGGCCGACTACCCTCCCAGATCGCCGCCGCCGTCCGTGAGGTCCGCAGCCGCTTTCCCAAAAACAGGATTGGGATCCACACCCATAACGATTGCGGTCTGGGCGTGGCCAACGCCGTCGCCGCCGTCGAGGAGGGCGCCCTTCAGATCCAGGGAACCATGAACGGCTACGGGGAGCGCACCGGCAACTGCAACCTCACCACCGTCCTGCCGATCCTGGAGCTCAAGCTCGGCAAAAAAATCCTGCCCTCTGGAAATCTGAAAAAACTTTCCGAGCTGTCCGGCTTTGTCGACGAGCTGGCCAATCTCCAGCACGATCCCCGAGCGCCGTTTGTCGGCCGCACCGCCTTCGCCCACAAGGGCGGGATGCACGTCAACGCCGTCAACAAGCTGTCTGCCAGCTTTGAGCACATCGAACCCGGACAGGTTGGCAACCGTCAACGCATCCTCGTGGGGGAACTGTCCGGCGGGGCCAACGTCATGATGAAGGCGCGTGAGCTGGGTATCACCCTTGATGAAAAGGCAGCCTCCACCCGTGACATCCTTGCCTGCATCAAAAAACTGGAAAAGGAAGGATACGAGTTCGAGGCCGCGGATGCTTCCTTTGAACTTCTCGTGCGCCGCTCCCTGGAAAAGCTGCCCACTCCGTTCCAGCTCGACTCCTACAAGGTGGAGGTGGCCCGCGCCCGTCCCAACGCACGGGAAACCAGCAAGGCCACCGTGGTGGTGCGGGTCGGCAAGAAGGCCCGCAAAACTTCCGCGACCGGAGACGGTCCCGTCAATGCGCTCGATGCCGCCCTACGCAAAGCCCTTCTGCCCGCCTTCCCCGCCCTCAAAAAATTGAAGCTGATCGATTACAAGGTACGGATCGTGAACTCCCGGGGCGGCACCGCCGCCCGCATCCGCGTGCTGGTGGAATCGACGGATGGCCAGCGGGAATGGGGCACCGTCGGGGTCTCCACCAACATCCTGGAGGCCAGTGCCCACGCCCTGACCGACAGTTTGTCGTATTTTCTTTTGCCTGGCAGGAACGAAAAGCGGGTTGAGAAATCCTCTTCGGTTCGATAAAGTTTCAGTTCAGTTTTCCGGAGTAGCTCAGCGGTAGAGCGGTCGGCTGTTAACCGATTGGTCGCTGGTTCGATCCCAGCCTCCGGAGCACCCGGATCCCAAGTTTCTGCGCCCGGCGGGGGTCGAACCCACAACCTTCGGCTCCGGAGGCCGACACTCTATCCAGTTGAGCTACGGGCGCTTGAAGAAGCAAAATCTTAACCGGCCGGCCGACCGGTTCAAGACTACGTCTCGGCAGTCCCCTCGACCGGCTTGCCCTTCTTGAAAAACGCCTGCTTCACCTTGCTCCCCTCCTCATCCCACTCCACCCACCAACCGTGCGGGACTCCCTCGAGATAATTCGTCTCGGCCCTTTTTTTCCCGTTCGGCCACCAGACCACGAAGGTCCCGTCTCTTTCCCCTTCCTTGAACGTGCCGATGCCTTTTTTTCTCCCGTTTTCATACCACGTCTCCACCTTTCCATTCCGCTTTCCTTTCTGCCAACCGGTCCGCCTTTCCATGTTGCCGTTCGCATACCACTCGGTCGCATCTCCGTCTGCCAAGCCGTTCCGAAAACGTGTCTCCTGCAGGATCTGCCCCTGCTCGTTCCAAAGCTTGGCCACTCCCTCCCGCCGGCCGTTCTCGAAATAGGCCTCACTCTCCATCTTGCCGTTGGCATGCCAGCTCCGATACCGACCGTGCATTCGCCCCTCCCAGAATTCCGCTTCGGTCTTCCGGCCTTTGGACTCCGCCTGCGCCGTTCCCGTAAACGGCTGGCCCTGGTAGGTAAAAAGATCCCCTTGAGGCTGGAGATCCGCGGAAGAAATCGTCTCCCCGGATCGCCCCAGGCCGAGTGCCGCCACCATCGCCAGCACCAGCCCGGCCCCGACAATCTTTGTACTTAGTGGGCCAAGGCGGCCAAGGCCGCGACGCGCCCGGCCAGATCGTCGAGATTCTCCGGCACGATCTTCTCCGTGGTCACGGTGGGATGCAGGCGGTCGTGACTGCTGTCCAGCTTGATGCCGGGAACATATTCGTCGGAAAAAATCATGTCGTTGACGAAATCCCGCCCGCCGTTTCTTCCGGTCCATCGCCAATAGAGATCCCTCATTTTCCGGTCCGATTCAATCAGGATCACCGAGACCACCGACCCCTTCAGGCGCATCGTCAACTCACGAAACGAGGGAAACCACGAGGGAGGCTCGGTTAGCTCCCCGCGGATGATCAGCGTCTCCTGTCGGATCAGGTCACGCACCGCGACCTCAAGTTCGCTTTCGGCAAGCCCATGGCAAGCGTTTCCCGCCATGCAGTCTTGGACAGGATTCCGGATCGGCCGTTCAAGCCAATTGCCCCATAAGTCCCGACCCGCCATCATCCTAACTTGATGAAGCCCTCCCTGTCACCGGTAGCAGAAATCAAACAGGCCACCCGCCTGAGCCGCGTGGAGATTCTGCGGATTGCCCGGTTCGGGGCTGTCGGGGCCTTGGGCACGCTCCTTAACACACTTTTGGTCTGGTTGTTTCTTTCAATCGGTTACAACCACCTTGGCTGGCATCCTGCAGACCACACCGTGGTCACCGGGGCCGCCACGCTTGCCTGGATTATCTGTTGCGGCACCAACTACCTCCTCAACGCTCTCTGGACCTTTCACCACTGGCCACCTCACTGGCGCCAGGCTCTTCATTACTACTCCACCGCCCTGCTTTCCTTTGGCGCCCAGATCCTCGTTCTCAATCTCCTCGTGTATTTGCTGGTGACGGAGCGACCGGTCGAAACCGCCGTCCTCAACGGCGTGGCCGTGGCCACGGGTGCCCTTCTCAATTACGTCGCCGCCTCGCTCTGGGTCTTTTCCCCCAACCGCCATCCCCTGCGGAGACCCCATCGGTGAAATTTTCCCAGTCCCAAGCCGACGCATACGTCCCCAATGGCGGCGACCTTCCCTCGGCTCTCGCCTCCACCACCCATCTCGGCATCGGCGCCCATGCCGATGACTTGGAAATCATGGCCTTTCCCGGCATCTGCGCCTGCCGGCACCAAAAAAATCTCCGCTTCTCCGGAGTCGTCGCCACCAACGGGGCTGGCTCTCCTTCGAAACTGTCCGGCCAAGAGCTCATCAAAACCCGGATGGAGGAACAAAAAAAGGCGGCTGATTTGGGCGGGTACGCTTGCGTGATTCAGCTGGCTCACCCCAGCGCGGAAATCCGCGGAACGGGACGAAAGGCACTCACTGCGGACCTTTTGCCAATTCTCAAAACCGCCAAACCGAAAGCGCTCTACCTGCACAATCCTGCCGACCGTCACGAAACCCACATCGCCGTCCTGCTCGCCTGCTTGGATGCCCTTCGTCAACTCCCGTCCGGAGAACGACCCTCGGAAATTTACGGCTGTGAGGTTTGGGGCGATCTCGACTGGGTTCCCGTGGGCAAAGTCGTCCGCCTCCCCTGTCCGGCTCCGGCCGATTTCGGCCCCTCCCTTCTCCGTGTGTTTCGCTCCCAGGTGAATGACAAACGATATGACCTCGCCGCCGCCGGGCGTCGCCGCGCTCAGGCCACCTTCGCCGATGCCTACCAAGCCGACCAAGCCGAAGAGGTGGTGCTGGCTCTCGATCTCAAACCCTTGGTCGAGGATCCAAAGCTGTCCCTGGCAGATTTTGTCTCCCATCTCACCGGTGATTTTCAAAAACAGACGGTGGAACGCATCCGTCGCCTCGAATCCCCGAAATCTTGAGCACGTCCGAACTTTCCTCCCGCGTAGCCGAGGCGGCCCATCGTCTCGTCGGACATCTGCAACGCACCCAAGTCTCCGATGGAAGCTGGTCCGTGCCTTACACCGGACCAAACTTCCTCCTCCCCCTTTACGTCATCACCACCCATCTCACCCGCCGGCCCATCCCGGAATCCGAAAAACCCCGCTTTGTTGCCGGATTGCTGAAACCCCAACTCCCCGACGGCTCCGTCGGACTGCACGAGGAGTCGGTCAAAGGCGCGGTCTTTACCAGTTCCATCTCCTACGCCGCCCTTCGTCTCCTCGGCGAAAAGCCCGATCGTCCGGAGTTGGAAAGGATGCGCAACTGGATCCACGCCTCGGGCACTCCGGTCAAAGCCGCCGCCTGGGGTAAATTCATCCTCGCCCTGCTCAATCTTTACCCTTGGTCGGGCGTCACCCCGGTTCCCCCGGAGCTTTACCTTCTGCCCAAATGGTTCCCGCTCCAACCGATCAACATCTCGGGCTACGTCCGCATTGTCTATCTCCCCATGGCCTACTTTTACGGGCGTCGTTGGCAGGCCCCGCTCGATGCCACCCTGCGCGAACTCCGGCGTGAGCTCTATCCCCAGGGCTACGGGCAAATCCAATGGTCGAAACATCGGGCCGATCTCGCCCCCACTGACAATCTGGTGCCCGAGTCCCTGCCCGTCCGGCTGCTCATGCCTCTCGTGCAAAAGCTCGAACCGCTCGTCCCGGCCTGGATCCGACGGAAAGCCCTCAAGCTCACCTACGAACATATCCTCTACGAGGATGAGCAATCCGATTACATCCGCCAAGCCCCCGTCAACGCCTGCTACAACACACTGGCCCACTTTCTGGAAGGCCAGTCCGAGCGGGTCGAAAAAAGCTGGGCCAAACTGCCGCTTTACCTCTGGCAACATCCCGACCACACCGCCTGCCAAGGCTTCACCTCCTCCAAGGTTTGGGATACGGCTTTCACTCTGCAGGGCATGACCCAACTGCCGACCGACTCGGTGCCCTCTGCGGTCGTCCAAAACGGCTGCCGCTATCTCCGGGAAAACCAGGTGATCGATGAACTTCCCAACCCACGCCGCTACCACCGCCTTCCCCGCAAAGGCGGCTGGCCTTTCAGCGAACGCAAGAACGGATGGTCCATCGCCGACTGCACCGCCGAAAGCCTGCTCGCCCTGATCCAGTCCAAGCCTTTTCTGCCGGAACCTGTCTCACCGGATATCATCCGGGATGGCCTGAATTTTATTCTCAGCTACCAAAATAAAAACGGCGGCTGGGGAAGTTGTGACCGCGTCGTCGGGCCGGAATGGATTGAGATCTTCAACGGCTCCCATGTCTTCGCCGACATTATGGTCGACCACTCCTTCGCCGAATGCACCGGCTCCGTTCTCTCGGCCCTCGCCCTGGTTCGGCGGGAATTCCCGGAAATGGAGCGGGCCCGGGTCGACCGGGCCATCCAAAATGGCATCCGCTATCTTACGGATACCCAGTTGCCAGACGGCTCCTGGGAGGCGGTCTGGGGCATCTGTTTTAATTATGGCACCTCCTTCGCCCTGCCCGGATTGCGGGCGGTGGGCATCCCCGCCGATGACCCCCGCGTGAAGCTGGGACGCCAGTTTCTCCTACGTCAGCAGTTGCCGGATGGGGGCTGGGGTGAGCACCCGGACTCTTGCTACGAACGCCGGCCGATTCCGTCCTCCAAGAGTCTCGTGGAGCCGACGGCTTTGGCCGTGATCGCCCTGCTTGCCACGGGCCCACAGGACGAGCCGGCCGTCAACCGCGGTCTGGAATTTCTTTTGCGAACCCAGTTGCCCGACGGCGACTTCCCGCCCCAACCCATCCCCGGACTTTTTTATCGCACCACGCTGATCCGCTACGACCACTACAAGCGCGCCTTCCCTCTCAAGGCCTTCGCCAAATATTTGGACGCGTAAACGTAAACCTAAACGCAAACAAACAACTTAAAGGCTGTAAGCTTTAATTTCTGCTCTTAACCAACCCCGCCAGCGCGTAAGCCAACGGCAAACGAATCCAGCTGACGGCGGAAGCAAGATCGGCTGCATCCGCTCGGCCGGAAGTACGGCCTTTCCAGGCCCCCCAAAGGGCCCTGAGAAAAGGTCCGGCAAAGGTGAAGAACGATTGGCCATTCCCCATGAGGAGACCCATCGTCCGCGCGCGTTCCCGTTCGTTATTCCGCCAAAGCGAGACGACCGCACGGCGCAGGGATTGGGAAAACGCGTCTTCCTTGGAAAAACAGTCATACAATGCGCGGGACAGCAGCTCGGGCACCCGGCAGGCACGCCGCCGGCTCTTCACAAAAGCCCGGAAATCAGCCATGGCGGAAAGTTCAATGGCATCCACCAGGCCGTTGGTGATGCCCGTGGCGGTCAAAGGATGGGTGTGCCCGGCCGCGTCCCCGATGAGAATCCGGCGACCATTGCCGTAATCGGCCCGGGCGAGGAAATGGTTGGCCTGCCAGGAAAGCTGGCCCTTGCGGATCTGCTCCTCCGCCGGTTGCCGCCAGACGGGAGGCAGGGTGTCGCGGATGGCCTCGATCAGCCACGCGGGATCCTTCATCTCCGCCTTGTATTTCAGCGGGACGTCGACGCAGATACGGACGGTGGACGGGGCGATTTCGTAGCCGAGCAAAAAGCTGGGCTGACCGAGAAAGACATGCCCGTAATCGGGATAAGGCGCCTTCACTCCCTCCAGCAAAATACCGGTCATGGCGGAAATCGCCTTGTGGGCGGAAGCTCCCCGCAGACTCCGGCGCACCACGCTGGCTCGACCATCGGCACCGACAATACGGGCAGCTTCAAAGCGGCGCCCGTTCTCCAAGGTCACCCCTTGGTCATCGGCGCTTTTGACCCGAACGCCCGCGAAGAAAGAAACCCCGCGGGTCTCGGCCACAATCCTGCGCATCTCATCCACCAACTCACCGTGATGGAACGCCAAGCCGATCTGGCCATCCACGTAGTCGAGTTTGACGGGCGACTCGCCATGTCCCGGATACACCACGAAACCGCGACCGCGGGGACGACCGATGGATTCGACGATTTGTTCGAATCCCAGTTGCTCTAACGCTTCTACGCCCTGCGGATGCAACCATTCCCCGGCAAACCGCTGCTTGCTCTGCCCGGCAGGATCGGACTCCAGCAGGGCCACCGTTTGCCCCGACAAAGCGAAAGCACGGGCAGCCGCACAACCGGCCGGACCCGCCCCTACCACGATGACATCAAATCGGTTTTTCATCACAAATTTGGCACTGGAGCCCTTAGCAGAATTAACACCGATTCCAAGCAAAAGCCTTGGAATTAAATTACAAGTTACTCATGGAGAATGAGTTCGATCAACCAAGCCAGAAAATGAATTTCCACCAAAGCCACCCTTTTATCCCCTTTGGACTTCTCCATCGCCTTAACCTCCAAGTCCCCCTCCCCGAAGTCAAATTCGCCCGCCCGACGTAGCCGATGGTCGTTCAAACTGGCCACGAGCGTCTCGACATCCTCCTCGGCAATTTTCCAAACCCCGGGGTGACCCGCCTTGGGCAAAGACTTTATCCACCGCTGCAACGCCGCCTGCCTTCCCAACCGCACCTCATGCAGCCCCTCGATCCAATGGATCGCTTCCTCTCCCCGAATTCCCGCCTCTTTCAATCCTGCCCGTCCGTACCAAAGATTTGCCACCATTGGATCCAACTCTCCCGGCGCCGTCTGGTAGGCCTCGGTCAACCCCTCGAGCACTTGGTGCAGGAGGGCTGATTCGGGCCCGACTAACTCCACCTGCCGTCCCCCGCCTTTGATTTTTGAGATTTTCAAGCAGTCGCCGCCTCCAGAGTGGATTTCAATCCAAACTCCTGCAGACGATGGCAGTAAAATTCCGCTTTCTCCCTCGTCTCCACCGCCACCACGCTTTTCCCCTGCTCGTGGACTTCCAGCATGTGCTGCTTGGCCTTGGTTTCGTCGAAACCAAGCACGCGCATGAACACAAAGACCACATAGCTCATCAAATTCACGGGGTCATTCCAAACGACCACCCTCCATCCCCTCGCAAAAGCCTCCGAAAGATCGGTTTCCTGTCCCGGCACCACTTCCGGGGTAGTCGTGGAGGCTTGCATCTTGGTGGATTATTCCTTTCCGCACCCCTTTATCAATCCGCTTCGCCTTCGCCAATCGCCACTTCCCCGCTACAAGGGTTTGAATGAATACCCGCCGGATCACCGCCGCCACGGTGGCTGCCTGCTGGGGCCTGCTGTTGGCGACCATTTTGGTGCCCTGGTCCCGCCTTCTTCTTCCTTCCATGGCGGCGCCGACCAAGGCTCCCCCGCTCCCCACCATTGTCACCATCGAGGATCTCGCCGGCGAACCTTGGCCGTGGCCCCGGCTGGATCTCACCCTGCTCCTGCGCGCGGTTTCCCCGTACCGACCCGCCCCCGTCGGACTTCTTCTTCCGCTCGATGCCCCCGACGTGTTGGAGCCGGTTCAGGACGACCAACTTTCTCGCACTCTCAGCGCTTTCGAAGCCCCGGTTCTTCCGGCCGTCGCTTTCCGGGAAGAAGCGGGCGCGGAAAAACTGAACCTGACACCTTTCCCGCATCGCGGCTCCCTCGGCGGCATCAGGCCTGCGGAAGGCTTTCTGGCCCCGGAGGACAGCCTCCGTCGCACATCCCACCTCACCGGCTGGAAAGTGACGCCGGAAGCCGGCCGTCATGTTCACCGGATTCCCCTCGTTTTCCGTCAAGGGGATCAGGCCGTTCCCTCCTGGTTCCTGGAAATGTACGCCCGTGCTTTTGAGGCCGACCTCGGCCGATCGGAACTTTCCGGTCACACCGTCATTTTGCGGGATGACCAGGGACGCGATCTTCAAAAAATCCCCGTCGACCTCCGTGGATCTGTCCCTGTGGATTGGGAGAGCCCCGATCCCGCCGCGGCAAAAATGGAAATTCGCTCGGTCGTCCTGGCCTCGGAACAGGAACGTATCGGGGTCACTCCCGTCCACGCCCTCGGTTCAATTTCCAAAAAACCGCTGATCGTCGCCGGGACACTTCCGGAAGTGGATCCGGCCATCGATTCCCCATGGGGCCAAAAATCGATGATCGATGCCGTTTTGCGTGCGTGGAACCGTCTCGCCGCCGGCCCCCTTCCGGTACTGCATCCCCCCCGCTGGGCCATTCTCGGAACCGTGTTTGTCGCTGCTTGGGTCGGCCTGCTTTTACCCGCCGGATTTCTTCTCCGCCTTGGTTCCGCCTTGGGAATGGCGGTGGCGGTTTTTGTGATCGGTTGGCTCGCCGCCAGATTCGGAGGTTATAGCGGGGCCTTGCCTCTTTCCCTTGGCTCCGCTTGGGCTCTCCTCCTTTCCGATCCGTTGCTGCGCTGGCTGGAGACAGGCCATGTTCGTTGACCGTGTCCGCATCCACGCCCGCGCCGGCGACGGGGGCGATGGGGTGATCAGTTTTCACCGGGAAAAGTTCGTCCCCAAGGGCGGACCCGACGGCGGGGATGGAGGTCGCGGCGGCGACATCGTTCTCGAGGTTGACCCCCAGATCAACAATCTCGTCGATCTCCGCTTCCGCCCGCACGCCCGCGCCAGCCACGGCGGCAAAGGCGGGGGCAACAACTGCACCGGAAAAAACGGCCAGCCCTGCATCCTCAAAGTCCCGCCCGGAACGGTGGTGTATTCTCTTCCCCCGGGCGAGGAGGGCGATGCGCTCGCCGATCTCACCCAGCCGGGCGAAACCTTCGTCCTGTGTCGGGGAGGACGGGGCGGACGCGGCAATGCCCGCTTCGCCAGTTCCGTTCGGCAAACCCCACGTCATGCCGAGGAGGGGCAACCCGGAGAAACCGGGGAATTCATCCTGGTTCTCAAATCCATTGCCCAAGTCGGCCTGGTCGGCCTGCCCAACGCTGGAAAATCCAGTCTCCTTGCGGCGCTTTCCGCGGCCCGCCCGAAAATCGCTCCCTATCCGTTCACTACCCTAAATCCGTCTATCGGCGTGGTCGGCTCGGCAGAGGAAAATCGCTTCACCGTCGCTGATATTCCTGGTCTGGTGGAAGGCGCCCATGCCGGCAAAGGACTGGGCCACGACTTCCTTCGCCACATCGAACGCTGTGCCGTCCTTCTCTTTGTCATCGATGCCGCTGGCACGGAAGGAAGAAACCCGGCCGAGGATTATCGCCTCCTCCGCAAGGAACTCCGTGAATACGATCCGAGCCTGGCCCGCCGCCCCTTTCTCGTCGTCGCCAACAAAGCCGACCTTCCTGAATCGGCTGAACACCTTGCCACCCTTCGCCAGGCCGCCCGCAAAGCCGTGCTCTCGATTTCCGCAAAAAACGGCGAAGGCATACCTCAATTAATTTTCGCACTCCGGGAAATCCTGCCTGCTTGACCAGGCTGGATAGATACTTAACATCCTTAAACATTCACAAAATGAAGCATTTTTGGATTCTTTTTTTTCTCCTGCCCTTGGCTGGCTGTAAGAAGGGAGGCGGTCCACCCAAGGATGCCCCTGTCCCGGTCGAGTTGGTGGCTGTGGAAGTCGGGCCCCTGCTGGAAACCCTCCGCGCCACGGGCACCCTGGAGGCCGAGGAGGCCGTTGACCTGAAACCCGAGGTCGACGGGGAGGTTACCTCCATCCGCATGACCGAGGGCGAAGTGGTCAAGAAAGGCGATCTGATTCTCCAGATCGATGAATCCAAACAGCAGGCCGCGGTGGCCGAGGCGGAAGCCGATTTCCGCCTGGCCCAGGATACCCTCCAACGGGCGGACATGCTCTTGGCCGACGGCACCATTTCCAAACAGGAACACGACCAGACCCACGCCACTTACATGCGTTCCCAAGCGGCGTTAAATATGGCCCGCAAACGTCTGACCGAATACACCCTGACCGCCCCGTTCGACGGCACTCTTGGCCGCCGCAACGTCAGCGTCGGCCAGTACGTCAGCTCCCAAACCGTTCTCGTCAGCGTCTACGCCCTCGACCGGATGAAGCTCGATTTTAGCGTGCCGGAACGTTACAGCGCCCGCGTGAAGCCCGGTCTCACCCTCAACATCATGGTGGCTGCCTATGGCGAGGAGAAGTTCTCCGGGGAAATTTATCTGGTGGAACCCAAGGTCGACACGGCCACCCGGACGGTACAGGTCCGCGCGTATGTTCCCAACGCGGACCACCGCCTGAAGCCTGGCATGTTCGCCAATGTCACCCTCTCCGTCGGCACCAAGGAATCCGCCCTCACCATCCCCGAAGACTGCCTCTTCCCGCAAACCGGCGGGTTCGCCGTCTACCGGGATGCCGGCGGTGTGGCCGAACTCGTCCCGGTCGAAACCGGCCTTCGCGTTCCCGGTCGGGTCGAGATTCTCAGCGGCCTGAAGGCTGGTGACCTGGTCGCCCGCTCTGGCAACCTCCGCCTTTCGCCGGGACGGAAACTCCTGCCCCAGCCCGCCTCCAAGTGAACCTCCCAGAATTTTGCATCCAGCGTCCCATCGCGGCCCTGATGTTCAACCTGGGCCTTGCCTTGATCGGTGTGGTTGCTCTTTCCCGACTGCCGGTCCGTGAACTACCCGATATCGACCCGCCCATCGTCTCGGTCACGACGATCTACCCCGGAGCCAATGCCGAACTCGTCGAGGCCGACGTCACTGAACCCCTGGAGCAGGAAATTAACAACATCCCCGGCATCAAGATCCTCCGCAGCGAATCCCGCGAGCAAGTCAGCATCATCACCGTCGAGTTCGAGCTGAACCATAATGTCGACGTTGGCTCCCAGGATATTCGGGACCGCATCAGTCGCGTCCGCGACAAGCTTCCTGACGACATCAAGGAGCCCATCGTCGCGAAACAGGACGCCGATGCCCAGG
>Ga0214917_10005853_pt1 | contig 12980 bp, 15 predicted proteins | sample LL_1208_BB_MetaG_FD_177983 | JGI IMG/M metagenome (GOLD analysis project Ga0214917, IMG submission 177983) | Freshwater microbial communities from Lake Lanier, Atlanta, Georgia, United States - LL_1208_BB | ecosystem: Environmental > Aquatic > Freshwater > Lake | place: USA: Georgia | collected... | reverse complement strand
TGACCCCCGATTTAGATCAAGGGCCCATTCTCTGCCAAGACGTCCTTCGTCTCCGCCCCAATGAGCCACTCGCAAGCATCATCTCACGTGGGCAGAAACTTGAGGCTGCTTGCCTCCTCCGTGCGCTGAAACTCTGTCTAAGCCGCCAACTCGACATCCACTGGGGTCGAGTTCATGGCGTTTAAGGCTTCGTCTCCTCTTTTGCCTCTGTGTCGGTCGCAGGGCCTTCCCCTACCGAAACCTCAGCCGGATTTCCCACTTTGGGAGCTGACTCCGCATTTACTTTCACAAACTTCACTGGTCCTTTTCTTCCTAAACTGTTCTTCCAAGTTCCCTCCAAACTTTTTGCATCACTTGAAATCTGAAGATCCAACTCCACCTTCGGATCAAAACCTGGCTTAGGAAGTTGAGTATAGGTTAACGGCAATTTCACACGCGCCCCTTCAATCTTTCCCTTTCCATGCCACACACCCGACCCCCCATCCGCCCACACTCCATACCCCGCGACATGCAAAAAAGGTCCCTCCTGAGAAACAATAACCGTCGATTGCGATATTCCGATCGCCGTATTTTTCCAAAGGCCCGCCAGATTCGCCTCTGCAGCCCAACCGAAACCCCACGTCCATCCAATAAGAGCAACGTAGACTAAGGTTTTTTTCATCAACCCGAATCTGCTCCTCATCTTTTTCTCGGCAAGCGAGAAACCTTTTTTAATCGCTCTACGGCGACAGTGACTTTTCCACCTGAAAGATGAAGAGCATTTCTGGCCTCTCCAACGCCCGCTCTGGTCAGAGCGCGTACCAGCTGAATGGCCCGTGCATGTAACTTCTCGTTCGACGGCACCACATTCACCATAAGATTATCAAACACTCGACCCAGCCGAATCATGGCTACCGAGCTGAGAATATTGCATACCATCTTCGTTACTGTCCCTGCCTTCAATCGTGTCGAACCCGCTATTAATTCTGGACCCACATCCAACCGAACCACCGCTTGGGGCCTAACCCCTCCCTTCCCTGGATTCCAATTCGGATGAGCCGTAACAAGCACCGTTGCAGCTCCCAACCGACACGCCTCCCGAAGCGCCCCATGCACAAACGGGGTCCTTCCACTCGCCGTCAATCCAACCAAAACATCCCGTTTCCCCACCCTCCTCTCACAAACCGACCGCTTCCCCGCCTCCGCATCATCCTCCGCTCCCTCCTGGGCTCGAAAGATCGCCTCAGGCCCACCCGCCAAAATTGCCTGCACCTGCTCGGGTGGAGCATGAAAAGTCGGAGGGATCTCACTCGCATCTAAAACACCCAGTCGACCACTGGTTCCCGCGCCCACGTAGAAAAGTCTCCCTCCCCGTCGTAATGCCCGAGAGACAATTTCAGTTGCTTTCTGGATCTCCCCTCTTGCCTTATGGAGGGCTCGCACAGTAAAGGCCTCCTCCTCTACAAATAGTCGAACCAGCTGATGCACAGATTTTTTATGCAATCCCCGGGACCGAGGATTGCTTCGCTCCGTCGGCAATGTCTCAACCGAAACCAGTGGGCTTTCCGCATAAAACTTCTCGCCCACACGCAAATTGGAACCTGCAACCATTCGCGCTGCCCCTACCTCACCTGGAATTTTTAAAACGGAAATCTCTGTACCAGAGAAAATCCCACGCAAGGCACGTATGAACGATTGCCGATAAAATCCGTTTTGAAAAAGCCCTCCCGTCAAAGCCCAGCGCGGTCGCCTTACCCCCACCCTTTTTGCCAACTCCCCCGCCATCTCCGCTAGCTCCAAGGCACTCGCTCGTACGACACGGCAGGCCAGGGGATCCCTCTTTTCAGCCGCCCGCAAAATTCCAGGCGCAAATCCCGCCAGCCACTCCTTTCCATGAGACCGATAAACCTCCCGCACCAAGTGATCTAAGTCCCCGGCTCCGCTGTGCGCCATCAAAGTCGCCGCAAGAGCAGGAGCCTTTCCCTCACGATCCCGTTCCCGCAGTACCGCCCGAATCGCCCGTTGCGCCAAATCATATCCACTGCCCGCATCTCCCAAAATATGCCCATGCCCCCCCGCACTATATTTCTTCCCCTTTACCCTCCCCACCACGTTGCTTCCCGTTCCCGCAATCACCAAAAATCCATCCTCCACTCCCCAAGCCGCACCAAGCGCCGAGTCCGTATCCTGTCCAACGACCACCTTTGTCACCCTAGGCCACACCTGACGCAAAACTCCTCGCGCCATCTCCATCTCTTTCTTGCCCCTCGCCCCAGCAAAACCCGCACCAATCGCCTGGGGCGACATCGGCACCTTGCCCGCAATCTCCGTCACCACCTTCCTCAACCCCTCTCTTCCCACGAGCATCAAATTTGATCCCCCCACAGTTCCTCCCGCCAAACGCCGCCCGCCCTGACCCAGCAGGATCCAGGACGTTTTCGTCCCTCCACCCTCAATCCCTAAAAGGGGAACCAATTCTTTCGCGTTGCTCTGCTTCACTCTACCCCCAAAATGCCCTTGTTATGGAAAAGCCGCCATGGAAAAACTTTCTCCCCTGCGCCGCCTTCTACGCCTTGATACTGAGTGTCTCCGCCCTCCCCGCAACCCGTATTCAAAAGATCGACTCCTTCGTCCATCTTCCCAATGACAAAGTTATGCATCTTGGCGTCTACACTGTCTTCGGGTTTCTCCTCGGGGCCCTTCCTTACCCCTCCGTCGCATTGGGCATGACAGGATCCCTTCTTGGAGCCCTCGATGAACAGAGCCAACGCCTCGCCCCCGGTCGTGAAGTCTCCATTCGCGACTGGATTGCCGATGTTCTCGGCATCTCCCTAGGCCTCGCCCTGCGACGCCGCCGCCGGTGAGCAACTCCCCCTCCCAACGCTACGCACGCCTTCTTCAAGAAGTCCGCCGGCACGACCACCTCTACTACGTTCAAGCCCAACCCGAAATCTCAGATGCCGCCTACGATCGCCTCTACCGCGAACTGGTCGACCTCGAAACCGCTCACCCCAAACTGGCCGACGAAAACTCCCCCACCCGTAAGGTCGGGGGTGTCCCACTAGACTCCTTTCGCACCGTCGCTCACGCGGTGCGGATGCAAAGCCTCAACAACACCTACAGCGAACAGGAGCTGACGGAATTTCTTGATCGCGTTGAAAAAAACCTTCACGGCCAAGCGGCTGAGTTTGCCATCGAACCCAAAGTAGATGGCCTTGCCGTAAGTATTCGTTACGAAAACGGCCATCTCACTCTTGGCCTGACTCGGGGTGACGGGGAAAAAGGCGACGACATCACCGAAAATCTCAAAACCATTCGTAACCTTCCCCTCTCGGTTCCCGATCTTCCGCCCCGCATCGAATTTCGTGGTGAGGTTTATCTTCCCGAACCCGCCTTCGCCGCACTTAACCAAACCCGCATAAAAAAAGGCGACCCTCTTTTCGCAAACCCAAGAAACGCCGCCGCCGGAACCCTTAAACTGCTCGACTCTCGCGAGGTTGCGAAACGCCCCCTTGCCATCGTCCTCTATGGCTTGGGGGAATCCGTCGGTCTCTCTCTCAAAACCCAAAGCGAACTCCATCAGCAAATTCTTTCTTGGGGATTGCCGGGACACTCCTGGTTTCGCCACGTCCGTAAACCTGCCGATGTCCTGAATGCTGTCCGCGAACTCGACCAAGCCCGCGCAAAGTTTTCCTTCGCGACCGATGGCGCGGTCATCAAAGTCAACCGCTTCGACCAACAAAAAGTCTTGGGCCAGACCGACAAAGCTCCTCGCTGGGCTATCGCTTACAAATATGCCCCTGACCAATCCGAAACTCGTCTTCTCTCTGTCACCTTCCAAGTCGGTCGCACAGGCGTGATTACCCCCGTTGCCGAACTCGACCCCGTTCTACTGAGCGGCTCAACCGTTTCCCGCGCCACCCTTCACAACTTTGAGGAAATTGCCCGCAAAGACATTCGCGTGGGTGATCTTGTCCGCGTCGAAAAAGCAGGAGAGGTCATCCCCGCCGTCATCTCCGTCAATCTCGCCAAACGCCCGCCCCAATCCAAACCCATCCGTGTTCCCCACCACTGCCCCGTGTGCGAAGGCCCCCTAGCGAAAGAGGACGTATTCCTTCGTTGCACCTCTCGAGACTGCATCGGCCAGCTGAAACGTCGTCTTCAACACTTTGCCCACCGTGGCGCGATGGATATCGAAGGCTTAGGAGAGGTCATGGCCGCACAACTTGTAGACGCCGGCCTCATCCTCCACTTGGATCAGATTTACGATCTCACGCAGGAAAAACTGTCCACCTTAGACCGCATGGGCGACAAATCGGCCGCAAACCTCCTCGCAGGAATCGATGCCAGTCGCCGTCGCACCCTAGGGCGCCTCATCTTTGCCCTCGGCATCCCCCAAGTCGGCGCAGTTCTTTCCGAGACTCTAGCCCGCCACTTCGGCTCTCTTTCGGCACTCACGAAAGCCAAAGTCGCCGATCTGACCCAAGTGAAAGATGTGGGAGAAAAAGTGGCCGAAGAGATCGTTGCATTTTTTCAGGAAACCGCATCCCGCCGCCTTCTCGATGCCCTCAAAAAGGCAGGGCTAAACTTCGAGGCATTACCGGAAGAGCTGGCCGTCCGCGGTGGCGTATTTTCGGAAAAGAAGTTCGTTATCACAGGAACGCTCACGCAACCGCGAGAGGACTTTATTCGCCGAATTCAGTCCCAAGGGGGCTCCGTTGCTGGCTCCGTCAGCGCAAAAACAGATTTCGTTTTGGCGGGAACGGATGCGGGATCCAAACTGGAAAAAGCACGCTCTCTTGGGGTCCGAGTTATTTCAGAAAAAGAGTTTGAAAAGCTTGTCGGCCAGAAAACGGGAGAGTGATATATATCTATGCAATCTTCTCTTCTCATAACCCTCCTGTTCGTTTTGGGTTCCCCCTCACTCTCGCTCGCCCAATCCAATCATCCAGGTGCTGCTGAAGATGCCGAGATGGAGCGAAGAAAGATTCTTAAAGCGGCCGATCAAGTGGATCGGGTCGACCAACAGGTGGATCAGATTCAAAGCCGTGTCTCCACCCTCGAACAACTAATTACAGAACTTCGCCAACAATCCCAATCCCTGAAAGAAAGCCTCGCCAATGCCGCGGCAAAATCATCCGAGGAACGCACCGCCCTGCTGGATGAGGTCTCCAAAATGCTTGCGGAGCGAAAAGAGCGCGAAAAACCTAAGCCTGTCGAAAAACCTGCCACCCAAAAAGTGACCGAGAAAGAGGGTTATGAGCACGTGGTTGCAAAAGGGGACACGCTGAGCTCTATAGCCCAAGCTTACAACGCGGAGTACCAACTAAAACTTACCTCTGAATCGATCCGTCAAGCCAACCAGCTCGCCAAGGGAGCCCCACTCAAAATCGGGCAAAAGATTCTTGTGCCCTCGAAATAAGACTCCATGAGCCCTCTCGCATCCATGTACAAACTTCAGAAAGTCCAAACGGGCAGAATTCTGGGCCCGATGGATCTAGATCACTTAAAAGCTCTCGCAAACCAGTCTCTCATTGCCCCAGACGATCTTGTTCAAATCGACGAGGGGCCTTGGATTAAAGCTCCAGAAGTCGCGGGTCTTGAGATGCTCTGGTGGGTCGAACCCTTGGATGGTCCTCGGTACGGACCCACCACGGCTGGCACAATCGCAGAGTTTCTTCAGAGTGGCCAACTCGGGGGCTCGGAACTCGTCACTCACGTTCGGAACAAGGAAACCTATACGGCATCCGAATTTATTGAAGAAATGCGCCGTCGCCGCGCTGCTCGTCTCAAGAGTAGAACGATCAAACTTGAGGAAGCCCCGGAAACAACTCCATCCTTCGAGTCCAGCCCCGCTTTTGATTCCGCGTTGCGCCTCAGAATAAAGCAACTGGAGACCGATCTGGCCAAAGCACGCGAACAGCTCGACGCCCAAGCCCACGAACTGGCCCGTCTCCGCGCCTCCCTCTCCTAAGGTCTCCCCACCCTTCCGCTTGACCCACCCTCGTCCTCGTCGCTACTTTTTGATGTTCAACATCTTCTTTTTTTATGCGCCACACTATCTCTGTCGTAGTCCAGAACCGCTTCGGTGTTCTCACCCGAATCGCAGGACTGTTTAGCGGCCGCGGCTTCAATATCGACACCCTGAACGTTGGCCCGACCCAAAACGACAAAATCTCACGCATGACACTCGTCGTTGTCGGCAACGATCAGGTCCTTGAGCAAGTGGTCAAACAGCTGAATAAGCTGGTCGACGTTCTCGAAGTTCACGACTTCAAGGATGGCGATGTCATCGATCGGGAGCTGATCCTTCTTCGCGTCAAAGCCACCTCATCCACTCGTCCTGAGGTCATGCAGATCTGCGATATCTTCCGTGCCAAGATTGTCGACGTCCAATCCAGTAGCCTCTCGATCGAGGTGACAGGGGACGAAAGTAAAATTGATAAGTTTCTACAACTCATGAAACCTTTCGGCGTGCTGGAGCTCAGCCGAACAGGTCGTATTGCCCTGCCCCGCCGCTGATCTTACCCCTCAACAAAACCCTAAACTGGAGAAACAACTATGCCCGCCCGCATCTACACCGACCGTGACGCCAACCTGACCCCACTAAAAAAACGCCGTGTGGCTGTCATCGGCTTCGGCTCCCAAGGCCACGCCCATGCCCTGAACCTCAAAAATAGTGGCATCAAAGTCACCATCGGTCTTTACAAAGGCAGCAAGTCCATTGCTGTCGCAAAAAAACACGGCTTTAAAGTTCTTCCTACTGCCGAGGCGGTTCGTTCTGCGGACGTCATCTTTGTGGCTGTACCGGACCTCAAGATTCCATCCGTCTACGAGAAAGATATCGCCCCTAACCTTCGCAAGGGTCAATGCCTCCTCTTCAGCCACGGCTTTGCCATTCACTATAAAACAGTCAAACCCCCGAAGAACGTGGACGTCATCCTCGTTGCTCCGAAAGGCCCTGGCCACATCGTGCGTCGCCAATATCAGGAAGGTCGCGGGGTCCCAGCCCTCTTTGCAGTCCAACAAAACCCCTCCGGCCAAGCCCGCGCGATCGCCATGGCATGGGCACGCGGGATCGGTGCCACACGCGCAGGCCTTCTCCAAACCACCTTCAAAGAAGAGACCGAGACCGACCTCTTTGGCGAACAAGCTGTTCTTTGCGGGGGAACTTCAGCCCTCATCCAGGCGGGCTTCGAGGTTCTTCTCAAAGCAGGCTATCAACCCGAAGTTGCTTACTTCGAAGTTCTGCATGAGTTGAAGCTGATCGTGGATCTCATCAACGAATCCGGAATTGCAGGCATGCGTTTCTCGATTTCGGAAACCGCCAAGTACGGTGATGTCACACGCGGCCCACGCGTAGTTGATGGTCGCACTAAAAAAGCTATGGAATCCGTTCTACGAGAAATTCGTGATGGAACCTTCGCCAAAGAGTGGATTCGCGAAAGCCGCACTGGAATGAAGCGGTATCACGCTCTACTCAAAAAAGGCGAAAAACACCCCATCGAAAAAACAGGGGCTCGTCTTCGTGGCCTGATGCCTTGGATACGCCGCAGGAATCTCAAAGGCGCCCAAGCCGCTTACTAGCAGCCTCCTCAGTTGGGGCAGCCTGTGTTGTGGTAATTTGCTTTACCCAAGATGGTGCAATTTTGGGTATTTGGCTCTAGGCTATCTTCATGCCCGATGATCGTATCTTAATTTTCGACACGACCCTCCGTGACGGGGAGCAGTGCCCTGGCGCCGCGATGACCCAGCCCCAAAAGCTTGCCGTCGCTCGCCAGTTAGCCCGTCTGGGTGTCGACATTATTGAGGCAGGCTTTCCCATCGCCAGCCGAGGAGACTTCGAGTCTGTTCATGAAATCGCCAAAACGGTCCGCGGGCCCCAAATCTGCGGACTCGCTCGGTGTGTTCCCGCAGATATCACCGCCGCAGGGGCTGCCGTCAAACCCGCTGGCAAAAAAGGCCGAATCCACGTCTTTCTCGGAACCAGCAAAATCCACCGCGAATTTAAATTAGGCAAAGCTCGTAAAGAGATTCTTCGACTCGCCGTGGATGGGGTGCGAAGGGCCAAGAAATTCACACCGAATGTTGAATTTTCACCCGAGGACGCATCCCGTACTGAAATCGATTTCTTGATCGAAGTCGTCGAAGCCGCCATTGCCGCAGGTGCGACCACCATCAACCTTCCCGACACCACGGGTTACGCAACGCCCGAGGAGTACGGCCGCATGTTCTCCGATGTTCTCACCCTCGCACACGGTGCGACCGATGTCGTTTTGAGCACACACTGCCACAACGATCTAGGCCTGGCCGTTGCGAACTCCCTTTCTGCAGTTCACGCGGGAGCGCGTCAGGTCGAATGCACTCTAAACGGAATTGGTGAGCGCGCAGGCAATGCCGCCCTCGAGGAGGTTGTCATGGCTCTGCGAACCCGTTCCGACTGTTATCCTCACATCACCACAGGCATTCATAGCCGCGAGATTGTACGCACCTCTCGCCTTGTTTCAGGAGCCTGCGGTTTCCCCATTCCCAGAAATAAAGCCATCGTAGGCCTCAATGCTTTTGCCCACAGCTCGGGTATTCATCAGGACGGAATCCTAAAAAAACGAGAGACGTACGAGATCATCAACCCGCAGATCGTGGGCTGGGGGAAAACAGAGCTTCCACTCACCAAGCACAGCGGTCGTGCCGCCGTGGCTTCTCGGCTCAAACATCTTGGGTACACCCTCCGGCCTGCTGAGCTCAATGCCATCTTCACTCGATGCAAGGAAATCGGTGACAAGAAAAAGTTTATTTATGACGATGACCTTGTCTCTCTCGTGGGAGCCCATATTCAGAATCCACGCGAAACTTACTCCCTCCATGCCCTTCACGTTCATATGGGGACAGGGGAAAAGCCTGTGGCAGAAATCAGCCTCCGCTGCTCAAAACAAAATCACTTTGCGATAGGCACAGGGGATGGCGCCGTCGACGCCGTCATGAAAACTATTGATCAGATCACGGGTCTTCATGGGCATCTCACCGAATATCAGGTGCGTGCCGTGACCGAAGGCAAAGATGCAGTTGGGGAAGTCAGTCTGGGAGTTCGTTTCAAGGCCAAGAGCGAACCCGTTGCGGGCCGCTCCGCAGCTACCGATGTGATCGAATCTAGTGCCCTTGCCTATCTTTCCGCTGTGAATCGTTGGCTGGCTGAAAGCGGTCGGGCCTCCCCAAAGAAGACCCGACGCGCTTTAGCCAATCCTTAACTTTTTCGATTAATCGTAACTGGGATTGCGAGGACCGCGCTCGTAATCAAACTCCGAGCTCCGCTCAGGCCGCTCGTCCCGCGGGGGGCGATCCTGACGACCGCCTCCACCAAAACGTTCTCCTGTGGATTTCGCTCCGTTTACAATCAGAAGCCGTCCCATGAAATCAGTGTCATGGAGCTTTTTGGCGACTTCTTGAGCACCCTCTAGGGTCTGCATCTCGGCAAAGCCGAAACCCTTGGAGTTGCCCCCACCTTCCCGAACCACTTCTACATTTTTAACAGCTGCGATTTTGCTCAAATGATCGAACACATCGCTCTCCGAAGCGTCGTAAGACAGGTTGCCAATGTATAACCTCGGCGTGAGCACCTCCATCGGGGGCGCGGTCCGCGTCCTCTGGGGACGTGGCCCGTCTGTCCTACCATTGCGCTGTCTTGAGTAATTTGAAGCAGGGGCGGCTGATCCACCACCCATTCCAAATAGCTTTTTAATAAAGCCCCAGAAACCACCCGAGCTAGGCCGGGCTTCTCGGCGGGGACCTCCCCGTCCTCCGCCAAAACGATTGTGGCGGCGGTGGCGGCGTTCATGGGGTCCGCCTCCGGGGCGGGATCCGTATCGTGCGTCGTGACTCATAGGTTGATGTGCGGCGGAAAGATATTGCCCGAGCGGACCAACCGAGCGCTCAGCGCCCGATCGACGAAGGATGGATTGAGCCTCGATGGCCAACCGCAATCACTTCCGTGAGGTTCTTATCGTTCTCTTTAGGTCTGCGAGGGTGGGGCGCTTCCTTTGATCCGAAATTAGATCTGGGTCGATCACGGAAACCGGATCAGCACGCCCTTTGTTCGACTCCCCGCCGAACTCCTTTCAAGTGAAACAATCTATACGGAAATCTACGCCTTTGCAAGCAATGCATAAAGCATTGCTAATTAGCTTTTTAAGCCTGTTGCGGGTTGGTGGAAGAGGCCGTAAGCATAGGGGTCGAGCCGGCGTTCCCCCCGCTTAAGTAAAAACCCGCCCCTGCCTGCTGAGGTAGTAGCATCATGGCTAACGCTTCTTTCCAGGTTCCATCCACCCAGTACGGGTTTCCTAAAAAGTCCCCTGTTTGCCCAAACTCTCCATAAAACCAAGTGTAGTTATCCAAACCCTCCGCGAATCCTCCCGTTTGAGCTACTACCAGCGTCTTCTTTCCATCCGACCCATCCTCCGCTTGGCAAATTAACTCCCCACCATCTTGCAACGTCCAACGCACATCCCAATAGGTTGTCTCCCCCTCTTTCCAGGTCGACCCGTGCGCCCGAACCATCTGGCTTAACGCCCGCGCGAAACGATTCCAATCATCCACCGCCCACTCACTGGGCTGTAAAATCTGCTGAACCCGCTGCAAACGAGTCCGCCACTCTTGCGTAATCCGCCGAAGTTCTACACGACTGATCATCTGTCTATCGCCTCCGATCTCCCGAATCCCCCTCGAGAATCGAGAGCCTGCGGCGTACCGTTTCCACATCCTTGTCATGACGATTCAGCTGGGACTTCGCCTGCTCTAAAAGAGACAACTGCTTGGCCAACTGAGCCCCCGCCGACTCCAATCCGCTCGAAAGTTCTGCATTTCTGGCCTGCAGCGATGCGATCTCCTTGTTAATTCTCTGCTCCATCTGATCCACCGTAACGCTCTGTCTCTGGATCTGTTTCCACAACACAAACCCCCCAAAGCCCGCCAACACAGCGCAACCCCCAATAATCAACAGTAATCCCAATCCCACCCCGCTTAGAATCGAAGTGACCGCCCTCTGCTCCTTGCGCTGCCGATCCACACTTCGTTTTACATTTAATGCCGTTGGGTTTGTTGGATTCATTTCGGGTTCCTCCTGAGTGCGAGAAGAAGTCGGGGGAACGTAGCCTGCTGGACGGGGAGGCCCCTTGATGACCACAACCTCATCAGGTTCTGCCCCGGCGGCTGCACTCCTCTGCGACGTGCCGAAAGGCAGTTCTGGCTCAGGTGCCGAGGCGGATGGGCTGATCGTTTCCTTCATTCTTCTCTGCCCTTCGGATTTGAGCGTCTGGCAGACGGTTGGCGAGCGATTCTTTCCTAGCCCGAGCTTGGGCTCCCAGCCGCCCTCCTCCCCCCCTCCCGATCCACAAGCCCCTGCCCCCGCCCAATCAAACTTTGCGCATTCAGCTGAACCGCCTCATCAGGCCGTTGCCACATCGCCTCCAGCACCCGACAAATCGCTTCGTCCTCACCTCCCGCGTGATCCACTGCCACACGTCGAAAATCCTCCCCCGTCTTCAACGGATACAATCCCGGACACTCCTTCGACCTCGACTCCAACTTGGCCAAGAGCTCTCTCTGCCTGAAGGACGGCGTATGAACATCTTTCATGCCTAAACTTTCCTCTCCCCAACTCACTTGTCCAGTAACCCGACCAATCTTTTTTATTTTTCACGGCAATATTACCCCACTCCAGCAAGCTTTTTTCCTTGGCTGATTTGCCTCTGACCCTATCCCTTGGCAACCTCAACCCCATGCACATATCCTGGCGTTCTGTCCTCGCCGGCGGAGTCTTTGGACTTCTCACCGCGATAGGCCCCTGGTTCCAGGGGCTTTCGATCCATGCAGCCGCTCTTTTTTCCGCAGGTCTCTTTCTCACCTACACATCTATCGGCCTGCTCGTAGCAGTCCTGCCCTCCTTCCGGCCCAAAGTTCTTGCAGGAGCCCTTTGGGGAGCCCTCTACAGCTTTCCGGGCGCCATCTTTACCGCCGTTCCCTACCCCCTCACCGCAGATGCACCCGCCTACTACCGGGAGTTTGTCGGCGGTGGCATACGAGCTGCCGCTCTTACACTCATCTTCGGCGCCCTGGCTGGAGCTGTCTCAGGATTTTTCCATCGATCTCGGCCATGAGTTTTTTCACTGTCGTCTCTCGCCTAAATAATCTTCTCTATAGCCGAGACCTAGCTCGCCTAGCTCCCCAAGATCGTTCTCTCGCCCGTGCTTGGATGATCCAATTTATGAAATCCAACCATCCCGATTGGGACGATAAAAGAATCGATCGTGAGTATGAGAGCCTCCTTCACTGTCGGCCCATGGCAGTCGACGAGTGGACCCGCCGCCTCCAAGGATGAAATTTCTCCTCTTCCTCATAGCCACAGCGACTCTAGCTCACTCTGCACCCTCGCCATCCCCACAGCCCGTTGCATTTCGCGTGGGCCCGCTCCGTTTTGATCGCCCTGAATCATGGCGTTGGGTTCCACCATCTGGAAGTTTTCGTGCCGCTCAACTCGAAAAGAAATCCCCCGACGGCATCCCACTCACGCTGACTTTTTCCCGTTTTTCAGCAGGCGATGGTGGCTCCACTCAAGCTAACCTCGATCGCTGGGTAGCTCAATTCACCACCTCCAACCCACCTCGTACCGAAATCAAAAAAGGTTCGGAAGGCACACTCACCCTGTTTCACCTCGAAGGCACGCTTCGGGCCGGTACCCCGGGTGGTCCCACTCGCGACCTGCCCCAAGCACTTCTGCTCGGAGCCATTCTTGAATCTCAAGGAGAACAGGTCGTGATGAAACTCGTAGGGCCTGCCCAAGCTGTATCCTCAGCAGAAAAAGATTTCCTCCGCCTCGCCTACGTCGCGATTGGCCTTACGCCTTAGGTGGCTGCGCCTCGAGCTTTGCAGGTCCACTCAAAGACAAGCGCCGATAGAAACAGCTCTTTTCACCCGTGTGACAAGCTACCCCATTTTTCGGAAGTCGTACT
>Ga0214917_10005852_pt1 | contig 12981 bp, 8 predicted proteins | sample LL_1208_BB_MetaG_FD_177983 | JGI IMG/M metagenome (GOLD analysis project Ga0214917, IMG submission 177983) | Freshwater microbial communities from Lake Lanier, Atlanta, Georgia, United States - LL_1208_BB | ecosystem: Environmental > Aquatic > Freshwater > Lake | place: USA: Georgia | collected... | reverse complement strand
GGAAATTATGTTCCGGTAGTACAATATAGCAAAGCAAGTGTTTATGGAATGGCTCCAGGTAAATATCCATCTGGTACCGTAATGAGCGATATTCCACTAGGTGCAGATGACGAATTAACTTCTCTATATCCAACAAGTTCTGCAAATGCTGGAGTAAAGGTTGATACAGAACAATATTTTTCTCCTCTACCATTTGGTGCTACTATTGGATATAATATCGCATTTGATTTGGAATCAACAAGTTCTAATGTTGGAACTGGTTCACTACTTGCTGCTTCATTGAGTGGTAGTATCCCATCAACATATGATGCAACTAACGAAGCTACATATGTTAAGATGCGTAAGTTCGTAGTAGGATTCCAAGGTGGATTTGATGGTCAATCACCAGCAATTCCAATCAATGTTGGATCGGATATTATCGCAGGTAATACTCAAGGTTTGAATTGTACAAATATCAATAGTGCAGGTTCAATTGCTTACAAACAATGTGTAGGTGCTCTTGGAAATGCTGATGAATTTGACATCAACTTGATCGTAACACCAGGTATTTTCCACGAACAACATAGTTATGTTACTGATTTGGTAACAGATATGTGTGAAGCCCGTGGTGATACATTCTACATCATGGATAACATTGTATTCCCATCAAGCAATCAAACAGTAGGATTGATTGATGCAGCAGTAAACGATGTATCTACAATTGATAGTAGTTATGTTTCTACATATTATCCTTGGGTTAAGATTTTAGATACAAACTTGAACAAGATTGTAAGTGTACCTCCTTCAGTAGTAATGCCAGCAGTTTATGCTGCTAATGACAATGCTGCTGCTGAATGGTTCGCTCCAGCTGGTTTAAATCGTGGTGGAATTGCACAAGCAGTTCAAGTTCTTGATAGAACTACTCACAGTGAAAGAGATACATTGTATGAAGGTCGTGTAAATCCAATTGCAGCATTCCCTGGTCAAGGTATCTGTGTATGGGGACAAAAGACACTTCAAATTCAACCAAGTGCTCTTGACAGAATAAATGTTCGTAGATTGTTAATCGCACTTAAGAAGTTTATTGCAAGTAGCAGTAAGTTCTTGGTATTCGAACAAAATGTAGCTGCTACAAGAAATCGTTTCTTGAGTATCGTAAATCCATATTTGGAATCAGTACAACAACGCAGTGGATTGTACGCTTTCCAAGTTGTAATGGATGATACAAACAATACTCCTGACTTGGTTGATAGAAATATCCTATACGGACAAATCTATCTACAACCAACTAAGACTGCTGAATTCATCGTACTTGACTTCAACATTCTACCAACAGGCGCTACCTTCCCTAATGGTTAAACAACGCTAAACAATGAACCCCACTTAGAAATAAGTGGGGTTTTTTCTTTGTTAAATCTATTTATATTATACGATGATTAAGCTAACTGACTTATTATTAGAAGCGCAATTACCTTCTAGTGAACAAGATATGGATTTTTATGCTAAGAAGTATAAGAAAACCATTGATTATTTAAAGAATAAGAACAAAGTACTCTTATTGACTACCAGTAATCGTTGGTCACAACACAAAGAAGATGTTCCTAAGAGCAGTCAATTGGCTATAAAAATCCAAGATTTATTGGGCAAAGAAAAAGTAACATTAATTGATACAACAAAACTTAATATATTTCCATGCGAAGGTAATGTAAGTAGTATTAGAGAATTTGGTGGCAATCATTGTGGAACTGTAAAATCATTATTAAAAGATAAAGAAAAAAACCCAAGTGGATATCATCGTTGTTGGGCCAGTATCAATGAAAAGAATGATGAATTATGGAAAATAAGTAAAGAGTTATTTGAAAGTGATACAGTTTTATTTTTTGCTAGTATAAGATGGGGACAAGCTAATGGATATTATCAAAAATTAATTGAAAGATTAACTTGGATTGAAAATAGACACAGTAATTTGGGAGAAAAAAATATAGTAAAAGACATTGATGCAGGTTTTATTGCAACTGGTCAAAATTGGAACGGTAAAGATGTAACGGAAACACAAAAAGAAGTACTTCAATTTTTTGGATTCAAAACACCAAATGAATTATTTTGGAATTGGCAATTTACTGATAATACATTGGATGAAACAACTCGTTCATATAATAAAGCGATAACTGTATTTGATAAAACATTTTTAAAACCATATGATAAAGCTGAATAACTTAGAACAATTTTTGGTATCTAATATATTGATAAACGAAGCTACTCGTATAGATCACGCTGAAGATTTGATTTTCTGGGAAGGGTCGAAAGGAGCGATTCGTTCTATTAAAAGTTTTATTGAATTAGAACAAGGGGGATATAAAAATGTTACAATGAAATGGGACGGTTCTCCTGCGGTTGTATTTGGTAGAAATGACGAAGGTAAATTTGTATTAACAGATAAAAGTGGGTTTGTTGCCAAAGGATATAATGGTAGACCAACTTCCCCAGAAGAATTGGAACAAATGTTTTTGAATAGAGGTAAAAGTGTTAAAACCGACGAATATAGATTTTTCGTTCAAAACATGAAAAATGTATTTTCAATATTTGAATCTGCGGTTCCATCTACATTCAGAGGTTATTTTAAGGGAGATTTGTTATATTTTAATACACCGTTAATTGAAAATGGTCGATATGTTTTTAAACCAAATATTGTAACTTATGCAGTTGATATCAATTCTGAATTGGGAAGAAAGATTGCGCAAAGTAAAGCTGCGGTTGTAGTTCATAGAGAAGTGGATAGTTTTGGAAATGAAACTGCAATTACAAATTACAATATATTTCAAGGTAAACAATTATTGGTAATACCACCTATATCTGTAAATAATCCACCAGATGTAAATGAAAAAAGATTAAAAGATATTATACTTTATATAAATAAACATGCTAGAAATATAGATGATTTTATTAATCCTTCTAAATTAGCTAGCATGAAAATGACTAATTTTCCTGATATTTTGTATAAATATTTAAACAGCAAAGTTGATACTGGATTAGTAAATATTGGTGATGATTTTATACAATGGTTAGATCAAAGTAATCTTACAGGAGCAATGAAAAAGAAGATTACTGATTATGTTAGTAGTAATCGTGACGGATTTGAATCTTTATGGAAAGTAGTTGTAGAAATAATGGCGGTAAAAGAAGAGATTATTAATCAAATAGATAATCAAGATACTGAAATTAAATCATATATAGGCAATGAACCAGGAGGTGAAGGTTATGTATTCTCTCATCCAGAAGGTGACATTAAGTATGTTTCTCGTTCCAAATTCAGCGCAGCAAATAGAGCTGCACATAAACAACCAATTGATGAAGGTGGTTGGTTAAAACCAGAACTAACATCAAAGACAATTTTGTCACCCGATACAATTGAAAAAGCAACTGAAAAGTTTAAAGATTTTTTAGCTGATTTGAATATGTTTTTAAGTAATGTACCTTTAACTCCAATTAAAGATTATCAAATATTGGGTTCGGCAGGTTATTATAAACAAGATCAACATGATAAAAAACAAATAACTTACGGTGATATTGATGTAATGGTCGTAATACCCATTGAATCAAAAGATGATGGTAGTGATACAAAAAAAGAATATATAACTAATGTAATCAAATTTATTGAAACAAGTGGTCAAAATTATATTGATATTGAAAGTGCAAAGAGATCCGATGGTAAACAAATTATAATTAAGATTGAAGATGATAGTTGGGTTCAATTAGATTTATTATATACTACAAAAATATATAAAGATTGGTTTGCTACTAGATTTACCCCTGAAAGAGGTATAAAAGGATTTACTATGGGAGGAATGTATTCTGCATTGGCAGAAGTTCTTAATATAAGAATTGGTGATACAGGTGTAAGAGCTAAATTTAAGGATGGTAAAATTGTATCTCCAATGTTAAGAAAAGATGTTGTGGATAAATTGATATCCAATAGTCCTCGTACATTTTTAAGAGATTTGGCTGACTTTTTGGCTGAATTGTTTAATAAAAAGATTACTAATATTGACCCAAATTTATCTGCACATGGAGGTGTAAATCCAAGTGATGTTAAATTAAAAGATTTAACTACAGGTGTTTTAGGATTTGCAAAAACTCTTGATACAAATGGTATTCTCTCTGATTTAGGATTTGATTACGCATCATTTATAAAAGCTATAAAAGACAAATATGCTGAAAAAATGATTGAACAATATTCAAAGAAAGAAAAGAAAGCAACCACACCAGAAACTCAAGCATCAATTGATAAAATAAAGAAACATGCTGATTTAGGAAATAAAATCGTTAATGATATATTAAGAGAATTTTTAATTACTGAAGGTGGCAATGCAGTCGCAGCAAATAGTGATTTACCAAAACAGTATTTGGATTCTACTATAAAAAATGGTTTAAAAATATGGAATCTTGATTCTTTAAAATATGAAGTTATCGGAAACAAATCGAAGCCAATATTGGGCGATATTGATGTTGCAGTATCTACAGAACAGTTGAATGAATTATTTGGTGTAAATTACGATTATGATAAAAAAATGTTTTATGAAAAATTAAAACAACATATAGAAGCTAATGTTCCATCAAATGTCCCAACACCAGCTTTTAAAATAAACACTGGTCTAGATCAATTACATTTAAATGTACCTATTGTAGATGAAGATGGTAATACAGTAAAATCTACAGAAATGCCTAAAGATAATGGATATGTACAAATTGATTTGATGATTGGCGATTTAAATTTCATGATTAAAGCCTTATCAGGAGCACCAGAATCAAAATATAAAGCTGCGTTAAGAAATATTCTATTAATGAATATTATGTCACATAGTTATGAACCAACCGAAGATCCAAATAAGATGAAGAGATATCAGTTTAATTGGAAAAAAGGTCTTCAAAGTGCGGATGTTATAACAAATGTAAAGGGTAAACAAGAAAAACAAAATATAAAAACTGTTTATACCGACATGGATGATGTTGCTGAATTTTTATTTGGAAAAAATATAACATTTAATGATATTAACACTTTAGAAAAACTAATTAAATTAGTGAAAGGTAATACTTTTCGTTATAAAAACAAAAGAACTGAAATCTTAGATGATTTCAAAAAGGAATTGGATAGATTAAAAGTAAAGTTATGAAAAGAGCAACAGGAAAAAGCAATCTTGACATAGTTAAAGATTATGTTGAGGGAAACCGCCCATTTATTCAAGTTGGTTATGATCCTAACTTGAATAACAGTAAAAGAAAAGAAGGTGAAGAATGGGAGGATGGTCAAGGAAATAAATGGGTTTGGAAAAACGGAAGTAAAAGAAAAGTATCCAAACTTGGACAAATAAAAATTGATCAAAAATGTAGTATCTGTAATGCAGATATGAAATTTGGCAATTATCTTGATGATAAGTTTTATCCTAAAACAGGCAAGTGTTATGATTGTACCATTTCATTTGATAGCAAATTAAAAGTGTTAGGTGTTTATGCAGATTATGAAAGATATAAAATCTATAATAGTATGCTTTCTGAAATGAAAGATTTTAAGAAAAATATTACTGATAGTATTGAATATTTGGAAAAGAATCCAGAAGAAAAGTTACAATTTTTTAATGATGATGGTAGTCAAGAATTCTGGACGGATGATACTACACAAATACAAAAAGTATTGTCTGATTTAAAAGAAGATTTGAAAAATGTTGATGAAAATATTGCAAAGGCAAATGAAGAATTGGGTAAATTAAATTATAATTCTGAAATTGAAACTAAAGCCAAACAAATGGTTTTGGATAAATTAAATCAATGAGTACTCCAAAGACACTTAAAGAAGTAATTAAGGAGGAATATAAGAAATGTCTTGTAGATCCAATTTACTTCATGAAAAAGTATGTTAAGATTCAACATCCTATTCGTGGAACTGTAAACTTTGATTTATATCCATTTCAAGAAGAAGCTTTAACAGACTTGGTTGAACATGATTTTAATATCATATTAAAGTCTAGACAAATGGGTATTAGTACACTAACTGCAGCATATAGTTTGTGGTTAATGGTATTTCATAAAGATAAAAATGTTCTTTGTATTAGTATTAATCAAGAAACATCTAAAGAAATTGTTACCCGTGTTAGATTTGCAAATGATAATCTTCCTTCTTGGTTGAAAGTAAAAGAACAAGAAGATAACAGATTAAGTTTAAGATTGACAAACGGTTCACAAATTAAAGCAGTATCATCTGCCGGTACATCTGGTCGTTCTTCTGCATTGTCATTGTTGATTATTGACGAAGCTGCATTCATTGATAATATTGAAGAAATTTGGTTATCTGCTCAATATACATTAAGTACTGGTGGTAGAGCAATCATGTTAAGTACACCAAATGGTGTTGGTAATTTCTTTCATCAAACTTGGGTAAAGGCAGAAGCTAAAGAAAATAAATTTAATACAATTAGACTTCCATGGCATTTACATCCAGAAAGAGATCAAGCTTGGAGAGATAAACAAACCGAACTATCAGGTGTAAAAGGTGCAGCACAAGAATGTGATTGTGACTTTGCAACTACTGGTAATGGAATTGTTGATGTTGCTACAATTGATTTTTATAAACAAAGCAAGGTAAAAGATCCAATTGAAATGAGAGGATTGGATCATGGTTATTGGATATGGGAATATCCAGATTATAGTAGAAATTATATAGTTAGTGCCGACGTTGCAAGAGGTGATGGTGCAGATTATAGTGCATTTCAAGTTATTGATGTAGAATCATTGACTCAAGTAGCAGAATATAAAGGACAGATTGGCACTAAAGACTATGGTAATATGTTGGTCAGTGTTGCAACTGATTATAATAATGCTTTATTAATTGTAGAAAATGCGAATGTTGGTTGGGCTGTTTTACAACAAATAATAGATAGACAATATCCAAATACCTTCTATAGTAGTGCAGACCTACAATACGTAGATGTAGAAAGACAGTTGACTAATAAGATCAATAGAGATGAAAAGAAAATGATTCCTGGTTTTACTAATAGCCAAAAAACTAGACCATTATTGATTTCAAAATTAGAAACTTATTTTAGAGAAAAATCAGTAGAAGTAAGATCTATTAGATTTTTGGATGAATTATCCGTGTTTATTTGGGATGGTAATAAAGTAGCTGCAATGAAAGGTTATAATGATGATCTAGTAATGGCAATGAGTATTGGACTATGGGTAAGAGATACAGCATTAAAGTTAAGACAACAAAGTATGGATTTAAATAGATCAATGTTGGGAGGCATTACAAGAATTGGCGGATCTCAAAATATTTATAAAGCTCAATCAGTTAGTAGCCAAGAAGCATGGCAAATGACAACAGGAAAAACTACAGATAAAAAAGAAAACCTAACTTGGTTATTGTAACATATTTATATATATAAAACTATGGCAAACGAAGAATTTCAAATATTAAAACAAAGATCTTTATATTCAAAATTAAAGAGACTTTTCTCCACTGATGCGGTAATTCGTAATGTTGGTGGTAAGAAATTGAAGGTGGTAGATACAGATGAAGTAATGTATGCTACAGACCGTAATACACTTAGAGATCGTTTTAATAGAATTAGAACATCTTCATATAATCAATATAGCAGAGACTTTACTTTGAGTTATCAAGCTGCTCGTATTGAATTGTTTCGTGATTATGACACAATGGATATGGACCCAATCATTGCATCCGCATTGGATATTTATGCAGATGAATGTGTAACTAAGAATGAATTGGGGGAAATTCTTGTAATTCATTCAAGTAATGATAATATCAAACAAATTCTTTATAATTTGTTCTATGATATTCTTAATATTGAATTTAACATGTGGAGTTGGACTAGAAATCTTGTAAAGTATGGTGATTTCTATTTGAAAATGTACATTAGTCCAGAATATGGTGTTTACATGGTAGAACCAATTAGTGCATACAATGTTACCCGTGTAGAAAATAGTGATTTAACAAATAAGAACTATGTTAAATTCCAAATCAATTTGCCAGAGGGTGGAAGATTGGAAGAATTGGAAAATTATCAAGTTGCTCATTTTAGAATGTTGAGTGATAGTAATTTCATTCCATATGGTAAGAGCATTATTGAAGGTGGTAGAAGAGTCTGGAAACAATTATCATTGATGGAAGACGCAATGTTAATTCACCGTGTAATGCGTGCTCCAGAAAAGAGAATCTTTAAGGTTGATGTTGGCAATATTCCACCATCTGAAGTGGATCAATATATGCAAAAGTTGATGGATAAGATGAAAAAAGTTCCATATATTGATGAAAGAACAGGCGATTATAATCTTCGTTTTAATCTACAAAACATGGTAGAAGACTTTTATTTACCAGTTCGTGGTAGTGATAGTGGTACTAGTATTGAACCATTGAGTGGTATGGAATTTAATGGTATTGATGACATTGAATATCTTCGTAACAAAATGTTAGCCGCATTAAAGATTCCAAAAGCATTTTTGGGTTATGAAGAAGATTTGAGTGGTAAAGCAACACTTGCAAGTGAAGATGTAAGATTTGCTAAGACTGTAAACAGAGTACAAAGAATTTTAATTAGTGAATTGAATAAAATTGCAATGGTACATTTGTATGCTCAAGGGTATAAAGATGCATCATTAGTTGATTTTACATTAGAATTAACAAATCCGTCAGTGATTTTTGAAAAAGAAAAGATTGCTATTTGGCAAGACAAAGTAAATCTTTCTAAAGACATGATGGAAACTAAGTTATTTAGTAAGAAGTGGATATATGAAAATGTATTTAAGATTTCTGAAGAAGATGTAGATGTTCAAAAGAATGATTTGGTTGAAGATGCTAAACAATCTTACAGATTCAAACAAATTGAAGATGAAGGTATTGATCCTGCTAAACCATTCAATAAAATTAAACCAGAAGAAGGTGGTGAAGGCGGCACTGGTGGAGGTGAAACTGGTGCAGAAGCTGGTGGAGGTGAAACTGGTGCAGAAGCTAGTGGAACTGAAGCAGGTGGTGCAGAGGCTGGGGCTGAAACAGGAGGTGAAACTGGTGGTGGTGAAGCTCCTGCATTAACAGAAAAATCTCTTAGATCATATAAAAGACCATCACAAAAAGGATCTCACAAAAAGAGAAAAGATATTGCATTTGGATATGATCCATTAGGAAGCAAAGAAAATGTATCACAATCTCAAACTGATCCATTAAGACAAGGTTCCAAAATCAAATCTCCATTGAGTTTAGAGGGTTTAAATGACTTTTTAAAAACTACTTCTCAAATCAAAACAGAACTTTTAAACGAAACAAAAAGTCTATCGATGTTAGACGAAAAAAATATTATTGAATAATCCATGTAAATAGTATATTAAAAATGATTTTTACTATAAATTTACTATATTTATAAAATAACGAAGATTAAATTATATGCACAAAGCTAAGCATTCAAAGTTTAGAAACACAGGAATATTGTTTGAATTGCTCACTCGACAAGTGACATCAGATATTTTGTCTGGAAAAGACGAATCTTTTGCCAAGAATATTCTATTTAAATATTTTTCTGAAAGTAAAGAATTAGGCAAAGAGTTACAATTGTATAACTTTTTAGTTAATGAAGTTGCAAAAGACGAAACACAAGCTGAAAAGTACATTGAAATCGTATTAAAACAAAGAGACAAACTAAATCAAAAGTCATTAACATCTGAAAAATATAATTTAATCAAAGAAATCAAAGATGTTTATCCAATTAATGATTTATTTAAATCTAGTATTAAAAATTATAAAGTCTTAGCTTCGATATATAAAATTTTTGAAAATCATAGTGATAAAAATTCAAAGTTTGATGTAAAAGAAATTGTTACATCCAGAACTTGTATTGTTGAAAATTTATGTGGCATTAAAAAAATTACTAAAGAAACCGAAGACGAAATGATTAATGTTTATAAACAACAAAATGAAGAAGTTCGTCTTTTGAGTTATAAAATATTGGTTGAATCTTTAAATGAAAAATATAAAGATTTAGATTCTAATCAAAAGAATTTATTGAAAGAATATATCAATAGTATAAGCAATACAAATTCATTAAAAACATTAATTGACAGTGAAGTATCAAATGTCAAGAAACAATTATCTGAATTAACTAATAAAATTTCTGATGATGTTATTAAGATTAAAATTAATGAAACTGTAAAACAACTTGATAATGTTAAAAAATTTAATCTCGTTAAAGACAATCAAGTAATGGTTCTATTGTTGTCATATGAATTGATAAAGGAAATCAAAAATCAACTCTAATATGAACAAAAAGAAAGAATTAATTAAAGGAAAAGAATCTCTTACAGACAAGTTGAGAGAACTTATTAAACAAGTTGTAGATGAAATTAGCACCTCCGCTGCTGCTGGTAGTGGAGAAGGTTCTGCTGGTGTACCAAGAGTTCCTACTTGGGTTTCTAAAAATAAAAAAGGTAGACCAGATGTAGCTACTGCTCTTGGATATACTCTTGCAAAACCAGTAAATGAAGCTGCTGAACCAGGTGCTGTTCCACAACAAGATCCAAATGCACAACAACCACAACAAGGTGGTGAACAAGGACAAGACGATCCAAATTTATATGATGCTAAATCTGATTTAAATGATTTTGAAACTAGAGTATCACAATCTACTTTACAAAACAAAGGAACTTTTCAAAACAAAATAATGAGCAAAATTGGAAATAAACAAGTCCAATTAAGAGCATCAAAAGGATATGGTCAACCGGAAAAAGACTATATAGTAAATGTATCTGGTGTAAGTATTGATTTTTATTATGAAAAATATGTAATAATAGTCAAAGGTAGAGAACAAGGTAAACAAAAAGAAAGTGAATACTTTGTTAAAGCACCATACCAAATCAAAATTTTAGGTAATGCAGTTGTTACACCTTCTGTAAAGAAGAAACAACAACAAGCTCCAGCAACACCAGTTGCTCCTGTTGTACCAACAAACACTGCAACAAAAGGAGTATAATATATATGAATAAAAAACTATTAGTAGATTGTATAACATTTGATGTAGATAAATCTGTACTTAAAGAAGCAATGTCCAAAGGTGGACCATTGGTTGTACAAGGTGTTCTACAAAGAGCCGAAGCAAAAAATCAAAACGGTAGAGTATACGGCAAAGAAATTTTACAAAGAGAAGCTCAAAAATATGATGAAAATTTCATCAGAGAAAGAAGAGCACTTGGTGAATTAGACCATCCAGATAGTAGCGTTGTGAATTTAAAGAATGTTAGTCATAATGTAAAAAGAATGTATTGGAATGGCAATGATTTAATGGGCGAAGTAGAAATTTTAACTACACCAAGTGGTAATATTTTAAAAGAACTACTCAATTGTGGTATTAAATTGGGTATTAGTTCCAGAGGAATGGGTAGTGTTAAAAAGAATGTACATGAAGGTACTGATGAAGTTCAAGATGATTTTGAATTGATTGCGTTTGACTTTGTTAGTAATCCATCAACTAAAGGTGCGTTTATGTTTCCATCTGGAGAACAATCTTTACAAGAAGGAGTTGTAAAAAATCCATTAACAAACAAATGGGAAAATGTAGAAAATCTAATAAGAGACATTTTAGGAGAAATTAAATAATATGAATGATATTCTAATTGAAAATATTAAACTCAAATCGGAATTACAATATGATATTTTATTTGAATCAAACGAATATCAAAGTTTAGATTCCAGCACCAAAACATTCTTAAAAGAATGTTATGACATGGGCGTAAACACTGGTATTTATTTCCATCAAAACGAACAAATGCTTCTTGAAAGCATGGAAGAAGGTTTCTTTGACCGTGTTAAAGCTGGTGCCGTTCGTGCAGGTCAAGGAATAAAGAATCTTTCTGGTTTTGGTTCACAAACAGCAGATAGTAAAGATTCAGGAGTAGATTCTTTATTGAATAATTTCAAACAAAAGTTTGAAAAAGCTAAACAAACTCAAGGTCAAGGATCTAATCCAAATGCCGCTGCGTTGAGAGATAAACTCGTAGACGACATTGAAGATCTTGATAAAAAAGCTGCGGCAGATAGAAATCCTATTCCTGATCAAAAAACAGCAGAAGACATTGTAATAAAAACACCAAATGTTCCAAAGTCTCTTAAAGATAAAATTATTCAAGGTATAAGAGAAAATCCAGGTAAAATAAAATTTTTATTAGCTGCTTTATCATTTGGTGCAGGTGTAGCAGCAGCAACTTATAGTTTAGGAAATCCTATTGCAATAAAAGCTGCTGGTGCAGCAGTAAACGGTATTGGTAATGCTGTTCTAGCAAAGATTCAAGGTCGTGGTACAGGCGATGCAGTAATGTCTGGTTTAACTCAAGGTGTAGCCGGTGCTGCTCTTGCTGGTGCAGGTGCAGCAACAGTAAATGCTATATCATCATATATTGACCAAGCAGGCGAAGTTAGTCCAAATGCATTTCAAGTAACTAAACAAAAAGCAGCAAAAGTCCCAACAGCTCCAAGAACTCCAGATGATGTTGAACCAATTGGTCCTGAACCAACTCGTTGGGACCAAGTTCCACCAGGAAATACAATGCCACCTGATCCAGCAGCAGTTCAAGGACAAAATATTCCTGCTACTCCAAGTGCTGCAGGTACTACAACACCAAAATATGTAGAACCAGGTACTAGAGCAGCCAGAGTTGATTTTGATGCTGATCAACAAGCACAATATTATAAGTCTAGAGGATATACTGGTCCAAAGGATACTTTGGGAAGACCAAAAGCTATATTTAAAGAAAATAAAGAATCGATGTTTGTTAAATCATATAACAACACATATACTCTTAAGAAATCTTTGAATGAAAACATCGAAGAAAAATGGAATGAAAGTGTAGAAGAAACACTGGAAGAAGCATTAAATGCCGCACAACAAAAAGCATATGATGAATTTTTGATTGACTTGGGTAAGATGTTCAATAAATCAAAAGATGAAATAA
>Ga0214917_10005851_pt1 | contig 12982 bp, 8 predicted proteins | sample LL_1208_BB_MetaG_FD_177983 | JGI IMG/M metagenome (GOLD analysis project Ga0214917, IMG submission 177983) | Freshwater microbial communities from Lake Lanier, Atlanta, Georgia, United States - LL_1208_BB | ecosystem: Environmental > Aquatic > Freshwater > Lake | place: USA: Georgia | collected... | reverse complement strand
AGTATTCAAATTATTAATTGAATCAACAGATCGTTTTGTTGCATCGGTTATTTTATTTGTTACTTCCATAGAGGTATTTAATTTACCTAATTCTGGGGTTGTCATGGAGATACTATCTGGTAATGTTTCAAAACTTGATGCAATACCTTTAGCAGAAGTAGCAAATGAATCAAAATTTTTACTTGTTGAAGTTATTGAGCTAAATAAATTTTTAACTCCATCTGCAATGTCATTAAAAATAGTAGACATTGCAACAAGAGAATCAAACATAATAGGAGAATTAGGAACAAATAATACATCATGCAAATACTCAAAAGCAACACCTAATGCATAAATAGCAGCACCAAGCCAGCCAACTGGTGTAAAAATCAAACCAATTGCGATACCTATTTTTAATAAAAATCCACCTATTGGATTATCAACCAACATTGTAAACATTGAAATCAAACCACTAACAGCATCAACAACTGGTCCCATTACAATAGCAAGATTTGCCATCAACATTTGAATTTTTTCTTGTATTGGTATTGACCTTTGGATTGCATCGTTAAGTAGTTGTTGTTGTGCTGCCCTTTCTGCATCTGCTTTTGCTGCACGTTCTGCTTCTTCATTTGTCATGGAAAGAATACGACTTGCTTCCTCAACAGATTTGAAACCACCAGCATCTGCTATTAATTTCTTTTCATAAAAAGATAATTTGTCAAAAGCCAAACTAGCATTGTCCAATCTTGTTCTTAAAAGATCTATAACTTTTGATGGATCTTCTGCTGATGCTTCAAGAAGTTCCATAGCATTGACGAAGCCACCACCAAGAGCAGCATTAAGTTTACCAGCAGATTGAGCAGCACCTTCAAATGTTTGAAACTTTTCTGCTATTCTTAAAAGATCGCCTACTGCAACACCAGTGCCTTTTGCTTGAGTCTCTAAGTTTTTAAATACCTCAATCATCTTACCACCATAAGCACCTAACTTATCAGATGCAGCAGCAAAATCTGACGCTACTTGTTGTGGTGATCTTCCAATAGCTAATGCAAATCCGCCAAGTTCTTCTGCTGTCTTTGCTGCTTGAACTTCTGTAATTCCCATTATTTGAGTTAGTGTAGCAATTTGTTTTGCACTTTGTTGAGAAGAAATACCAAGCTTTTCAAGTTTAGCTGTTGATACAACTATTTGTTCTTGTGCCTTTTGGCTAAGGTTAGAAAATGTATTAAGTTCAGAATAAAGACCTTCAATTGCTTTTCCAGCTTGAGCAAAAGAAATACCATAAGCTGTTGCTCCTCTTGCTGTATTGCTTAGAACAGATTGTAATTGTTCATTAGATCCTGCTACTTTAGCCAATGATGCAGCAGCTTGATCGTATTCTTTAAACGCCTTTGCTGTTTGTTCAATAATTCCCATGACAAATGAGCCAGCAAGATTAGATAGACTAAAAATGTCTTTAAATGAAGTTGCAAGGATCGCCCCTTTTCCTGGTAAGCCATCTTTGCCAGTTAACTGGTCTAACTTGCCCCAATAAGTTTCTTTCCAGTTTGAAGAAATACCAAACATACTTGCTGATAATTGTTTTGTTTGATCTCCAAGTTTCTTGCCAATTTCTACTTGTTCTTTTTTCTTTTCTACCTTTAAAGTTTCATTTGAAAGCTCTTTTATTAACTCTTTAGTTTTTTCACTATCAGTACCGCTTTTTTTTATTTCTTCTTTTATTCTTTCTCTTAATGTTCTTAAACCTTCTTCTTCAATTTCTAATTGAATTTGGCTTTGTCTAATTAAACTATCTAAACCTTCACCTTTCTGTTTTAAAAAATCATCACTTTGTTTTAGTAATTCAAGTTCAATTTTTAATTGGTTTATTCTTGCTTCTTGTAATTCTTTAGAGGTAGAAAGTCTCTGATTAATTATCTCAATTAAGTCATTAACTTCTTTTAATCTTAGTTTTTGTTCTTCGGTTAATTTAGTAATGTCTTGTTGGAGTTTAGCTCTTTCTTGTTCAAGAGCAGCTAATCTTTGTATTTCATCCATAAATTATACCTCTTACTTAATTAGTGGTACAATACATTATTTTATGTTTGCTAAAAGTTTCCAACGTTTTATTGTAGATTCGTTAACAGTATCTGAATTTGGCTTAGGTGATTTATCAGAAAGTTGTGCAATTTTAATAAGTAAATTATTTGCTTCTTTTTTTAATTCTTCATCTATTTGTTTAAATAATTTTGTTTGTGTAAATCCAAATAATTTGAACTTAGAACTTTTAAATTGTTCCATGTATTTTGTAATGTCAGAAGTAACTTCGCTCATGTATGATTGTACCTTTGATGGAGAATCTATAAAATGAGAAATAAATTTTACTGATAGAAGTAAATTTAATTTTCTTAAATACTTGCCCTCTGGTGTATCTTGAGCTTCTTTGTATTGTGCTTTGTTCTTAATATTTTTAGCTATTTTTGCGCCTGTTAATGTACCAAGACCACCAATAAGTATAATCAATAAACCAGTCAATGGGTCTATTGCTTCTACAATTTGTTGTTTTTTACGATTTTCCATAAACAATCCAGCAATAATCTTGGAAGCACTTTCAACATCTTTTATAAGTTTATACTGTTTAAAAATTTCTACAGCTTCTTGTGCAATTCCTTGTTTTACTTGATTATAAGAAGTAGTAAACAAATTACTATTTTGTGAAAGATAACTTATTATTGTATCTGTAAATGGTGCAATGTCATCTAATTTTCCAAGATCATACGAATAAATTTTCTCATACAATTCTTTATAGTTAACCTCATCAGATACTTCTTGTACATCTACGGGCGTTGCAGCCTCCTCGGTCGGGGCATCTTCTGCGTCTAAGGGAACAGGTGTTGCAACTTGTTGTTTATTTGTAGCAAAATTATTTAAATCATTAATTAAATTTTCATCTTCTATTAATTCATACATTCCATTTACTATTTCATGCCATGATGGTTGTTTAGCTTTTGCACTAGTAGTAAAAGAATAAAATTTGTTATTGTACTGTATTGTTTTATCTTTTTCGATTTGTTGTTCTGGTTGTTGAGGAGTAGTAGATTCTGTTCCACTTGTTGGTGACACATTTGGAGTTTTAGTAGTTTTAGATTTTGTTACTGGAATTGATTGTGCTTGTCTTGTTAAAGCACCTGTATACCTAGCTTCGTTAATTTTAATTTTAATCATGTTATTAATTAGTTAATAAAAACAAAAGGAGCATTAAGCCCCTTTTGTATTATCTTTTCTTAGAAGCCTTTTCCATTGCTTCTGCTTCGTCTTTTATTTGTTTAGCAAGTCTTTCAATAAACCACATTCTAAGTCCTATTGGAAGGTTATAGGCTTCAATAAAAGACCAACCACCGTGATACTTTAAAATAAAGAATTGTTCATAAACTTGCTTTTGGTATTCTTCACTTAGGCCAAAAAAAGTCCGCTGTAAACGGAACCTCCAATCTTGTTTCGTGAGAACAAAATCTGCATTCAAAATCATGCGATAGATCCATGCTTGGAGCTACTTTTTTGTAAACGTGTCTTATTGTAATTGAATCTTTTGCTGGTAATAATCCTAAAGCTTCATTTACTATTTTATTGTCTGTTACCTCATTTACGGATCTAATCATCATTCGCAATTGTGTTGACAAAATAGAATCCAAATCTTTCTTGGCTTGTTGTGCTTCTCTTGTTTTTTGAGATAAATAATTTTCATCTTTTCCATTTAAAAGTTTAATTTCAACAATAAATTTAGATACTGGTAATCTTACTAAAAATGTTTTTTCTTCTGTAAATTCAATACCAAGATCTTGTATTTCTTCTAATGAAATTGGTTCTTTCACATTACAATTATTTAAATCAAATGTATAATTTTGTGTTTTAGTACAAGAAGGACAATTAATTTTTGTTTCATACTCTGAACCGTATGCAGACTTTCTTGCAGCAACTATTATAGCATTTTTATCACCAATTAACAAACTTTCAATTTTAATAGACTTGTCAATTATTATGTCTTGTAATACTTTTTCTAATGCTAATCCTTTTTTTAATAAAGATTGATTAGTCAAAGTATCTTCATCTTTTGCTGTCATGTAGCGAATTTCAATCGTATCTTTATGATGAAGTGGGTGACCTTCTGGGTAATACAAACCTTTTGATGGAAGATCTACTATTTCTGTGGGAACTACAAAGTTTAGCGCACTTGTTGCTGCACTATTATCATCTTGTGGGCTTTTTGATTCTAAGCCCAACCTTTCTAAGTTATTTCTCATTTATCACTCGTTGTTAATTATGTACCTAAATCACACCATTCTGGAATAAATGTAACAGTAATCTCATTTGCATCGTCAGAACTATAATCAAACGAACCAAATGAAATTTTTGTTATTCTTGGATTATAGATAACAAACTTATCAGTTACTGTTTCAAAGTTTAATTGCTGTTGTTCTTCTTTTTTATCTTTATAAAAAGAAGAATAATTTTCTATTGTTATCTGTCTACAAAAAATTGGACTATCTAAAACACCAGTTCTATTATCTTTTGTTATTGGAGAATTGTTAAAATAATTAAAAAAGATAGTTTTCCATTTTGGTATTTCGCCTGTTTCTTCATTACCAAATCGATCTATTACATCAACAAAAGTTATGGTTATTGGTTCCCAAAAGATTTCACCTTGTTGGAAATAATGCACAAAACTTGAAGCGTAAGCTCTTTCAAAATTTAAATTAATAGAAGGAGCATCAATTTTTTTAACTAATAAAGATAATTCTTTTTCTTTTAGAGTGCCATTCCATTTATCTGTTGCAGTGTTGGCAAACCTTGCAACAAATAGATTTTTCTTTCTTAATTCAACTTGTCTCTCTGTTGAACCATCTTTATTAGCCCAAAACATTTAAGACCCCTATTATGGTTCTATTGAAGAATCGAACGAAGTTTGAGTTATTGCTACGTCTGCCCAATCGTATCTGAATGTGAACGTTATGTCGTTAATGTCGTCAGATGAATAATCTAGATTACCAAAGTTTACTGACTTAACCCAAGCATTATTAAGAGTCCAAGTTTCAAGAGCATCGCCGTTTGCGTCAATTTGAATAATTTGAATTTGATCAAATTGTCTTGTTGCTGTACCTTTAGCCATTGTTCTTAATGTAGAACCTGTACCAGCACCTGTTATAGCAGCACCAGCAGCAGTAGGAGATTGATAACCAGCACGTAATAACAATTTGTAAACAGCATCAGTTACATCTGTTGAAGCGGCAGTTACTGTTGATAAATCTTCGTCACCAGCACCACCAGAACCAGCAGGATCAATTACAGTAGCTGTAACTTCTTTCCAAGTTACTCTGCCTGGATAATAAAATTTGTGTCCTAAGAAATCATGAGGAGTTTCAGATACATCAAAAGATGGTTTATCACACTTCTTTGCGATAAAGCTTGGTAAACCCTCGGATGCTGCTCCAAATCTAACTAGAAACTTAAACTTTCTTTTTGGTTCTAATGCTGCTTCATTCCAGAATGCCATTTAAATAATCCTCCAACCTTTTAATAATAAATAGTCATTAGTCAACAAATGACGCTCCAGAATCAGTTATTGTAAAGTCAATTGCAATAAACTCAATCGCTCTTGCTGGCTTCAAGAAGATCTTTGCATACATTATGTTTCTGTCAACTAAATCTGGTGTAGTTGTGGTTTTGTCAAGTATTACGCGGTAGTCAGTAAGACCCAATCTTGATTTAACAGTAGCAAGGAATGGGTTTACTTGACCTGTGAATCTAGACCAAGTTACATCTACGTTTTGATCGAATAGAAGTCTTGAAGCAATTCTTGAAATCTCTCTTTTAACAAAGATCATCATTCTACGAACATTGATTCTATCAAGAGCAGATGGTGTGAATTGAAGTGTCTTTTGTCCAAAGATTACAATTCCTTCTGCTGGGAAAGAAGCTATTGGATTGATGTTAGCTTCGTAAAGTGTATCGCGATCTTTTGATGTAAGTTTCTCGGTTACGCCAATTACTGGAACACCACCACGACCTTCGCTTAATCCACCTCTTGTGAAACCTGCTGGAGCAAACCAAAGTTCTTGGCTTGCTTGACCGTAGGACATAGCACCAAGAGCAACTACAGAAGGTGGTACGAACAAAACTCTGTCAGAAATAGTATCTCTGATTTGTACCCAAGGATAGTATGTTGCACCATAGCTGCTATTTAATCCTCTTGTCTTAACGTCACTAGCAACGTTTGCAGCAGTTCCTGTGTATCTACTTTGTTTAGTTGTAGCAGTACCTTCGGCTTCTGGTTTATAAACATTTGCCAAATCAATTATAGCAAGTGCATCTGCTCTTGATTCGCATGTTCTTACAAGATGATTTGTAAGTGAATTATTTGTAAGACCAGGAATTGCAATTATGTCTGTGACTAATGCTTCTGGGTCTGAGCAAGTGTCAATAGCACGTTTGTATGTATTATAAACGTAATTTGTTGTTTCGGTTGGTGAATTAGCCATTAAGGTATTTCTTAATGGTTCTGCTTCTGTTACATCAAAACCATCAAAGCCATTAAATAGTGGCATTGTAAAACTATCGTAACCAGCATTCAAAACGCCACGATAACCACTGTTTACTGCGGTTAGTGATGTTCCAGCCACTCTTGAACCAGATACATAAACTGCACCAGTTCCAGTTGCAGTAGAACCACTTACATCGTCAAGTGAGAATACAAATGAATTTTCAAGGTATGATTGATTTGTGTATTCGTATGATGTGTAAACATTCGCTCTTGTGAAATCATAGTATGTGTAGCTAAATTCATTATTTGCTCCACCATCTGTAGTAGTTATACCAAAGAATGCATCTCTTGCATCGCTTAATCCAGCATCAGAAGCTGATACAACAAGTGGTACTGATGGGAATACTATAGAGGCGGTTACATCAGCAGCAGTAAATGCAAACTTTGTTGCATCGTAAACTGGTCCATAACCACCCGTTACAGGAGCAGCTATTGTTGGATTTGAACCGCTTGTTAATCTAAAACTCTTGTATCTTGGAGGACCAAAGAAACCGAATGGAAGGAATGTTGGGTCAACGTTACCAGCATCAACATCATCATTCATTTCTACACGAATGTATTTAGAGTTGTTGGCATAAGTTCCGTACTCTCTTAATCTTCTATCAGTGTCGCTCCATTGTACAAACTTATCACCAATTCTTCTGGCAATGTAGTTTGGTGATGCTGGATTTAAATCAAGATTTGACCAAACTTCAATGTTCTTCTGTGTAAGATCAGAATCTGTTGCAGCTCTGACATACAGTGAGAATGTACCATAATCTTCAAAATCTGTTGCTGGTGCTTTAATATCACCTATAGAGATTTTATAACTCTTTTGTTCATACTCACCAGCATCTAATGTTGCAATTCTAAATAATTTTTGTTGATTAGCTGCATTGAATACTGATGTATTGGTTGTTAGATCTTGACCAATTATCCAACCTGTTTTTGCTGATTGTGCTGCAATTCTGTGATCTGCAACATTTTGTGTGCCGTTTGTTAGAGCAGCAATAAAACCATAACAATTTGCTGATGATAACGTATAAGAAGGAGTTTGTTTACTGAATACTTCTAGTAAGCTTCTTTCAAAAGTTTCACCAAGCCAGTAGTACTCTAAGTTGTCAGAAGTTGTAACATCTGCATTTGTAAGTATTGGATTAGTGTTGAAAACTTTTCTGATGTATTTGTCTGAATCTTTATCAAAGTTAAAGTTAGAAGTATAAGTACCGCCTGGGTATGTTACAATAGCTTGAAACTCTGCTGTTGAACCACCAGTTGCAGAAGCTACAACTAAGTTTGTACCTTGATTTAAACTTAATGGGCTACCAGCAGTAAATCCTTTAAGCTGTACAGAACCAGATTGAACATACCAAATTGCAGCAAGAGTACCAGTTACAGCAGTTCCAGCAGAAGCAGAAGGATAAACAAATAGACCATAAGCACCACCACCAGTAGAATTCGCAACATAAGTATTGTCTGTGGTCCATCCAGCTTTACCAGCCACTGTAGCGTTTGTGTGTTGTGTACCTACTAAACGAATTACATTAAGTGCTGGTGTGTTACGGAGCCAAGCTTGAGCAGCGTAGGCAGCATAAGTTGGGCCTACATAATTTCCATCTCTCCATACATCTGTACCATTATTGCCAGGTATTGGATTGCCAAATGTTTGGATAAATTCAGAAAAAGAGTTGACATAAACTGGACGCATAACTGGTCCTTTTTCAAATCTTCCAATTATTGTTGGACCTGTTTGAGCGGAATCTGAAGTACGAACTGAATTATCAATTTCTTGTACTTGAACGCCTGGGGATACAAATCTGTATGATGAAGCTGCCATTTATTTAAACTCCCTGCTTAATAGAATGTTATTAATCAATAATAAATAGTCTATTAAACAGCAAAAGGAGCTATGGTCTATAATTTGTTTTATTTTTAGATGTATTTAGAAATGTTTGTATGTCTCCAAAAATAACTTTCTCTCTTGGAATTTTAACTTCAACAGCATTTTCTCTTATAACAATTTTAGGACTTATTTGGTTTTTATCATCTCCAATTAAATAACCTATAACTTCAACAGTTATTGTAGTTGAATAAGTTTTTCTTTCTTCGTTTAATTGTGCAGAATTATTTTCAAAATTAAAATCACCTTTAATAAATGCATCATACTTGTGACCATCCTGCATTAATTGAATGTATCTTGTATTTCCGTTTCTGGTAAAAAATGGAGTAGTTAATTCATTTAATTGTTGTTGATAATCTGTCTTTATATTTATTTGATAAGTAACTGAAACATGAACAGGAATTGGAATAGTTATTGTTTCATAAACAACTTTATTATTTTTAGAATAACCAGTTGAGTTTAGTGGAAAAACAGGATTACTTTTTGGTGATCTATTTAATCTTTTATTATCTGCATTTTGAAAATTAGAAGTTTTTTCTTGATTTACTCTTCTAGCTATTGTAATTACACCACCTTTTTCATCATTAACAGCTCTTAAGTTTGCTGGTATTGAGCCTGTCTTTTGTGGGTCTTTATTTATTGATTTTCTTTCAATTGTTATAATTGGATAAATAATCATACCAGAAGAATCACGTATGTCTTTGTTATTTTTTATTTGATGCGTTCTTTCTGCTGATACCCAAGTAATAGGTACTTTTTTCCAACCTTCTGGATAAGTTGCAGATAGATCCATTTCATAATTTATCCAATTAAAAAAAGCAAGATCAATTGTTTCTATTGTGGATGATTGAAAAGTTATTTCTTGTAATTTATTATCTTCCATTAATTGTTACCCTGCATAAATAAGAACTGGAATTTTCTGACTAACCTTTTGCATATCATCAGACATTTTACCTTCAACCTCAGCAAGCTTGTGGTAAGTAACTTGATCTAGAATCTTATTTAATTCTTCTTTCAATTCTTTTCTTTCTTCTTTACCTTCACTCATTAAAGCAGGGCCATTTAACGTTACAGATTCTCCTGGTATTGGTATTGTACTAAATTTAGACCTAACGTGTCCAAGCATTTCTTTACAGATTGCAAGAGCATACCTTCTAATCCATTGTTTGCCTATTGAGTTTATACTGTTGTAAGGAATGTTTGCAAATGGAAGTGTATTAATGTTGTTTACGCCATTTATAGTATCGTCAGCAGAACCAGATGTTGTTTCCCAAGGGTCAGATTGATTTGCAATTGTAAACTCTACCCAATAATTAGAAATACCTATGTCTGGTGGGTTAGGAAAAAATCTTATTCTATTATTTTTAATTTCATAAGAAAAATGAGAATTTCTTGTATAAATAGCTGTTTCATACGCCATAGCTTGAAGTTTGTTGTGCCAAGTTGGGATTACTTCAAACGTACTATCATCTGCATATTGACCGTAAGAAGAAAGATTACCAATAGCGTTTAGACCACCGTAGTATCCAAAGAATCTCCACATTGAGTTTGGAGTTTTATAAAATACTCTTCTAATAACAACTCTTTTGTTTCCAACAGAACCAGAATAAGGAACAGGACCGCCAGTAGCAGGTTCATAATTATTTAATGATGCAGATTCAATAATAGCTTGTAAATCATAATCTTGTATATCTGGTACAATAGGCACAGAAGCTGAATAAATTGGTTCTGTTCCACCAATACCAGCCTCTGTAGAAAATGCATCTCCGTATCTTGTAACATAATGTAAATTGTATTTTGGGTATGCTAATTCTGGATTTTGCCCGACAAGAGCAGAACCAGCTTTAAACTCACCATCTTGATTAAATGAACCTGTGCTTGCACCCAACATAGTTGGTAAAGCATTAATTGACTGATGAAGATTAACAATGTATGAATATTCTAGTACTGCTTCTTCATAAGCTGCATAAACATTTCCTGTTGTTAATTCAATATCTAATACATCGCCACCTAATCTTTTATAAACAAACGCAACTTGATCTGCTGCACCAGAAAGAAAATCTGTATTAGCCGAATAAATTCCTAATGGTAATGCAATAGAAACATCTGCTGGATTTCCACTTGATGGCAACACAACTGCGCTTAAAGTAGAGGCTGGAGTTAAAACAGGAACCGCCATTCAATAAATACTCCTCAATACTTTAAATAGTTATAAACAAAAGAAACCCCCCAATTAAGGAGGGTTTCATACAATCAAAACAAAAATTAAACTTTAGAGTAAATGAAAGCCCAATTGTTTGTACCAGCTTTAACAGCCATACCACCGCAACTTGCAGACAAAATTGCTACTGAAGCTAAACCAGCAGTTAAACCATTTAATGTATTTGACCCAGTTGCATAAACTTTAATGTCTGCTGTACCTACATTTGAAAGTATGTAAACTTCACCAGATGTTGCATCAGTTGGAAGTTTTACACCAGTATTGGCAGCACCAGAAACATTAGTTACATGGTTTGCAACTGCTACAGCATCGTTTACAGTTGTTCCAGCAGCAGTTAAATTAGCTGATGCTACGTCTGATAAAATTAAACCACCACCAACAGTTGAATCACCAGATGTTGCTACACTTGTCATTGTTTGAGCAGCAAGTTCTTTTCTCATTCTTGCTACGCTAAATTTAGAACCCATTTTAAAAACCCTCCCTTCTATTGGCTTTTTACCAACATAATAAGTAGTTTCAATAAACAAGAAAACCCCCCAAACCTTTCGGGATGGGGGGCTTCTTTGCCTAATTAGGCTGTTCTATCAAGAACCGCTCTCACCAAGGAGGCCACGAATGATTACCAAGCCGTAAAGGTCTGGTTTAACCATTTTCTTGGCGTAACGGGTCATAACGCCTTTACGTGGTACGAAGTCCTCAGTACCAAAGATGGTAGGAGTGACTTGTAGTGGAACGTATGGTGCATAGACATAACCAGATTCAAGGAAGCTGGAGCCTTTGCGACCAACGAGAATTACGTTACGAAGGAAGTATGGATCAACGTAAACGTCAAACTTCTTGGAGATTGAACCAACATTTATTGCACCAATCTCGCCCTTCTCGTCTTCGTGAGTTACTTTAGCTCTGAAGCCAGATGTAAATTCAAGAATGTTTGCGGTTTCTGGACCACATACGATGAAGTTGGCACCACCACGGAGAGTCTTTCTGTGGATTTGAGCTGATACGTCATTGATTGTCTCAATGAGAGTTTCGTACCATGCTGAAACAGTACCTGTGAAGTCTGGAGCTTTTGCTGATGCTCCAATCTCTGCGCCAGTTGTTCTATTGACGAAAAGACCTGGGGATCTTGACCAGTAGAATGTACTAGCGGTTGCACCTTTGATAAGATCTTCAAGAATTTCACGGTCAATTTCAAGACCAATTTGTTCTGAAAGAATTGAAGTAAGCTCAACTTCTGCATCAAGATTGTGATAAGCATTAAGGTCTTGACCAAGTTCTGGTGTCCATTTTGCTTTCATTTTCTTGGTGACAGCAGTGATTGATACTGAATCAACTTTGATATCAATTTCTGGAATGTCAGTTTGTCCTTCAAGACCCCATGTACCAGTTGCTACAACTGTACCAAGAGCGTTTGTTGAACCAGCAGTTGCAGTACCACCAAAGTTGTCAGTTATTGGGAATTTAGCAACAACGTTTGCAGCTTCAGATGTTACTGAACTATTGAGAGTATTAAGAGCAACATCAGTGTTAGAAGCAGCAGTAAATACTAAGTATGTTTTTCCGTCTGTTGCTGTTGTAGCTGTAGAACCAACAGTTATACCATTACCAAATTGTGTAAGTCTTCTAACTTGGCTACCACTCAATTTTGAAGTAGAATCGGCTACTATTGCAACTAGATTTCTCTTGTTTAGTTGGACAAACTCTGTGTCGGTAACAACTGAGGCAATAAGAACTCTTGTAGAACCAGATACTAAATCTGCATCATAACGACAGAATTCATCAAGACCTGTTACTGTTCCACCACCGAATGTACCAGAAGCAACTACAGTTATTGTCATACCAGTATTAGAACCAGTTGGTGAGGTATAACCGTTGTTTAAGTTGTAGAAGCCTTTCTCAGCATTTGCACCAGTAAGTGAAACACCGCCAGTGATTTGTTGACCAACTACACCTTGACCGTATACTGAGTCACCAGCAGCGTATCCTAATCTTGGACCAGAACCTGCTGTTGAAGAGATTTGGAAGTCAAGGAAGAAGATGAGGCCAGATGGGAGGCTCATTGGTTGTACTGATACGAGATCGTTGGCGATAAGACCAGCGAATACTCTGCGGACGATTGGGAATGCTACAGCAGCAAAACCTTCTACGTCACCAGCAGCCATTGATGTAGACTCACGAAGAAGCTCTTTAGCTTGATTCTCAAGAAGTCTAGCCATTGTGTGTTTTGTTCTTTCTGAGGAAAGACCTTCAAGAAGACCAGTTCTTTCCCATTTGCTTAAGAGGGCTGAGCCTTCTGCTTGAAGATCTCTTTGTACCATACCCT
>Ga0214917_10005850_pt1 | contig 12984 bp, 14 predicted proteins | sample LL_1208_BB_MetaG_FD_177983 | JGI IMG/M metagenome (GOLD analysis project Ga0214917, IMG submission 177983) | Freshwater microbial communities from Lake Lanier, Atlanta, Georgia, United States - LL_1208_BB | ecosystem: Environmental > Aquatic > Freshwater > Lake | place: USA: Georgia | collected... | reverse complement strand
GGACTAGCTGCGCTTAGCGCCATTAACTCTTTGCTGAAAGTCTTCTAAACTAATTAACTATGAGCTGCCTATTCTGCAAAATCATCGCCGGTGAAATTCCAGCCGACCTGAAGTTCCAAGACGAGCAAGTAATTGCTTTTGCTGACATTAACCCGCAAGCACCAATTCACTTTTTAATTGTTCCGAAATTACATGTTGAAAATGCCGCCGAACTCGCTGCCCAATCTCCAACTGGTTTAAGCGCGGTTTTTGCTGCTGCTGATCACTTGGCAAAAGCTGAAGGTTTAACCGGCTATCGCACCGTGTTTAACACCGGCGCCGACGCTGGCCAAAGCGTTTTTCACGCTCACTTGCATCTCTTGGGTGGACGAAATCTGGCATGGCCGCCCGGTTAAAGGTAGCCTTACGGCACACATGGAGAGAACCTTAATTACGATTCCGCCCGCAATCCCAATGGTTGCCTTAGTCGGAGCAAATGATGCAAACATGCTGGCAGTCGAGGCAGCATTCCCATCGGTTAATATCACAGTACGCGGAAATGAAATAACTTTGCGCGGCCCACATATTGATTGCCAACAATTAGAGAAGCTTTTCACCGAACTGATGGTGGTTATCCGTTCTGGTCAGCCGGTAAATGTTGATTCCGTAATTCGATCCATTGGCATGTTGGCTCAGACGCCACAAGATAATCCAGGTGAAGTTTTATCACTAAATATTGTTTCTAATCGCGGTCGCACAATCAGACCAAAGACCGCAAATCAAAAACGTTATGTCGATGCAATTGACGAGAACACAATTACTTTTGGAATTGGCCCTGCTGGTACTGGTAAAACTTACTTGGCTATGGCTAAAGCAGTGGCTTCCCTTCAGGCAAAGAAAGTTAATCGCATTGTTTTAACTCGCCCAGCAGTTGAAGCTGGTGAACATTTAGGTTTCTTGCCTGGTTCACTTTCTGAAAAAATTGATCCATATTTACGACCACTTTTCGATGCGCTGCACGACATGATCGATATTGATTCAATTCCACGATTAATGCAATCTGGGGTTATCGAAGTTGCACCTCTTGCATTTATGCGCGGTCGCACACTTAATGATGCCTTTATTATTCTTGATGAAGCGCAGAACACCACGCCTGAACAGATGAAGATGTTCCTAACTCGCCTAGGTTTTGGCTCCAAGATGGTGATCACTGGCGATGTCACGCAGATTGATTTACCTAATGGCGCTAAGTCAGGGCTCGCAATTATTCGCGATATTTTGCAAGATATCGATGACATTTCTTTCCAGGAGTTAACTGCCGAAGATGTGGTTCGCCACCGCTTAATTGGCGACATTGTTAAGGCTTACGACAAGTTCAATGAAGCGCGCCAAACCCCGCGTTCGATTCGCAATCCATGACCATTGAAATAACTAATAAATCAGGGGCCTTGGCACCAGGGGAACAAATTCAATCTCTCTTGGCTTTTGCGATGTCTAAATTAGATCTGCATCCGGATTGTGATTTGAATGTTACTTTTGTCGACGATGCTGAAATGACTGAACTTCACATTAAATGGATGGATGAGCCTGGCTCAACTGATGTGCTCTCATTTCCAATGGATCTGCCAGAAACTGAAGGTGAAGTCGTGACTTTGGGCGACATTGTTATTTCACCCGATTTTGCAACAGCGCAAGCAAACTTAGCTGGCCACTCGCCAGAACATGAAATGTTTATTTTGGCCACCCACGGATTGCTACATATCTTGGGATATGACCATGCTGAAGCAGTAGAGGAAAAAGTTATGTTTGAGTTGCAAGAATCCCTAGTAAAACAATGGAGTGCTGAAAGTAAATGAACCCCCTGCCCATAATTTCCATAATTGCACTATTGGCTTTTGCTGGCTTCTTAGCTGGAACCGAATCTGCACTAGCTTCAATCTCTCGGGTAGTGATTGAAAAGCTAGAGAGCAAACGTGGCGGCGCTATATTAAAGAAGGTTTTCTTTGACCAAGCCAGATATTTGAATGTGGTGCTGTTGGTTAGAAAAACTTGCGAGTTAACCGCAACCGTTCTACTAGCGGTCATCTTGTTGCGCGAATATTCATCGGCCCAGGCAATGGCGTTAACGGTTGCGATCATGGTCGTTGTTTCATATGTAATGGTCGGAGTTGGACCCCGCACCCTTGGTAAGCAAAGACCCGATAATTGGGCTCTGGCTGGTGCAACAGTTGCTTATTTCTTAGCCTTCATACTTGCTCCGCTTACTAAATTACTTATTGCAATTGGTAACGCAATTACGCCCGGAAAAGGCTTTCGAAGTGGGCCATTTGCTAATGAAGCCGAACTGCGCGACTTAGTAGATCAAGCTCACGAACGCGGTCTAGTTGAGTCTGATGAGCACGAAATGATTCACTCAGTATTTGAGTTGGGCGATACTTTGGTGCGCGAATTAATGGTGCCACGCACCGACATGGTTTGGGTGGAAAAAGATAAGACGCTGCGCCAAGGCCTCTCCCTTGCACTTCGTTCTGGCTTCTCTCGTATTCCAGTCGTAGGTGAAAACATTGACAACATTATTGGCATTACTTACGTGAAAGATTTAGCTCGTCGCGCACTAGATCATCATGAAGCCGAGACAACTGAGCGAGTAGAACAGCATTTGCGCCCGGCCACCTTTGTTCCAGAAATCAAGATCGCTGCAGAGTTATTAAAGGAAATGCAGCGCGATCAGATTCACTTAGCAATCGTGGTTGATGAATACGGTGGCACTGCCGGCCTAATTACCATTGAAGATATTATTGAAGAAATCGTGGGCGAAATTGCCGATGAATATGATGATGGCGATGATTCATTTACTTGGTTAAATGAAGAGAAAACCAAAGCTCGGGCAAAGGCTGCTTTACATATTGAAGATTTAGCCGAAGAACTTGAAATTGAAATCGAAGCGCAAGACTTCGAAGATGTTGACACTATCGGTGGACTAATGGCGCAGAAACTTGGTCGCGTGCCAATTACTGGTAGCACCGTAGATTTGGGTGGTTGGTCAATTACTTCAGAACGTCCAATCGGTCGTCGTCGCAGAATTAGTAGCGTTCTTATCGAAAAGTTAGTGGAGCCAGTTTCAAATGCTGAATAATCCAGAAGATCAAAAGCTAGTCACTTTGGCGCAGGCAACCCTCAAGCGAAGTGGTGCAAAGCAAGCTGCAGCTCTACGCGATAACACTGGTCGCACTTATGTGGCAGTCCCTGTTGATTCCACATCACTTGCACTAGATGCAGTTGAAGCAGTATTTACAGTTGCAATGGCATCACAAATTAGTGGTATTGAGGCCGTTGTATTTACTGGTGAGCGAAGTGCGAAAACTGCAGTAATTACTGAGTTTGCGCCATCGGCAGCGATCTTCTTTGCCAACGAAGGGGCAGAGCCCGATAAGATTGCCTAATGCGCATTGTTCGATTTAGTCCTGGCCCAGATACCGGTTTAGGCACTGACCCGCTTTTCGGATTGCTAGAAGATGACAACTCCATCAGCGTTATTGCGGGAGATCCGATTTATCACGGGGTAACAAAGACTGGCGCGACAACTGAGCTAAGCAAAGTGCGTTTACTTGCACCAGTTATTCCGCGCAGCAAGGTTGTCTGTATCGGTAAGAACTATGCCGATCATGCAGCTGAAATGGGTGGCGTTGTACCTGATGAACCAATCATCTTTATCAAACCTAATACTTCGGTAATCGGCCCAAATGACACCATTGTGTGGCCCAATATGGCTGGACAAGTTGATCACGAAGCCGAACTAGCAATTGTGATTGGGCGTATTTGTAAAGATGTTCCTAAAGAGCGCGTTAACGATGTGATCTTTGGTTACACAATCGCCAACGATGTGACTGCTCGCGATTTACAGAAGAGAGATGGCCAATGGACTCGCGCCAAAGGCTTCGATACTTTCTGCCCACTTGGCCCCTGGATCGATACTGATTTCATTCCTGGAACTCAGCGAATCACAGCGACAGTAAATGATGAAGTTAAGCAAGATGACAAATTAAGCCAGATGATTTTTGATGTGCCGACAATCGTAGAGTTTGTTTCTCAAGTAATGACACTTCTTCCGGGCGATGTAATTATTACCGGAACTCCAGCTGGCATCGGTCCGATGCCAGAGAGATCAACTATTACTATCGCAATCGATGGTTTAGGTGAATTAACAAATAAGGTGAGTGCTCGTGGGTAAAGAAGTTCGCGTACGTTTCGCACCTTCACCAACTGGTGATCTGCACGTTGGAAATATTCGAACTGCGTTATTTGATTGGGCTTATGCCCGTCACACCGGCGGCACTTTTATTTTCCGCATCGAAGATACAGATACCACTCGCGTTACCGATGAATATATTCAAGCGGCAATAGATACGCTCAAGTGGCTCGGACTTAATTGGGATGAGGGCCCCGAAGTTGGTGGACCTAATGGTCCTTACTTGCAATCACAGCGACTAGGAATTTATGCCGAATGGGCGCAAAAGTTTCTTGATCAAAAAGATGCTTATTATTGCTACTGCACACCCGTTGAATTAGAAGCTCGTCGCGAAGCACAGCGTGCTGCAAATGTTGCGCCCGGCTACGACGGTCAATGTCGTGATTTAACTGATGCTCAAATTGCTGATTACAAAGGGCAAGGCCGCGAAGCAGTTGTACGCATGCGCATGCCTGACGGAAGCACTACTTTCACCGATGAGATTCGTGGCGAAGTTACTTTCGACCATAAATTTGTGCCTGATTTCGTGCTGGTTCGCGGCGATGGTTCACCGCTTTATACCTTGGCCGTAGCCGTCGATGACGTAATGATGAAAGTGAGCCATGTTCTACGTGGTGAAGATTTACTTTCTTCGACCCCGCGCCAAATTCGGGTTTATCAAGCTATGGGCGTAAAGCCAGAGGATTACCCAACTTTTGCGCACTTGCCATTTGTGATGGGTCAAGACAATGCAAAACTTTCAAAGCGAAATGGCGAAGTTTCAATTGCTTGGTATCGCGAACGCGGTTTCTTGCCTGAGGCGATTTGTAATTACTTAGCTCTGCTTGGTTGGTCACCAGGTGATGATCGCGAAAATGTAACGATGAAGGAGCTAACTGAACTTTTCACAGTCGACAAAGTGCATTCATCGCCAGCTCGATTTGATATGAAGAAGTTAGAAGCCATTAACGGCGACAAGATCCGTGCGCTAACTCCTGAGGAATTCCTTAACTGGTCACTGCCATTTCTAACTAAAGCTGCCGTAATTTCTGGAACTGATGCCGAAATTGCAGTTGTTAAGGCAGCGCTACCAATTATTCAAGAGCGCATTGTTACCTTGGCTGAAGTGCCAGCAATGCTTAACTTCTTATTCGTTAAGAACTTTGCGGTTGCCGAAGATTGCGTGAGCAAAGTAAATGATGAAGCGGCCAAATCAGTTTTGACTCGCAGTATCAGCGAATTAGAGAAGCTAACTACTTGGACTCACGATTCAATTGAGGCGGCGTTACGTTCTTCGCTCATCGAAGAGATGGGGCTAAAGCCTCGTATCGCTTTTGGTGCTGTTCGAATTGCGACAACCGGCAGCAATATTTCGCCGCCACTCTTTGAATCTATGGAGCTGCTTGGCCAAGAAGTTAGTTTGCAACGCCTCAAATTGGCGCTTGCGCTCTAGCCGCTAAGCCCCTTTTACTTTAAGTGCGTTTCATAAGCGCTAATTCCTACGGTATTCTTAGACCTCGTTGACCTTTGCCGGTCGGCGCATTTGGGCGAAAGCCTTAATGGGGTATGGGGTAATTGGCAGCCCTGCTGATTCTGGTTCAGTAAGTCTAGGTTCGAGTCCTGGTACCCCAGCGCAAGACAATGTAAGAAGAAAATGAAAGCCGAAGGCGATCATTTTTGAAAAAACTAGGGCCCCGTCGTCTAGCGGCCTAGGACTCTGGCTTCTCAAGCCAGCTACGAGGGTTCGAATCCCTTCGGGGCTACAGAAGAAAAGACCGTTACCGAGAATTTCTCAGTAACGGTCTTTTCGCTTAATTAAAGAGATGTAGCAATGAAGACATTTGCCAGTGTTAGACCAATTAATCCAGCCCATACCGCGGTTGAGACTTCTGATTTCTTCTTATTCTTAATTGTTAAACCCAAGATAATTAGAAGTACTAGAAACTTAATACCGACCTTGCCGTGATCCGGTGCATCGTAATTTGCAGGGTCTGATGCATGTAGCGAAGTGTTGATACCAACTAAAGCAATACCGGCTACCAATGCAGTCAACATTGAGTGCAAAAAGCCCACGTGAATAGTTTTCTTTGGCTTAGGCAATGCTGTTAACAGAAGTACCAATCCGCCTAAAACAGAGAGAATGTGGATAATTAGAAATACATGTTTAATTGCGCTCATATGAAAAGAATAGAGGCGAATTTTGTAGTTTTGCCGCTAATTCTCACTTTTAGGGAGCATAATTTAGATATGGCAACTACTAAAAAGGCTCCAGCTGTTAAGAAATCAGCAGTTAAGGCACCGGCTAAATCTCCATCGAAGGCACAACTAGTGCAGCCAATTTATCAGCAACCAAAAATTGATTGGCGCTCGCTTTATTTATACGCCGTTTGCTTGATCACACTTATGGTCTGCCTATTTTCATTAGTTTCATTCATTAGAAGCGGCGTGAATTTCGTTTATCCAGATCCAGCATACGTTGATCCATATGCAACTAAACCACAAGTAAATTCTGCACTTATTGCCGCTCAAGTAAAAGATCAAAATCAACGCCAAGCAGTGAAGAGCATGATTGATTCAGTTACTACCTTAATAATTGCCGGCCCGCTTTATGTTTATCACTGGCGATTAGCTCGTAAATAACAAGTCGGATGCAAAAGTCTAGGTACTTAATAGCTATTGCTGCACTGCTTTCCCTCGGGTTGGTTCCAGCGCAAGGCGCAGTTAAAGTAGTAAAAATCTACGACGGTGACACTGTAACAATGGCCGATGGAGTGAAGATTCGGCTTCTTCAAATTGATGCCCCCGAACTTGCTGAAGGAGAATGCTTTGCCCAAGAATCTAGAGCTGCACTGGTTAATTTGTTAAGTAAAAAGGGAACCGTAACCTTAAAAGCAGATCCAGCCTCAGCATCGTATGATCGTTATGGTCGAGCTTTGCGATACATCTTTGTCGGGAAAATTAATGTGAATATTGAAATGGTAAAACTTGGGGCCGCTGCTCCGTATTTCTATCAAGGCGAGAAGGGCATTTATTCAGCTGCATTGTTAAAAGCTGCGCAAGATGCCAAGTTATACAAAATTGGTCTTTGGAAAACTTGCCCCGGCACTCAACTCTTACCAACTAAAGCGATTACGACTTACAAAGCTATCGGAAGTTCTGCGCCGACTCCGGTTAATTCAGCAGTGACTGCACAAAGTGCCACAACTGGTTGCGATCCTAACTACGCCGGCTGCATTCCAATTTATCCGCCAGATTTAGATTGCAGCGATCTAAAAGCACTTGGATTAACACCCGTTACGGTGATCGGAAAAGATCCTCATAAATTAGACGGCGATGGTGACGGAAGAGGTTGCACTAGCTAAAAAATTGCAAGTTAAGGTTTTTCACCTAAATTAATAATATTTGATTTAGCAAGGTCAGCAATTTCCTCAGAAGTTAAGTTCAAGCGCTTCTCTAAAATCTCTCGAGTATTTTGCCCGATATTTCGGCCAGTCCATTTTATTTCACCAGGTGTTTGGCTCATTCGATATAAGACATTCTGCATTCGCACTGGACCAAGTGTTGGATCTTCGACAGTTGTAATTGTGTCTAGCGCCTGAAATTGTTCATCTTGCATTATGTCTCTGATGTCATAAATCTGAGCAACTGCAGCTTGTGCATCTTCAAAGGCCGTAATTACTTCAGCTGTACTTCGTTCAGCAATCCAAGATGAAACAAAACCATCAAGAAGGTCTGCATGCTTAGCGCGCTCGCCACCTGAAGCAAACCAAGGTTCTGAAATAACTTCAGGGTGACCAACTAATGTCATTACCCGCTCGGCAATTGATTGGGCCGAAGTTGAGACAGCAACCCATTTCCCATCTTTTGTTTTGTAAGTATTTCTAGGCGCAACGTTGACCGAACGATTTCCGGTTCGAGGCTGAACAATTCCTAATTGATCATAAACAATTGGCTGCGGACCCAGGATTGCCAAGATCGGTTCAATAATCGCTAGATCAATTATCTGACCTTTGCCAAAAGCTTCACTTTCTGGATTCTTCTGAGCTGCGAGCGCAATAAGAATTGCTTGAGATGTTGCTAGCGCTGCGATGCCATCGGCTAGCCCAAATGGTGGCAGTGTTGGTGGGCCATCTACTTCGCCTGTCATTGCGGCAAAGCCACTCATTGATTCAGCTAAAGTTCCAAAACCGGCACGACCAGAGTAAGGACCAAATTGGCCGAATCCAGTTACTCGCGCAATTATCAACTTTGGATTTATTCTAAAAAGTTCTTCGGGCCCAATTCCCCAACGCTCTAAAGTTCCGGGCCGAAAATTCTCAATGAAAACATCAGTTTCAGCGATTAGCTTTTTGAAAATTTCACTTCCTTCGGGTTTGCCAAGGTCTAATGCCAATGTTTGTTTGTTGCGAGCAAGCATTGCCCAATAAAGTGCCACACCATCTTTTAGATGCCCATGCAGGCGAACTGGATCACCCTTTAACGGATGTTCAATTTTAATTACGTCGGCGCCAAAATCGGCCAACATAGTTGCTGCCATTGGACCAGCAAAAAGAGTTGCGGCGTCTAGAACTTTTAATCCGTGTAATGCGCTCAAATCATCGACCCATTTCAATTGTGCGACGAGCAGCTTTAGCAAAAGCTTCATCGATCATTCGCCCGTTTGCATCGAGGGCAACCCCACCACCAGCGGCACTTAATCTGTCCAGTAAATCTTGTGCATTTTCCAGCTCGACTTTGGAAGGTGTAAATACTTCGTTCACAATTAAAATTTGATCAGGGTGGATGCAAGATCTCCCCAGATAACCCCATTCTTTAAATTGCATGGTGGTTCGTCTAAATTCTGCGAGGTCTTTAAAGTCTGCCGAAATTGCTGCCAACGGGGGATTGATGCCGGCCGCAGCACTGGCAAATATGATCATATTACGAGCAAATTGTTTTGTACTTTCAGCTCCGGCTCCGCTAATTCCAAGTTCGGCTGAAAGATCTGCTTCGCCAATTTGTAGTCGCGTAACTCTTGTCGCGCATGCTATTTCGTGGGCATTTAAAATTCCAGTGGCAGTTTCCACTAGCGCAGAGATTTCAATTCTACTTTCTAGGCCACGTTGTTGCTCAAGAGTTGCCAGAAGTGAGGCTAGATTTTCAATTTCGGCAGATGAGGAAACTTTAGTTAAAACAATGCCTTGGCAATTCTTATGAACACTCGCCTCGAGATCTTTAGCTAGTTCCTCAGGCCCTGAATTCACTCTAACCCAGATCTGGGTAGCGGGGTCAACTTGAGCAAAAAATTCAGCTAAATTTTTGCGAGCTAATTCCTTATTTGTTTTGGAAACACCATCTTCTAAATCAATAATTAGTGCGTCGGCTCCACGGTTAACTGACTTGGCTAAACGCTCAGCATTGTCGGCGGGCACATATAAGTAACTTCGAGCGAACATCTCTACTTAGCCTTGCCTGCGAGATGCATTAGCGCGAAAAGTCTACTCATAAAGGTAAGTCTAAAGGGGATCAAGGCAGATGGCCAGCGAGATTGATAATCTAAAGGAATGTCAGCGATCACGCGTAGGATTTAGACAATGAGATTAGATGCCCGCGCCGCTTTACAGTGCCATGAGTATTTGCATAAATCCTTTGCCCCTGCATGTTTTGATTTAACTGATCGCGCGCCGGAATCCGAGATGATGCGCGAACTCAAGCGCCAAGGAGATATTCACGAAGCTCGCGCCCTTGAAAATTTGCTACGTAAAAATTTAGATATTTTGGTGATTAACAAAGAGCAAGGCGAAATTGAAAAAGAGTTAACCACGGCAGAGGCGTTGATAAATTCAACTGCCCAAATCATTGTTGGCGCTTGGATAAGTTCTGTGTGCGAAGAGAAAATCGCCGAACTAACTGGGCGAGCTTCGGCAAATGATCCTGATCGGGTTAGTCGACCAGATTTACTAATTCGAGTAGGCGAAGGTGCTGACGGGAAACCTCGTTGGGCACCGGTTGATATTAAGAGCCATGATCCGATTACAGAGAACAAATCCAGCAAACTTTATCTAGCTTCGTGGGATTCGTTATTGCCAACTGATGGCGTCGAGACAGTCGCGCGGTTAGACCTCGAAGATGCTGCCCAACTTGCGCACTATCACGAGCACTTGCGCACATTAGGGCTGGCAGCAGCTGAAGGATTTGTCGGTGTAATTGGTCGCGATATTGAAACCATTGCGTGGGCAAAACTTTCTGAGACCGCACTTGGCCTGGGCGGAAAAGCAGGCGATGCCGGCACTGATTATTTGTTTAAGTTTGATGTGGCAAAGAAAATTGTGGCAGCAGCGCAAGCTCGCCAGAAAGACCCATCACTTCCACCCGCCGCTTACTCAGCGCTGGAAAGTGATGCCAAATTTGGTTGCGGTGCATGCACTTTCCAGATTGTTTGCGAGCGCGAACTTAAGAACCACGATGGTGGCGCTGGCCACGTAACACTGTTGGCTGGTGTAACTAAGAATGTGCAATCTAAATATTTCCCAGATATAACAAGTATTCGCGATTTAGCCGCAGTAGCTGGACTTCCAAAACCTGCCGAAAAGCACCAAGTGCAGGCTCAAGCCAAAGTCCTTGATAAGGCGATCTTGCTTGATCCCGATAAGGATTTCTTAATTCCCGAATTTGATATTGAAATCGATATCGACCTTGAAAACAGTCTGGCGGCATTTCAAGATAGCGGTTTAACTGAAGTAGAGGGCAAAGATCGGGTTTATCTATATGGCTTTGGCATCCACGATCGCACCTTGAACAAGGATTGGCATAGCGCGAAATTTGATTCATTCGCAGATTACTCAAATACCGAAGATGGCGAGTATCAATTACTGCTAAAGATGTGGAATTTCCTAAAAGAACACGTCGCACAAGCCGAAGCTGCCGGAAAATCTATTGGCATCTTCCACTACAGCAGTCACGAAAAAACTTGGTGGCGTAACTTTGCGCGAAATCACGAGAGTAAAGCCGGGGTTCCAACTCTTGAAGAAGTTGATGAATTCACGGGTGACTACTTTGTTGACTTACTCGATTATTCAAAACAAGTTGCGCTGGGAACAACGGGTTATGGAATTAAAAAGTTAGCCCCTAAAGCTGGCTTCAATTGGAAGGTGCAAGATCCAGGTGGTGCGCTCTCGCTCTTGAAATACAAAGATGCAGTTGATCCGAATAAGTCACGAGATGAGCAACAAGAAGCCATTGCTTGGCTGTATTCCTATAACCTCGATGACGTACGTGCTACTTTTGCAGTTCGCCATTACCTACGTAACTTAACTTTTTAGCACTGCCTGTGCGATTTTAAAATCACGCTCGAAGACCATCAGTGCTGGACCATCGTAAGTTTGGGTCAGATTAACCCGAATATCAGCAGCAATAAGTTTCTGTTTTAGCATCTCGGCTTCGATGTAATTCTTTGGTGTAGGTAACGCGACTAATAGCCCATATTGATCTTTCTTGCCTGCCTGATCTGGCGTAGCAATAAATTTCTTGTCTTTATTGCGATTTCCAAAAGCCCATTTCAAAAGTAGCGCCAAAAAAGCCAGTGCGAAAAAGCCCCCAAATGATGAGAGAAAGAGCCCGTTATTGATTCCACCCAGCATGCAGAAAGGATATTAGACCTGATAATTTTCTGCAGGACGAGTAATCTGCGCAGATGAGTTCATATCTTTCAGCCCACGAAACCATAGCTTCCATTCGAAGTGGCAAAACTACAGCTGCGCAATTAGCCACTGAAGCGCTCGAGCGTATTCAAGGTGTTGATCAATCTGGTTATGAACTAAATAGTGTGCTCGCAGTTTCAAAGAACGCTCTAAGTGATGCCATGACAATTTCAAAGGACTTGCCACTCGCAGGAATTCCAATTCTGATCAAAGACAATATTCAAGCAGTTGGTTTACCGGGAACTGCTGGATCAAAGGCGCTAGAGAATTATCCAGTTAAGCACGATTCAGAATTAGTCACTCGCTTGCGCGCAGCCGGAGCCAACATAATCGGTGCAACAAACTTATCTGAATGGGCAAATATTAGATCTTCGAAGTCAACTAGTGGCTGGTCAGCAGTTGGCGGACTAACTGCTAATCCTTGGATTCACAAACATAGTGCGGGTGGTTCTTCATCTGGTTCCGGATCTGCAATTGCTGCCGGCTTAGCTTCGTTGGCCGTTGGTACCGAAACCGATGGTTCAATCGTTTGCCCAGCATCGCTAAACGGTTGTGTTGGAATTAAACCAACTGTCGGCGCAGTCTCTCGAGTTGGCGTGATTCCAATTAGTGATGCACAAGATTCGCCCGGCCCAATGGCTCGCAGCGTTGTTGATGCTGCAATATTGCTTGAGGCTCTCTCTGGAATGACCGGGCTAGTCGCTGCTGCTAATTCAAATCAGCCGCTTCGTATCGGTATCGTGAAGTCTTGGTTAACCGGCGATGCTGGCACCGATCAACTTTTTGAAGCGGCTGTTAGCGCACTAGCTAAATCAAATTTAGCGCTTGTAGAAATCAAAGTTTCAGCCCCAGCAGAATCAATTGGTAATGATGAATATGAATGTTTACTGCACGAGTTAGTCGATGATTTAGGCACTTATTTACCAGGTCGTACCGATGGCGAACTGGTTTCATTGGCTGAAGTTGTTAAGTTCAACTTAGCTAATGCTGAAACCGAGTTGAAACATTTTGGCCAAGAGTTATTTGATGCCGCTCTTGATCTAGGTGGTCGCGCACGTGCATATAACCGCAAGCGTTCTCGTAATTTGTTATGGGCTA
>Ga0214917_10005849_pt1 | contig 12986 bp, 31 predicted proteins | sample LL_1208_BB_MetaG_FD_177983 | JGI IMG/M metagenome (GOLD analysis project Ga0214917, IMG submission 177983) | Freshwater microbial communities from Lake Lanier, Atlanta, Georgia, United States - LL_1208_BB | ecosystem: Environmental > Aquatic > Freshwater > Lake | place: USA: Georgia | collected... | reverse complement strand
CTCATACCTACTTTATCTTCTAGATTTCCTCGAACAACATGACGAGCACGAAAGAATGTATTTGCTGTATCAACTAAAATATAAGTCATGAGACCTCTGTTTTTCCGTCATCACGGAGAGCACGATTAACATAACCAGAACCACGGCGTTCCATATCAACACCCGCTTCTGCCCCAACATTACGACACAGTTCACTGAACCAAGCATCTACAATTTCTTCTTCTGTAGATCCAGTGTAACCAGCCTCACGTAATTGTACAACAAAATATTCATTCCAGTCAAGTTCAAAAAAACCATTTTTTAGATTATCTTTATTAACATGTGTTTCTAAGACTGCTATGTATGGTTCTTTACGTTCTGTGGCTAATTCTTTTGGTGTTAATTTAGAAATTCGTTTGGATTCTTCCGCTTCTGCTAGTTCTTTTGCCGCCAATTCTAAGAGACGACTTTTTTCATCTTCTGCGGCCTGAATTGCCTGCTCAGCCTCCATTCTACGTTGAATGGTTTCTGCAATGGCCCTTTCCATTTCCTCTATACCAAAAATTTTTCTAAGTAGTTTTTTCATTTATGTCCCCCACTCATTCTTAAACAAGGGGACTTGTAGCCTATCACTATATCTCAATCCATGTTTCATGCAGGCCAATGCTACATTCTTATTATTTAGGCTGTAGACACTTTCTACACCACCGACCGGCATGAGATAGACTTCGCCTTCAAATCCAGCATCTCTGTATTCTATTGTGGCACGCAAAGCATCTTGAACATCTTGTTCTGTGGCTACTACGAACTTGAGATAGGTCCAACCAATTTCTTCATACTCACATACAACTTCTGGTTTGATAGCATCTTCCCATTTCTCACCACTTGAAGGAAGTTTGGCACTGACTGAGAAGGTTATGATATTGGTATTAGCCTCACGTTGATTAATCCAAGCAATTAACCTACGTTTGAAATCTGGCAAGAGTTTTTGAGTTCCATTGGTCTCAAATGTGATTTCTTTTAGATCCTGCATCTTGGGGTGATCTAACAAGTCTGGATAACTACGTTGCCAACCTAACAAGGGTTCACCTCCAGTAATAACAAGATGTTCCCTCATCCAACGCTTGTAGGGTAACATTTCCATAATAGCATCCACAATGGCATCAGTTTCTAAAACTGGACTAAAGTCTTTGAATCGTGGATCCCAACTGGCATAACTATCACATCCAGAATGGACTAATGGTAGATCTTTGTAGGTTTTAAATTCTACAATACGATTAGCAATTTCATTGCGTTCATTGGATTTTTCACCTCTAGGCATTCCAAATCCATCGCAGGTAAAGTTACAACCAAATACACGAAGGAATACACTGGGAACACCCATATAGCGACCTTCACCTTGAACACTATAGAATAATTCTGATACTTTTAATTTACTCATTTATGTTTAACCTTTTCTTATTTAGAGGCTTATTAAATACATTATATAGTTTTATTTAGGCTTTGTCAATATGATTACAAAAATAAATTGGAATTTACACGATCATTGCAGTGCAAGATGTTTTTATTGTCCTGTTCAATATTGGGGTGGGGAAGAACCTAGAAGTATTGTAGAATATATGAATGTTTTGAAAAGAATTGTTTCACATTATACCTCGTTGAATAGAACTATACATTGGAAATTTGATGGTGGAGAACCTTTGGAGATGTTTGATTTTCCAATGATGTTAAAATATTGTAAAGAAAATAATGGGCATGTTGAATTAAACTCAAATGGTGGAAAAATGTGGTTAGATTGGTTCGCCATAGCCCCTCATGTTGATCATTTAAATTTAAGTTATCACTACTGGCAAAACGAATCTTTAGTAAATTATATAATTAGTTCTTTTCAAAAAAATAACAAATCCATAAATGTAATTGTTCCTATAAGACCCGAGTTTTTCGATTGGGATTTAGAACGATCTTTAAAATTAGAACTAAAATATGGTATAGTTGTAAGTAAACTTCAATTGTACAAAGATGCCAGTCAAGTAAGGGGATTATTTAATTACACGGATGAACAACTAAGAATAATAAAAGGAGAACAATTAGTACAGGAAAATATTAAACATCAAGAAATGACCTTTGCAGAAAGAAAAGAAGAAATAGTTGTTCAAAGTCCAGTATATACAGGTAAGTTATGTAATGTAGGTATTGAAAAACTTAATATTAGTCATACAGGATGGGTCAGCGGTAGTAATTGTAATACCTTACATCTAGGAAATATTTGGGATAATAGTTTTTTCTTACCGTCTGAGCCATCTGCTTGTAAAATGCTTGCCTGTACAGATGGTGACGATCAACAAATTACAAAATTTCTTTGAAACGTAATTTAAAGGCATCTAACAAACAACTAAACATCTTCATTGTGAAAGTGTTTGTATAAAATACCCAAGTCTCTCCATTGATATCTCGTATGTCATCTATTTCAAACAAGTCTCCATTACTGCCATACCACTTACTGCCTATCTTCATTTTAGTTCCTCAAAATGGAATATCATCATTGTCTTCTTCTGATCTCAAAGTAGCCAAGCATACATTATAGTCAATGATAAATGCTTCCCAACTCTTACGCATGGCAGGCCAACGTTCCAGCATTTGTTTCAGCCTCCACCAACTGACCTGTTCAAATGTTTTATATTCTACAATGTAATCGTCTATGGTTACAGGACCATCATCGTAGTAGTCACGCACAGGCCATTCCTCTTCAAAGTCTAATTCAAGTTGTTCAGTAATGCCTGACATGAGAAAAACCTTGTTGTTAAATCATCAGTTTGTTTTTGTAGTTGCGATAGACGCTTCTCATAGTGTGTCATAGTGACGATGATATGATGAACTAAATCAGCACGATACTTCATATAACTGTCAAAACTTTCTGTCCAATGACTAGGATACTTAAATCCTTCATAATACATTTCTGTATATGATAGTCTATCTGGCACCATGGGAATAGCATCTACTAAGGCACCCTCATAACAACTGATGCCCAAGGTTTCTTGTAGGTTAGCACTAAAAACAATCTTAGCCTCACCTAACAGGGTATGATATTGTTCTTTGGTAAGTGGTTGTTCTTGACATACTACAAATTCATATTGGGGCAGTATCAACCTTAAGTCCCAAAAGATTTCAATCTGTTTCTCAGGTGCTATACGATGTGGAAAAAGTATTAGGTCACGTTTACGACGACCTTTATATGGTGCCAAAGTTTCGGCCATATATTCCATTGGCCAACCTGACCTCACTATGCCTGCCCAACGCCCTTTTAGAGCATCATCTAAATCTTCATCTATCCAAGGATTCTCGTTTAGGCCATTATTTAATAAATTACGCACAAACATCTCAATATGAAAGTCTGTGGCAAAATAGTTAAAGTCAATGGCTTCAAAGAATGCCTTTTCACTATGCCTTACCCAACTGGCGTTTCCAATAAGACGCCCTAAGAAGTCCTGAGGATCATATGATCCGGCGTGCCAAAGTGCGTGAATCTTTACTGGAATATTCAGTAAAGAACTCATGTATTTGAGGTTGATAATGCCTGGATGCCAAGCATCATAAAAAACAAAATGGTCGCCGGCCATAATGGTTCCGGCGGTAAAAAGACGAGCAATCTCTTCAACTTGGCGAGACTTATAGATATTAGTCCCGCCAAAGTTAAGAAAGGCACCAGGAGTAGTGGCACGAGGAATATCTTCAGGACCAGAGATAACCTGAACCTGATGTCCTTGCCCTTGGATGATTTTGGGAACATGGCTTTTCCATTGTGCTGTATAACGAGTTTCTACTGCTTCCAAATCTACAAGGTAGATGGTCATTTTGCGGCTTTTGGTTTAAAATTGTTTCTGTTTGGACGATGAGGTTTGTTTCCGCCTCTGTTATTGCCTCGAGCCCAGTCTCTGTATTCTTTTGATTTGTAGAGATGAGCAGGGTTGAAGTCAATTAATTCTAACCTACAATGATCCAACCATGCTTCCAGATCATCGAAGATTTTTGTAACTTCGGGTTTCATAACAAGAGTACGAGTAACACTATTAGGCAATGCCATTTTCTAATATTTCCTTTAGATTAATATTTGATAAAAGAACCATTTTCTCCATCTTCACTGACTTCGATCCAAATCTCACGACCTGGATACCGTGCTGTGATTTCAGCGTGGAGATCTTCTGAAATCATCTCACAGGATTTATAGTTTAACTGAAGTGTGCCTGTATTGTAAAGTTTTTCCAACCAACGTTTGAATTGAATAAACTCAATGTCACGGTCGTCGTGAAACACTTCAATATACACTTTGAAATGAAAGATATGTCGATGTGGCGTGCCAAGAAAACTGACATCATATTCGTCACCAGTTTTTAGTTTAGGGTCTGTGGCCGCAGCCGGATACATATGGATGCCTTCTTTTCGGAAGGTCACCCAAATCATCTTATGTGGGCGAAAGTCGTGTTGTTTAATTTTTGTATTCATAATAATTATTGATTAAAAAGAGTTGGAAACATATTAGCACTATTTGTAAGATCTTTAAATGCCTTATTATTATATCTGAAGGAATAACTGTCACCCTTTTTATCTTGGCATTCAAAATATCCACAGTTTGGTGACTTATATTTGGTTCTATCTAGATAGGGATTTTTTGTAGTTGGAACATAGTTAGATAATTGTTCTTTAGCAATATTATAACTTTTTTCTATAAACTGTTGTGCATGATTTGGAGTAAGATCGTGTAGTCTTACATCTACAATTATGTTATTTTGTGTTGATATTAGAAGTATTTTTTGTGCTTTATTTCGTACATTGGATTTTTTGTACGGAGTTTCTAATATATCCTCTTTCGTCATTTTAGCGATAGTGATAGAACTTCTAGCACTTAGGTCTCTTGTTTTACCTTCCCAATTAAAAATAGGAATATCACAACCTTTGTTTTTGTTCCACGGGAATCCTAATTCTTCAATCAACTCTTCTACCTTATATCCTGCTTCACCGTAAAAACGATCGGGTACTACCTTACCTATAATGTGTTTTTTTATTGTATCTAATGCTGAAATTTCTAATTCTGTAATCACTACGCTGCCTCCTTTTCTGATTGTAATTCCTGTTTTGCCAATATCTTTAAATCAACCTCAACGCTTTTGGGGCGTCGTGGTTTGTGAATAGGAACGGCCAATCCTTCTGTTTTAGGAGTATCACCGAATTCTTTTCTTGTGTAGTAATCTACTAACTGTCTTGTGACAATGCCAACAAGACCTTCTGGTCCGTGTTCGTCTGGACAAATAAATCTAACCGGACAACGACCCCAGGTTTTACGAATAAGGTATTCGTGAAAGTATGCTCTGTGATCTGCGTCCTCCACATCAAAAGCGACCAAAGGACGTTGATAGTATTCGAGCCTTGACATTAGGATTTCTCCTATAGTAGTTAATGGAAGTTGTATTATAAGATATCTTTACGGATAAGGTCAATGGGATCGATCTCCAAAACCTCATCATAAGTTTGCCAAAAGATATCTGGCTTACAGGCGTAGTATTCACCCTGAACACCACGGATGATAAAGTCTCCTTCTGTGGCAATGTGTTTGACAGTAAGGTGATGACCATCCTCCAGTGTGCCTAATTCTGCTTCTGCCTTGGCTGTAGGGTGACGATGTTTTTCAATCTTGCCTAGTGCTGAGCCGCAAAATTCTTTTAGTTTGGCAATACCTTCTTCGGTATAGACAAATTCAACTGCTTCTATTACTACTGGTTTTTTACGATATTTCATTTGATTACTGCTTCCTTTGTGCGTCTTGCTGAAAAAAGTTTATAGCCACGATCCCTAATAAGGTCCGCCATGGCCTGCGGATCTTCTGCCCAAGATCTACGCCAGAATTTTTCATCCATATCTTCACTACAATCTATGGCATAAATTTCATAATGACGTTGGGCATTTACCTGAGCACGAAGTATGAGATTGCGAACTATTAGATCTAATGGATTACGCTTTCTCTCTTGGTCTTTCAACATGTTCATTAGTTGCTGCTTGTCCCAGTGTTCGTATTCAGTAATAGGCACAATGCTCTCTATTCCAAATTCATCCCAGGCAAATATGTAGGCGTTCTTGGTCATTTCTTGCTATCTAAAAAGTCTAATAAAGGTATAGAAGGATGTGGATATATGCCATATCTTGATCCCAACTGTCCTGGTTCATTGCTGTTGGTGCAGGCCAATCTATGATCTGTGGCATGTGGGCAGCGTTTATTACCGCAGGTGGCACAGACAATAAAGGTGCTGACGAATTTAATAAAATTTGGTTTGAGACATTCAAAACATTGACAATTCATAGCAGTTTTAGATCTTCAATAATTATATTACTTAACTTTTCATGAACTATTTCTGAATAGTGATTTGCAGGGCAATATGTTTCATCTGTAAATGGCATAGATTCAGCAACGAGATTAAAATCAAATGAATACTTAAAATTGCTGTATATTTTCCTAACATCAAGATCCTGTTGGTTCAAAATTCTTTTTTCAGGTGATAATTTTAGGATATTACATTGACTAGAAACCCAGTGTAATTCAATATTATTTAATTTACAAAAATCTTGTAAAGTAATTATGTTAGTATATGCCTTTACTAGTTGATGATACGTTGTTTCAAATTCAATTTTATAATCAATTATATAGTCTATTGGTCCTAATTGAGAAGGATTTCTATACGATGAAGAAATTTGTTCCCAATGTTTATTTTGTCCTACCCAGTCTAATTCATTTATATTTCCTGTATTCACAGGAACTTCTTGTCTATTAGGATCCGTGGTGCCAATGATAGCAACTATTTTTTTATTTAAAGGTAATAAGCCAATTAAATCTGTTAGAGACACTCTAATTATTCTATCTAAACTACTTCCACCTCTGGAATTATTGATAACTTTTATACCTGTTTTATTTTGAATTTTGTTTGGCCATGCTTTTTCATATTCTAAGTGAAATATTTTTTCAAGTAATTCTGTCCTTTTTTTTCCTATGTAATCGTTTTGATCATAACTTCTATCTATCCATCTTTTATTGCTTTCTTCTTTTGTGATATTATACCTAGAGCGTGCTCCTGGATATTCAGGAAGTATTGAATCTGCTAATTCAACCCCACTTATAAAACTATCCCCATTACAATAGATTATCATTTACTATCCCACCTTAATATAAACCAAATTTTATGAGAATCTTCCTTAAATGTCAATGACATTCCTTGCCTGGGTTGATAGCCAAATGTTTTCAAACTCCAAGAGTCAATCTCCAAGACTCTGTCAGCATACCAACCGTAGTTAACAATGATACCGTTTAGATTCACCCAAAGAAATCTCATGACCACCTAAGAATAAACATGGTATAATCTCTATCGTTTTCCCAGATACACCATTCTTTTTTATCATCAACTGGTATGTTAAACTTTTTTAGAATTTTTTTGGTTTCTGCTTCACGCTGATACAAAGGTAAATTCATTAGATCATCTACAAACGGGCGCATTGTATTAATTAATTTTGGAAATTTATTTAAAGTATAAAATGGAATTTTAATCATGACCACCTCAATAAAAACAACACATAGTCCTGCTCACGAGCGAACCAAATAGTTTCCCAACCTAGATAACTATGACCTTTGATATTCTGCCGACACCAGGCAACAATTTCATCCATGGGTGCCACACCGTTGTATTGCCACTTATGATTATATAGAGACTTCTGTAGCATATTCACTCCAACTTAGGTTATGACCATTTCAATATAAACCAAGTTAGATCTTTAGTATCTTCAAATATCACTTTATCTTTATTATCGTGTAGTTCTGCTGGGATATATTGTGCTCTGTATGGTTTCAGTTTTCTATTAAGTATTCTTAATGCTCGGTCATGATCAGAATTATCCTGATTGGCCTTTACAAAGTTTTGCCAATATATGGGACAATTTATTAGCATAACCTCTAAGTAAAACCCAATCATTTTACCATGCGTAATAACATTTGATAGTTTTCCCAAGCCTTCTTTAGAGCAGGGTTAGTATAGCGTAGCCTACATTCTTCTTCGTGTTCTTGAATAATATGCTCCAATACAGAATATTTTGTAGGATACATAGGCTTTGGTTCGATCATATCAGTTACACGCTTTTCATGTTCTATTAGAGCATTGAGACGATCTGCCGGCAGGCTGATTGCCATTATAGGCACTTCAGTGATGTTTTGAAAGATTGCCTGTTGGCCCGCACTGGTATCATAATAATCCTGGATTCTCCAAGGTGAGAATTCTTGCCTACGATAATATCTACCAGTTTGTTCTACACGGGCTTCATATCGATGACAAAATTTATTAAGTTCTGTATTCTGTGTCATAGTCAACTGCTTCTTCTAATAACTCCATAATCTGTGGTTCTACTACACAGATCCAATCACTGGTCTCAGAGAATTTTTTGAAGACCAGTTTGGCTTTAAAGCCATTTATGATAAATGTCATACTTTTTGAATCGATCATATCAATAGGCCTTGATTTGGTTTTGCTTTAGTGCGTCCATAAGTATTTTAAAAATTCTAATGCCTTCTTCTGCTTCATAGCCACTGTTACCATTGACGTAGCCTCTAGCCTGCTGAAACTTAGGCTCCCATCCGTTTTGTTCACAAATCTCAGTAAAGGTAGTTCTAAAGGTATCTGTATTGTGTTTCCCACCGTGCCAAATGTCAATCCAAAATCTACCATTCTTGTAGGGAACTATGCCTACATTCATATTACTATCACCTAGTTTAATATGACTGGCATAACGGCCTGTCACATTGGTAAACAGTCCAGGATTCTTAATGGCTAGATCTTGTAGGAGTTCAACTTTTTGTTGATCGGGTTCTGCTCTAGTTCTTACATTGGAAGAATACTCAATATCACTATCTCTAATTAAAGGTACGAAATCTACAAAATGTTCGTTGCCTGCTCTATAGGTAATTGTTTTGAGCAAAGTGATTGACCAATTATGATCAGTATTAAGGCTACGAACGAAACTCATTATGTATTCGTCGGCGTCTTCAGTGAGAATTACACCTTGTGAACAACCTTTATCCCACATGTAATACATTATCTTACTGGCATGTATACTGTCCAACCAACCAGTGGCATCTTGACTTTCTATAACTAGTAACACGTTACCATCTGAATCTTGAATGGTAAGATCTACTCGTTTAGAGTCTTCAGTGTGATCTTCTGGTTTAACTATATACCCATCTTCGATAGCAAGATTCAAACACTCTAGCAATCTTTTTTGTGTAGACTCGTTGGTGCTGATAAATTTGGTAAAAGCAACCTCTCCACCAAACGCTTCTTTAATTGATACTCGTTGAATATTCATTATGCCCACTTTAAAATAAAAAGTAAAAGATCTTGTTCATTTCTAAATTCAAATACACCTTCACCGTGAAAGTTCCAGTTTTCTTTAGGTATCATTTTTGAGCACCAGATAAATGGTTCATACCAATGTCCATCTTGTTTAGGAGGGTTGACACTGGCAATATGCCAACCCTGAGCACTTAGGCCCATTTGAGGCGAAACATTGTGGCCTCTTTCTCATCTCTAAATGCGAAGATAGCCGGTCCTTTGCCTTCTTTCTTCCATTCTTCATCTGGAAGAACACCACCTACAAAATAACTGAAATTACTCTTAGGTAATTCCAATTGCTTGCGCCACCAAGCAGCAGCACCATATTGTTCCTTACACCAGGCTTTGATTTCTTCAAAACGTTCAAATGTTAAATCATTTAGTCGAACTTCTTCCATAGCATCCTCAGGTTGGGTTTAACAAATACATACTTACTACAGCACCTTCTATTTTAACACAATCTGAAGGATATTTGTTGTGTTCTGGAGGATCCCAGCGTGTATTTTGCTTGATTTGGCGAATTTTGATCATTTTAGGATTGATTTTTATCACAATTCCTATACTTAAAGACCTATGTTGTGGAAAGGCAACTACATCACCTCGCTGTATTGTCTGTCCAATTTTATCCTTGTGTTGATCTATTTCCTTCATCTTACAGACTATATCGTTGGGCCAGTTCTTTGACCACTGCTTTGATGGCTCGTTCCCATCCTTCGTCGTCTCCCATCCATTTGACTTTGGCAAATTCTGTGGTAAGGTCTTTAACAATGTGTTTGGCAAGGGCATTTGGGAAAGCATCTCCAGGATAGGCAAGGTCAATATCTCGTGCGGCTCGTTCTGCTATGGTTCTTAAGTGTGCGTTCACGCTGTTAAGGACTTGCGAGTAAGTTCATTAATAACAATATATGTCCAAGCGGTAAAGGCTATGAGCCAACCATTAGTAGTAGCAGTTTCCCAATTAACAACGGCTAATAGGCCGCACCCTAAACATATTACTGAGGCTATAATTACATTGATTAATTTCATTGCTTTCTCCTATTATTTTACAAATACATCATTGATTTGACGATTAACACGAATGAATGTGGTGCATTTGGGCAATTGTTTTAGAGTTTCTGCGCCAACATAGGTACAGGTGCTTCGTAGCCCGCCTAGTATATTCAGCACGGTTTCATTAATAGAAATACGATAGGGAATTTCCACAGTCCTACCTTCACTGCTACGATATTCAGCAACACCACCATGATGCTTGCTCATAGCAGTATCCGAACTCATACCATAGAATTCAACAAAATCTTGTGTATCTATATATGGTTCTCCTGTTTTATTATCTAGTTCATTGGTTAGATATGATTTGTAAATAACTTTTCCACCACCCTCATCATGTCCGGCAAACATACCTCCCAACATTACAAAGTCAGCGCCTGCTCCAAATGCTTTAGCAACATCTCCAGGACAGGTGCAGCCACCATCAGCAACGATATGAGCACCTAGACCGTGGGCAGCATCAGCACATTCGATAATGGCAGAGAGTTGTGGGTAACCAACACCAGTCTGAATGCGAGTGGTGCAAACACTACCAGGACCGATACCAACCTTAACAATGTCTGCTCCTCTTAAGATCAACTCCTGTGTCATATCACCAGTGACCACATTGCCAGCAATAATGGTCTTATCTGGCCAACGACGCCTTACCTCTTCTACAAATTCACCGAAGTTTTCTGAATACCCATTGGCTACATCAATACAGATAAATTGACAACCGATACCGGTAATAATAGCACCGAGATTACGAAAGTCTTGGACGCTCACTCCTGTGCTAATAGCGTAGTGATCATGGTGAAGTCTGAAATCACCATAATTTTCAATATCTGTGTTATAGGTTTTAATAAGGCAAGTAAACAGTCCATGTTGAGCCAAGGCTTTTGCCATTGATAATGTGCCAACACCATCCATGTTAGCGGCCATAATAGGGATTCCATCATATTCATATCTACTATGCTTGAACCTGTAGAATCTTTTTAGATCTACATCTCTACGACTGCTCAATGTGCTACGCTTGGGACGGATTAATACATCCCTAAAATCTAATTTGATATCTTCTTCAATTCTCATAGTGTTCCCATCTTACTACGAATATGATCGCCTAAGTTACTGTCCCATACACGAATATGTTCTACAGTCTGAGCACAATGATCTACTATCATTTTATAGTATGTGTAATGAAAATCATCTCTGGGGATGGCAGTGGCATTGTCTTCTCTATAATATTTCTCTCTTAGAACAGTCATAGCCTGTTCATAAATTTCTTCATGTAGGTTTGTGTTCATTTCATATAATCCTCAGGTTGATCTGCTTGAGTCTTGGTAAGATAATTAAAGTTTTTTCTCTGTTGAACATCTGCGGGAACCTGTAAAAGTTCTTTGACCATATCCCACTTTTCTGGTTCTAACAATGGACTGATCTCTAATGCTGTTAACCAAATCAATCTTTCTAATCTGGTTTGTTCATAGGTCTTACTAAAGCCCGCTCGTTTGATTAATTCTTGTAGTTTATTGTTTGACTCCATACTGTAGTTTACCTTCTTTAATTGTGTCCATTAATTGTTTATTTCTGTAGTCTTGTTCTTTACGCTGTCTTAAGGCATCGTGTTTGTTGCCTAATAGCATACTATCGTATTTACGGGCAAAGTGGAAACCCTGTATCCAACGCTCCAAATCTTCTATAGTACCAACAAACAATTCAGCATCTCTGCTGTATATAGGGAGGCAGTCCGACTTGGGCTTGAGTGCTAGAACATCTCCAAAATCATTTATATGGTGTCGAGCATGACAAATCTGAAAACCTAGTTTATCACATTCTTCTTCAAGGTATTTAATCTTACGAATCAAGTTATAACCACTCATTGAACTCTCCTGTTAGTATCGTATTTTAACATACTAACCTCGAAATCATAATATTCTTTATCTGCCAAAGTTCTATCTCTGTAGCGTTTACACAACTCACAATAGTAGGAGTAGGTAAATTCCAGCCCGGTTATTTTACTGTGAGTATCCCCTACATCAAAACTAGCGTCCTGAGCAATTTGATAATTGTAGGCGATCATTTAAGATATCTTGTGATTAGCAATTCTTGAGCCGCTGCCAATGCCGCATTCCAACTTTCTGTATCATAGGGATTGCCATCTTCTCCTACTCCACTGTAGCCTCTTAAATCACCTAATTGTTCAACACAATCTTTTACAACTGCTTGAGAATATTCCTTAACCTTAAGTCGCCAGATAGGGCTGTCAAACAACCCAAATCCTGTTTGTTCTGCTATGTCTTTAAACTTGTTCATGGCCAAACTCTATGTCGTTCGGCTATCCATTCTCTACCATCGTATTCCTCTATGTACCATTCCACACCATCTGGTATTTCTACGACCAATAGTTCAGCATATGGGCCCCAACTATGTTCGCCCATCATTTCCACAGTGGCCACAAGATCAGGATCATCTCGTGGAATATCGCAGTCCAACATTTCACCATTTGGAGTCTTAACAAAGTAGTGATTATGTCTTTGGCCCTGTTCATATCCTTTCTTATCGGCA
>Ga0214917_10005848_pt1 | contig 12991 bp, 35 predicted proteins | sample LL_1208_BB_MetaG_FD_177983 | JGI IMG/M metagenome (GOLD analysis project Ga0214917, IMG submission 177983) | Freshwater microbial communities from Lake Lanier, Atlanta, Georgia, United States - LL_1208_BB | ecosystem: Environmental > Aquatic > Freshwater > Lake | place: USA: Georgia | collected... | reverse complement strand
GAGGTATTAGATTATAATAAAAAAAAGAACTCAACTAAATAAAATAATGTGTAATATAGCTTGAAATACTTATGATGGAATTAATTATTCTCGCTGGTTGTTTCGCCCTTGGTTCAGTATGTGGTATCAGAGTCATCTAATGAACTGGCTACTAAACATACTAGATGAAATCAAGTGGAAAGCTCAAGATGCTATTTGGGCAGTTCAAGACAAATATACTCTTTGGAAAGAATTAAAAGCAGAGGACAAAAAACTAGCAGAAGTTGAAGAAATAGAAGCTAAACCAAAAAAGAAAAAAGCTAAAAAGAAAACTAAAAATAAGAAATAAGTGAAATTACTAGCTAGACTCTGGAAAGCTATCACAGGATTAAAATTAGGTTGTGGGTGCGGTGGTTGTAGAAATAAGTAAAAAATAATACAAATATATATTGACATTAATCTATATTAATGGGATAATACTAATATGAGCAAAACATATACATATACATATAACCTTGATGGTCAGGTTGTTACAAGCCCAAAGGTCTATCCTACCCTTCGTGGTGCAAAGATCGCCCTAAAGCGTTTGAGCAATCAACTCGTCAAGCAAGGCAAGGCTGTTACTAACCAATCTGTAAATCAGAATGGCTAATAAAAATACTATGCGGTTGCGTAGGGCTGGATTTGCTGGTTACGGCGAAAAGCGTGGAACCAAAGTGGATACTAGTTCAACTAACCCAGAAAGAAAGTCTAAAAAAAAGACTTTTAAAATTAAGTCATTTGATACAATAGTAACTTCTGAAAAAGAAGAATCAAGAGTTCTTCCAGATCAGAAGATACAAAAGGCTAGTAAAAAGAACCCTTAATTATAAGGTTAGGTTCAAATCCTATCCTTATAACTTATGGACAAAGAATACATAAATAAGCAACTCCAGATATGGATGGAGACTTTTTTAGAAATTCCTCATCCTCTTCTTGGTAATTGGTCGCCTTGTCCATACTTGAAACAAGCTAGATTAAATAATAAGATTTATATAGATTTTATAGAAGTAGAAAACATTTACCAAGCCTCGTTAAATCATTTACATCTATTAGAAAATAAAGAAGCAGTAGTATTGTGCTTTGATCATACCAAAATATCCTTTGATACTTTAGAAACTATTACTGATGATATTAACTTTGCTATTAATATAAATATAGATCCTAGAAAATATATTTGTTTGCATAATCATCCTTTACATCCAGAATTTGTAGATCAAATACAAACTAATTTTACTCACTCTGGACTTATTATATTACAAGATTTTATTAAACTTGTGTCTGCTGGACAAAAGCTAAAAGAAAAAGGATACTTTAAATATTGGGACGAGAAAGCGTACAAGAAAGTAGGCTGGAGATTTAATGATTGACTTTGCAATAAATAAACTATATATTACTTATATGTGGACACCAGTAGACATCCTTTATCTTTGTTTCTTTTTAAATTTAGCACCAGATACTAATGCTCGTTTAAATGTGAGAGAAGCTATTGAAAATAAAGAAAATAAAGTAATAGCTGAAACAATTTCTTTAAGAGTCCCTCAATACTAAATATAATAGTATTGAACCGTGATGCAAAGGTTGGTGGTGATCCTGTTGGGAGTTTAGACCCCTTCGACCAACAAAAACCACAGATTTTAAATAATGATTAATAACTATCAAATAAAAGCTCTTGATGAAAATGAGTTAGCTTATCTTTACTATTGTTTAAAAACTGAATGGGACTCTTTAAATATGAGGTATGAATTTGACTGGTATATACTAAAATGTTTTAGAAATGATAGTATTCATCATCTTTTAAATAAATATAGTTCAAACTTGACAGATGAAAATAAGCCTATTATAATGCAAATACTAAACAAATTGGAACAAAATATATGAATCAAATATTCGCTTATTCTTTTCTTGCTTGTGCAATCATAATGACTGCTATTCCTATTATTGGATTCATTAGATCCAAATATTATTATGTTGATACTACTCCTATCCGATATTGGCTAAACAAAAAGCAGAAAATAAATAAAAAATATAAGACTTATAAGAAGCGAAATAAGAAACATCTTGTGGTAAATAAGATTATTAAAATTGGCTCTTATGATAAATATTCAAATACTAGATTGACTAAAGTAAATAAATAAAATATAGTAACACTATGAACCAAATAAATGTTTCTGGAGTATTGCCAAATAACTGGACTAGTGAGATTACTCTAGAGGACTGGCGATTGATTCAAGATTGTGTTGTAGACAAGATTTCAGAGGTAAAGTATAGGCAAAGTTGGGGTTATGAAAATGTGGTTGATGAATTAGAAAAAGTTCTAAATAAAGTTAGTACTAAAGCGTTATCTCGTTATTTGTAAATAAAGGATTATAAAATATATGTTCTCAATTGTAACTGAAAATTTAATTGGATCTACTGAAATAAGAGTCTTAGGATTGGCTCTGGTGCTTTGGATATCGATGTATAGCACTTATTGGGTATGTGGCAAGTTGTATGATTATAAGTGTGATATCTTTAATCTGTTCAAGAAAAAGAAAAAGAAACGCAAGTCTTGACGATATTTTAGTTTGTGGTATGCTCTATATATGAGCAAATCCAAAAAAGTTAAAATGCCGAAGATGGACAGCATCTATCAACAGATCGCCCAAGAGCGTCTAACCAAACAGCAAGCAGTTCAGCACAACGCTAAAGCACTATTTGATTTTTTACAAGAATCAAAAATCGTGACAATCAATGCAACATTTGATGGTTGTGGTGATAGTGGACAGATCAATGGCGTAGAGTATCTTGACCACAGGGACAAAGATGTGGCTACTCCAGTTGGCAAAGTTCCAGGGTCTAGGCTAGAAGCAGGGTATCATTGGAATGATAAGATCAAGAAGATGGAAGAATTGCCAATTCGAGAAGGTTGCGTTGAGGAGCTTGTTCACGAGATATGCTATGATAAGTTAGCTTCAAAGCATATGGGTTGGGAAATTAACGAAGGTAGTTATGGCACATTTGAGTTTGATGTTCTTAATCGCAAGATTAGTCTTGAGTTTAATGAGCGTGTTGAAAGCGTGAATACTACCGAGGAGATATTCTAGCCGTGTCAAATCCGTATCACCACGCAGTATCGTCCTCAAGAAAATGGGGAGGCACACCAGAAGATTATCAGAAGATTCACGATTGGTTCGATGAATCGAAGATGATGATGGCAGACTTTAGACATCGTGCGTTGCGTCATCACGCCGAAGGAATATTTATGTGTGAGAGGATATTTGGTAATACAATCACATTATCTAATGGCAAAAAGATTCCTACTCGCTGGATTGGCGAACAGCATGTAATTGAAGATTTGGGTCGTATTCCTTCGATGCAAGATTGGTTCAAACACATTATGCCCGAAAGCTGGATGGGTAAAACCAAGAAACTTGACAGCGAACTAGAATTGGCCTAAAGTAGACAAAGATTTGTTTGTGTGAGGTGATGGTGAGGTCATCGGTTGTTGCATCCGTTAATGCAAATCGTTTGGAAGTATCGAAAAACTTCCGCTGTTTTAAAAAAATAGTTCGCAATTAGATACTATTAGTTGTATAATAGGGTACTATGAGCGAACAACAATTTGAGGAGAACTTAAATCATGGAGATAGTTTTAACTTTGTTGGCAGGATTGGGGATATATTTGGGCATGTGTTTGAAGGATTAAAAAAAGAATTGACAAAAGAATAATAACGGTTTAATATATACTGATACAGGGCAAACTCTCGGTTGCGAGAGGATGAAATGGAGAGGAGTTAGGGTTGATCTCCTAGCAAACCTTCGTTCCCTGTATGTTCTTTGATATCAATGGGGGTTAATTAAAGGGTTATCCAACCCAAACCAAGGAATAATATCACTACGTAGAATGTGAGCCGTGGAATATCCTCAATAGAAAATGGTTGAACTAACCGAATCACTGAGCTTTGGCTAAAAACGTGCCAAAATGCGTATTAGGACGCTGAGATGCTAGTGGAAAATTTTCCGTATCCTATCACAGATTGGATGCTTTAGTAAAGCGGAACCCTGCTAAAGCCATATATCCTGTGAGCGTTTTTTGGTGTCGCAGAAACCATATTTTTTTATACCCTCATTGGAATCGTAGCTTAATTGGTTAAAGCACCGCCCTGTCACGGCGGGGAGTGAGGGTTCAAGTCCCTTCGGTTCCGAGCTTGACATAAAAAATAATTAATATATATTTAAATAATGACTAAAACATTCAATATAGGCGAGTATGCAGTAGGTGGTAAAATAAAAGTAACTATCCCAAAAACTTTAACTAATATTAAAATAGATATACTTGATAGCAATTATGGCACAGGTCAATTAGTTAATCAATATATTTATTATACTTTTGATAGGATTAGGATTGAGCGTGACCTTTGGCAAATTACTACTACTTATTATACTGATATGATTACTAGCTGGATTAACAAAAACTGGAAATTAGAATTAGCTAAAAATTTAATTTGACAAAAAATATAAAAGGGGTATAGTAAAAATATGAACAACACCGAAGAAACAAAGAAATTCACGATTCGTATGCAACGCAACCAGATCGCAGAAGTGGACATCGAGGTGGAAGCCACGAATGACATGGAAGCGATTGACAAGGCGATGGAACTCGCAGAGAATTGCACAGACGCAGAAGGCTTCGCTCTTGACTGGGACGAGGTTGATTATACCTTTGAAGCTCTTGATGTTGAGTGTGATGAAGATGAGGAGGACGAAGCGTGATAACAGGCGACACAATAGTTGCCTTTCTTATCATAACTTTTACGGCTCTTTATATTTATCTTAATCATTATTAAACTTGACATTACATTATAAAAAGTGTAACATAATATACACCGCCCGCTAGTACCTTATGGGAACACGGCCTTGGGCTAGGATTAAAAACCCTAGCCCTTGTTTTTTTATGAGGTTCGTGGTGTAATGATAGCACTTCAGATTGTGATTCTGACTGAGAGGGTTTAAATCCCTTCGAACCTCCCATATGTTGTCACAAGCGACACGTCTTTTGAACGTGTCTCAAAATAAAGGAATTTGCGACACATCAACCAGTCGAAAATTTCGACCAGTTATATATTGACAAAATAAGAATCCATATTAGACTAAATAGATGCACTATACCATCCAAAAAGTCATTAATAAAAATCCTTATTTGTTTAGTGGCGGTTATGACAAAGATTATGTTAATAAGCCAGTATATATGGCTAAATATGATGGATGTCATCCCATAGAAACACTATATTTCCCTAAATTAAAAGAGTGCAAAGCGTGGCTAAATAAAATAAAAGCTACTTATACTAGAATTAAATAATATATGATATTCCAAAACTACGAAATGACTTGGGCAGAAAGAAGGAAATATCTTAAAATGATATATAGTATATGGAGCAAACCTACATGGAATAAACCTTCCAAGAAAAAGAAATTGACTAAATAATAATTTAGTTTATATTAAATATATGACCTACATAGTTAGCCGAGACACCAAGACTCTTGCGGTAACAACCTATATTGTAAAAACAGATAGATACAAAGATAATATTTTGTATAAAGAATATGTTGATGAATCTTATTCTGTTGTTGATGCTTACCTACAAACGCAAGATGGTCAAGTTATTGATGATCCTATCCTATTAGAACATATTGAAAATACAATCTAAATATATGATTGATACTAATAAAATAATGCTCTATGACCTTTATGAGCGTGGTCAATTAAATAATCAATTAAGTAATGATGAAATAGCAGAATTATTCCACGAATTTGCTGATGAAGCAGGTGGAGCATCAGAATTATTGAAAATACTATTGACTAAATAAGAATTTAGATTAAAGTAAATATATGACTCAAAATAGAGAGGGTCTTTTGAAACAAAAAGATGTCTTAAAAGGTATAATTAAAAGCCTAGAAGATTGGGCTTTAGATACAAAAGTTGTGAATAGTGCTGGCAAGGAAACTATCATACAAAACTTACAAAGCATAATCTCCATAATAGATACAGCTTACCCTAAATAATAATTTAATTTAAGATAAATATATGACAATTACCTACCGAGACCTATTAAATAAACTTCAAAAGCTAAATGAAGATCAACTAAATAGTGATATTACTATATTAAATAACGATGAGTATTATAAAGCTACATTAGTTTTTACTGATAAAGAAGTAGATATTCTTGATGAGGGACATCCTGTAATAGCATCATTTGATACATCTGTTCCTATAAGAGGATTATTTGTAGATAAAAATTAATTGACACTATTTTAATTTGAGTTATTATTGAGTTTATGAAGCTCATTAATACAACCTCATATTGTTCTGAAAAATTAAAAGAAATAGTTAAATGGTGTCTCCCTCAAGGATTGCACCTTAAAGATATTAAGAAAATAGATTTTGGTAATACTAGATTAGATTGGCATGGTAGGGCTTGGAGTGGAAGCATGAGGGCACATATTGCTCTGCCCACATATAGAAAGTATGTTAAGCCTTATATTAGTGGTGGATTTAGAGGATATTTACCTGTAAAGACATATTCATGGGAAGAATCATTAATTGAATTAGTTGCCCATGAAATTAGACATATTTGGCAATATAAGAATACCAAATGGACATCAGATAGCTCTGGAGCATTAAAGAGAGAAACAAAATTATATCATGGTATTAAAAAGATAAGAAAATATAACATGGGAACTAAAGCTAAATTACTTGAAGTAGATGCCTCTTTATATGCTATGAGGAAAGTAAGAGAATATCGTAGGAGTAACTTAAAATTTAGTTTGACATAAGTACTTAATTATTATATAGTTACAGGGGCGGGCCCCCCGCGCGCATAAGTCCTTGATATTCAAGGGGTTAGCTCATAAGGATTACTAATCTTAAACTTTTTTGTGAGAGGATACCTAACACCCTGGAGGTCAGTATCTTATGACACGAAAAAAGTTCTTGTCACAACTTAAAAGTGTGGTATGATTATTTTATGGCAAGACAAACAAAACCCGCTCAAGATGCATTCGATTTCGATGTGCATCAAGAGCCACTCCTCACAACTGACGGCAAGAGGACAGGATACTTCGGCATGGTGCGCCGTGACACCGCCGAACCCATTACGCTCGGAGTTTGCACCGAGCAGTATGGTGTGGTGAAAAATGCAGACCTCATCGAGATGGTGGAAACTAACCTCGCCTCTCACGACAAGCTCTCGAATTACAATTCGAAGAAGTTTGTGGTGCGAGATGGTGCTAGGTTCTACGCTTCCTATGACTTCCCCGATTTCAAAACGGAGTTGAAGCCTATGGGCAAGCGAGCCAAGGGTGACATTCTCGGCTTGCGGTTGGTTGTGAATAACAGCTATGACCGTTCTTGCCGTGTTTCGTTGTCCCTCGGTTTCCTTCGTCTCATTTGCACCAATGGTATGACTTCGCTCTCCAAGGAGTTCAGTATGACCAAGAGGCACACTCTTGCGGTCAATCTTGACTTCGTTGGCGATGCGTTGGCTCATGCTTGCGATAGTGTAGAATCCTCTGCTCAGATTTTCAACAAGCTGGCTCAGAGGGCTATCACTAACGAACAGGGTTTGAATCTTCTCACCAAACTGGAGGAGAAGGAAGTCATCTCTGGCAAGGTGCGTGAAGGTATCGAGAGCGTGTGGCGTAATCCCGCTTATGAGGAGGATACAGACCGCAATCTGTATAACCTCTACAATGCGGCCACTCAGTTCCTTACTCGCAATGTCTCGCAAGAGCGTTATGAGTATAGCGAGCGTGTGAACCGTGACTTGCTCAAAGTCTTCAGCGGTAAGACCCGTGACGAAGACCTCTTGAAACTGGTCGCCTAAACTAAAACCTAAACCTTAACAAGTGCGAGGGGCAAAACCCCTCGCATCTTTTTGCCTAAATTTGATGGATTATAAGTCGTTGACTATCAAGGACTTACGCGGCGCGGGACCCCTCCCTCCTAAGTCGTTGACTATCAACGAGATATTTTTGTTGACTATTTATCAAACTATTGTATATTAAACCTATGACAAACAACTCCTCAAACTGGGAAGCTCCCAAGTGGACTCCTTACTATACCAAGATGATTTTTGGTGAGCGTAGGGCTTACATTATGGATGCTCGAATCCGTGAAGCAACCAAGAAAAGCACATACACCTTGCAAGACCTTTACAAGATTAGCAAGGCTTTTAATGTGGCTTTCAAACTCGTGCCAGAACCTAGCGAGTTTCCAACAGAGATTTGTTCGGCTTAATTTATTGGGCTTGTAGCTCAACGGTTAGAGCAGAGCACTCATAATGCTTTGGTTATAGGTTCGAATCCTATCAGGCCCAAGATTTTCGGGACATTAACTCAATGGTAGAGTAGTTGCCTTTTAAGCAATAGGTTATAGGTTCGAATCCTATATGTCCCAAAAAAACCCTTGACAAAAACTCAAACCCTGTTAAACTAAAAACAATGAAACAAACTTATGACATTATTAAAAACAGCCACCTTGTTGCACCCACATATAATTGGATGCTCAATGGCTATGCTAAACATACTGAATTGACACAAGAAGATTTGGACTTATACTTCAAACAAAAAGGAGAAAAAGCAAATGCACCTCGTTAAACAAAACCTCGGAGCACATTGGGTTATTGGTATCAAAGGAAACAAAGATGAGATTGAGCAGTTTCACAATCGAGTCTATAACTGGGGCGGAACAAATGGTGAGCTTCAATGGATGAGTAATTCATTTGCTTATTTTTGGATTACTCTTGAGAAGTTGGAGCGTGTGATGTTTAAGTATGTAATGAATAGTATGAGCGATAAACTTGGAAAGAAGTTTCGTGGTGCTAAAGGTGGTTTGAAGCAGGTTGTTATAAATCGTGTGAAGAATACGATTAACAACATTCCTGTTGAAAGTTTTGTTCGCACCGCACAAGTTCAAGACTTTTATTCTATCGGTCAAGTCTCTGCTGAAAAATTAGATACCGATAGTTGAACAATCCGCCTAGTAGCCCAATGGCAGAGGCAAACGACTTAAAATCGTTCAAGTGTCGGTTCGAGTCCGACCTAGGCGAAATTTATTGCTCTCGTAGCATAGCGTATCAATGCGACAGTCTTCTAAACTGTAGATCGTTGGTTAGAATCCAACCGAGAGCGAGAATTTTTTCACAAAAAGATTTTTCTTATGTAAACTTTTTATGTGAGATGGTTTGAAAAGAATTTTTGGTGGATTTTTATTTGTATGCTTTGTGGGAGTATATCGCTGGGAGTTTGGATTGAGATTTCGAAAATTATAATTACACATCTAAAATAATTTTTCACAAATATTATCAACAATATAAATAAATATTGAAATATAGTACATACTACTGTAAAATACTATATATGAAGCATAATAATAGATTCGACAAGAAAATCGAAGAGAAAATCTTGAGCGAGATTGATCCAAAGGATCTTCGCCAAATAGATCAGATGCTTGCCGAATTAGAAATCATCTGGAAAAAATGGGTTAAGTCTCATCCAGATTGGAAATCGCACGAATAAGTTGTTGATAGTCAAGTAGTTACAGGGCCAGGGAGCCCCGCGTCGTAAGTCGTTGATACTCAATGAGATATAAAGCTTGACAATTTTTAGATCCATATTAGAATCTATATATGCAGTTGATTAAAGCTATTATTTGTTTTCCTTTATTTCAAATTCATTGTGAAGCTCAAAACCTAATGAGTTTAAGATTTTGGCATATTGCATTATATTTATATTTTTGGTGGAATTATTCGTGAAAGCAAAGCATAAAGTATATTATAACTTGCACAAGCATTGTTTAAGTATTATGCTTAAAGGTAAAGTGCTTGAACATAGTTCAGAGTTTTTTCTTAAAGATGTGGACTTTAGGGTGAGTCAAGCTGGCAGAAATCGAGTATTAAAAGAAAAGCGGAAAAATGTCCATGCTTTTGTTTGTGGCACACCAGATGAAGGCTGGCCTATTCACGGCGAGAGACAAGTGACCTATAATCCATATAAGTATAAGAGTTTTGTTTATGCTGATACCAAGCGTCCTGTATATAAGGCTAAATGGGCAGGTGTAGTTGGCAGAGAAATTTTCGTATTAAATTAATTGACAAACAGAAAAAGTATAGTATAATTATAAAATGGAAATCACTAAAGCCAAGAAACTAAAGGAGGGTGGATATGCTCTTTATGCTATTGACCCTAAAACTAAACAGGAATCTCAAGTCGGCTATATTGGGGAAAATCTTGACCCTAAAGGTTGGCTTCCACAAGGAGTAAAGATTGAAAACGCTTGAAGAATCATTTACAAGTAAAGGTTTCAAACTTCAACAGATTAAACGAGACGGCGATGTTGCTATCTATAAAAAACAACTCGATGATGGTGAGTCAGAAAACTATCATTATGAAGTCATCGCTATCAAGCGTCACAATGGATATGAGATTGCAGGAGTCAAGATGCCTCCCGCTGAAATGTATCCTAGTGATAGTCAATGGGGTGATTGGGGCTATACTTGCACAACTATTGAGGATGCTAACAAGCGATTCGATCAGCTTCAAAAGAAGCTCAACGATTATTTGGCTACGGCCATCTCTCCTTCGGGGGAAAAGCGTGGTCGGGGTCGCCCTCGTAAAATTGTATTGACAAACTCATAAAGTAAGTTATGATACTAAAACTATGACCTACAAATGTGCAGTCAGCGGAGAGGCAATCCCTCCAGAGAGAGTCGAGGCTCTGCAAGTCCTTGGCGTTCCAGAAGCTCTTTGGACTAAAAAAGAGTATAGTCAAGTAAGGAAACTCAAAGCTGTTTATGCTGGTGACGATGGCAGTAATGATATTGTTATCTGTGACAATGTGGACGGCGGAAACTTATTTGAAAATGAAGCAACAGCGGAGACTGAAATTGACAACTAAATTTATAGTTTTGCGTGATGGTATCAGAGTTAGCGATGATATGCACGACAAGATGGAATCTGCTGAACACGAAGCAGAACATTGGCGTGAGATCATCAGACGCTGGCCTGATGGCACTAAAGTCACGATCAAAAAAATCGGAGGCTGACAGAGCTACGGAGCTAATGCGAGGGTCGTCTAACTGGTTAAGACCCTAGACTTATACTCTAGTCGCTCTAGATTTGAGCAAAATGAAGGTTCGAATCCTTCCCCTCGTAAATCATTGATACTCAAAGAGAAAAAAAAGAAAAAAAACTTTGACAAAAAAGAAAGGTATGGTAGGATAAGAGTATGACAAAACAAAACAACATTACCCTATGGGAGATGATTAAGGGGCTGTTCTGGTTCGTGCTAGGACAGAGGTATATCATCAACTATACGCCTTACAATGGAACCGAGGCTTATACTTATATCATTGGTGTTCCTACAACCCATTATGTTTCCAAGAAGGGCAAAAAGCTCTTTATTACTTGGTGCTTTTCTGGTCGTGACGGATTCGGACATCGTCAGTTCCGTTATGATAGAATTACTGGAGGTCTCTCGCCAGTTTAATAACAGAGAGATACTACCATAACATCGAGGGTCGGTAGTCCCTCCCAACCATATAGAAAGGGCGAGGAGTAAAATCTTCGCCCTTTTTATTTGACATAGTTTTAATTTATAGTATATTACATATATGAACAACAATATTAAAAAAATCTCTAGCGTGCAAGCCACTCATTCCTATTACCAAGTGGAGCATGATAATAAAACTTATCTTGCTATAGATGTTAAATTTAAAAACTTAAAACATATTTCAGAAAGAAAAATATTTCACACTGATGGCAATAAAATAACTATGAATGGTATTGATCTTCTTCTCCCAACAGAAGAGGTTAAATCATCCCAAGATTTATATAAAACATTATATAGTGCAATTTCTGATCTTATAAAAACTCTTGACCATAAATAAAATTCTGATACTATTTAGATAGTTCTTTCCGCAAGGAGTGAGGATGACTTCCTCCATAAGAGCCCTTGAAGCCCCAATGCCCAGAGTCTGAGGCAATTAAATGTGGGTATATATTCTCTTTAGTTCTAGAATAGAGAGAGCGGAAGAATTAAATTTTATTGACATAATTTCAATTAATAGTATATTACAGAAATGAAAGATGTTTCATATAAGAATTTAAGAGTTACTTTTTACTGCAATATTCGCGGAAGAAAACAAAGATTTGGATATAGTCTTGATAATTTTCCGCTAACTATCTTTGTTCAGAATAAATCAAGGATCTTTGTTAGACCTAATATTATAGATAGAATGATTAAGGAAATAGCTTCCCAGACTACTAGATTTCCTTATGAGTCTCTAAAATATTATCTTAATAGAATATCTATTGTTGAGAGGAAAGATTAATTTATTTATTACGCCAATTAGTTCTGTGATGAAAACACCAATCAAGCAAAGCCCATTCAAATCCTACATCACGCCCAGCTTTTTCACTTTCAATCCATTTGTGTTTTAATATCTCTTCTCTTTCTTTAAGAAACTCTTTATATAATGCTGAATTTTTTAAAATATTATCCATATCTTCTTTGATTCCACTCTTCATTCTACTAAATAAGATTCTATATTATATTACACAGAATTGCAAATAGTAATTGCTAAATAGGTAAATAGTAAATATAATAATACTACATATTGGGGCTATCGTCTAATGGTTAGGACTCCTCGCTTTCAATGAGGGTGTATCGGTTCGAATCCGTTTAGCCCTATATACTTATGATAGTTATAAGTGCTTAATTATCAAAGATTTACAGCGGCGGGCTCCCTGCGTTTATAAGTTGTTGATAATGAGAGAGTTATTACTCTCCCATATCACGAGCATGGTCAGCATCAAGTTCTGCCTGAGTTTCTAAGGCTCGTTCCATAGCTTGATCGTCCCACATTTCTTTTGCCCAGATTTTTAGTGTTTTTTCGTCATCGAATATGTTCATCATATTTACCTCCTTTCTTT
>Ga0214917_10005846_pt1 | contig 12992 bp, 7 predicted proteins | sample LL_1208_BB_MetaG_FD_177983 | JGI IMG/M metagenome (GOLD analysis project Ga0214917, IMG submission 177983) | Freshwater microbial communities from Lake Lanier, Atlanta, Georgia, United States - LL_1208_BB | ecosystem: Environmental > Aquatic > Freshwater > Lake | place: USA: Georgia | collected... | reverse complement strand
TCGGCTGGTGCCTCTGCTACAACTTCTGTTTCTTCTGTCATAGGATTATCCTCCTTAGTCATCTTAATTGTCCTAATGCCTTTTGCACTATCAACTAAGAACTTTAATGTTTCAATATTGTCATCGCCCGACTCAACAAAACCAATGTTTGACATTGAAGTATCGCAAGTAGGACATGCTTCCTTATCTTCAGGAGATAGACGAACAATATCGTCTTGTTTGCACCAATACACTGTATCAACTACTGCTTTTGCCAAATACCCGCCGAGTTGTCCTTTTTCAATAGAGATAACATTAGCGAATTGGTTAGCAGGATTATCTACGAGTGATAATTCATGCAATTCATACTCTTTAATTATACGCACTGATTTATCCATATCTGCATTAAACTCATCATCAAACTTTTTGATGTTTCCACCGATTGAAAAACCAGTCAAAGTTCCATCAAGAACTTTTTCCCATGTATCTTGTGCACCTTTAGAAACATATGCAGAAACATAAACTCCACTATAAAACTTCTTTGTTTCTGGATCAAAGTAACGATCCTCTTTAAAAGAAACAACCTTACCGACAGCACTGGGTTGATGCATTTCACGAAGGTTGCCACGGAACTTTTTAAAAGCAGTCATGCTTGCTTCCGTAGTTACAATGTCATTTTGTTTATCAATGTTATCTAGTGTTGCAAAACCTGATACAATACGACGTTCCTGATCAATTTTGCCAATGGGCATAGAAAAGCGAACGTTGTCGCCTTCTGTAACCCAGTGTGCTTTGTTTATAATCATTGCAGGTTAATTATATCATCCGTTTATATCACTATGTGGATATTATGTGGATGAACGCCCTTCTCCCTGTGGATTTCTTCCTGAAATTGTGGATGGAGAATCAGAGTTATTATTTGTTCTTTCGGTATCTCTTTGTCGATTCCCTGCCAAATCTGCCCTAGCATCAGTAGCCTGACGTGGACTCATAACAAATGGGCTATCTCCGTCTGGACGTTGTGGAAGATCTAACTTCTCACGAGCCTCGTTAGGAGTCATAACCTGAGTCTTAACATAGCGTTCCAAAATCTGAGACTGTGCAATTTCGTCTGTTAATGTTAGTTCGTTAAACTTCAACTCAAGAACATCAGTTTTTTCTTTAACAACCTTATTAATCATCTTTTCTAGGTATCTTTGGGCTGGACGTGATACCTGCTCTTTAAATGTACGATCCTGAGAAATCGCAGCAGCAATAGCAGCAGAATCAGAGCCACCAAGTTTAGAAATAGGAACCTGATGAGCAATCAAAATATCATCACGATTTTGCTTACGATATTCTTTAAATGATCCTTCTTGAATACCGTTTTCGATAGGCTCCATCTTAAATTCAACTTTATTGTTTTCACTATCGCCTGGAAGTGGAATATAAAGAGTTCTATGAGACTGAGCCTTTAGGCCTGTCTGCAAGAATCTAAACATCTTATCTTCAGCATCAGCAGATAACTTAGCGCCCTTTACTGTAATAACATAGCGTGGAACAGCCTTGTTTTCAAAGTAATCAATATTATATTGAGATGCTAATTGATCACCGATTAGAGAAGGTAATGCAGAAAGAATATCTGGAATGCCATAAAATGTATTTAGTGGTGAGTATTGCTTAAGATGAATAATCTCATTTGGTCTTGGATCCGAAGTTACTGGGTTTGCATTTCTTGCACCAAAGTTACGGAAGTAAACAATCTTATTTCCAATAATCTGCAAGAAGCCATCTTTTAAACGACGAACACGAACTGTAGTTGCTGGAATATGTCCAATATAACCAATCTCGCCATTTACCTTACGACCAACCTCAAGAAATCCATTACCTGTAGCCTGTAGATCTGTATAAACCTTTTCCATTGTAGTTGTAAATGAGTCATCATCATTAAGACCTTCAAGCCAGTCACGAAGCATAATTTTTGCTCGTTCAATTCTATTTCTTGCTCTATCTACCTTGCCCTCGTCGTCACTCATTTCAAAACTAAGCATTGTGCGATCTGTAATATCAAAACGGTATCCCAAACCAACAACATTTTCTACCTTAGCATCAATAGCAGCATGGTTAGCAAAGTTTGTATCATAAAAGTTAGCCAACTCATACATGTTATATGGTGGAGTAATTACGTCAAATAATCCGTAGCCGTTTCTATATACCGTGCCAGCATTTAATTGTTTTGATCCGCTACCGTCGCCCATTGGCGTAGCACCAGCAGATTCTAAATATGCAGGACTTTCAGATGCAACCTTTGTAAGATTTCTAGTTGTTCTACGACGGAAGTTGTTATCAATTCCATTTAAACCTTTAAGATCATCCCAAGACTTTGCAAAAGGATCTAATCCTGCAAATTGATTGGGTTCTTTTTGTTGTGTATTCAGACCTGCCTGAATATATTCAAAATTTTCACTCACTGTCAAACGTATCCCTTCCATGTTTCTTTAGGGTTTGTTGAGCATCGTATACAGCACCCATATCATTGAGGTTAGGAATAAGACCTTGTTTCATTCTGTCTACCATTTCTGAATACTGTTCTTCTGTTACCCTGCTTAAACCAGGTACAAAAATACATTCTCCGTCACCTTCATCGCCATAATACATGGCAGCCTTCTTGAGTTCAGCAATCTTTGATAAGTCTCCACGCATTGCTGGAATATTTAAAACACTACCCTCACCATCGGTAAACCACTTACCATTGGACTTTTTGTACACATAAAGACCCCAAGCGTAGTTTTTTTCTATAACTTTGCGCCTGACGTTACCAACTTTTGGCAATTTTCCACTACTCATATCCATAAGTATAGCAGATTATACTGGTGTACCTACCTGAATTGTCCATGTTGTATCGGTATATACCTTGATTTTATCTGCATCTACTGTCAAACCTTCATCATCATCAAAAATAATCTTATTAGTTCCAATATAAGTCTTATAAACATCAACTGGGTTTACGCCATATAGATCAGACGTTCCAATAACGAGAACACCTTCCCATGTGGATGAGTTGAGCCAGTACTCCCAATCATAATTTGTTATTCCGTCTGTTATTACCTGCTGCCAAGGTCTTAGGGTTGTACTTTGTACCTGCTGCAAATTATTTGCCTGATAGAATGCCACATTATTAAATACAAATTGACCATTAAGATTTATTCCACCAAGGAATGAGTCAAAATTAAGGGCATTATTAAACCCTATGCCTAACACTCCCCATTCATTTCTGGTCGCCACTGGCTCTCTAACAAGTTCACCATTCCAATAATATGATAAACCGTTATAGTCGTCTCCAGTTGCTACGCTCTTTGCATATATTCTTGCCCTATCTCCAGTTTCACTATCTGCTACAAAATAAAATTTAATAGTATCAGAGCGATATTTAACTTCAAAAAGTTCTACTGGTGTTTCTGGGAACTGTCTTTCATCATATTTTAACCACATCTGTAAAGCACTAACACGATAGTTATCAGCAGTATTTGGATTTACTGGTATGGCAATTCCTCTACTAACTAATGGATCATAATCACCACGAATCTGTATTCCAGATGTTCTATTCATATAAAGGTATGGAGTGCTGCCCTTGTATATGCTGAATGGATTTTTTGCTTTGTAATCGTAATAGATTCCAGACTTTTTATATGGAAATAGGTTTACACTAAAACGAGTTCCAACTGGATTAAACGAGTTATCATTTAATGCTTGTGATGCTAGTTCTAGTCTACGAAGTCTAACTGGTTTTCTTAATATGCCACGAATATTAAAATCAAGATGATACACAATTGCTAAATCATTAAAGTCTATAGTTTTTGTTGGATATATTAGTGTATTATCTACTACCTCAAATTTTGTACCCTGCCAACCCGTAAAGTTATCTATATCAATAATAGATCCCTCTCTTGCAGTCATAACAGTAAAATCAGATCTTGGTGCATTTGCACCTTCTGCTATATATTGGAAAGTAATAAAACTTCTAATTGATGCATCGGCTGTATCGTATTCATAGTATTTTGCAGTCTTACTAGCCATTTCAGAATAACTTTCCCAACCAGTAAATAGATAATTATCTAATTGACCATAGGTTCTTTGAACAGGGTATTCATAATCATCTTTAAGTGCTTGATATGTCCAAGTACTTGTTGATGCTTGTTCTACTAGATTAGATGGCTTTGGGTATCCTATATTAAATTGCAAAAAGTCTAGGTCATAAAAAAGATTGCCCATGTCATTTTGGACATATTGTGCAAAGTATGAAAGAGGCAAATAGTCTTCCCAGTATCCAGCAACACCTATGTCTAAGAAATATGTATCATATGCTTCTGTAGGCAAAAGAGTATAACTTGCTGTAAATGATATTAGGTTTTGTCCAGATGTTACCGTTGCAAATCCATTAACAAAATAAGCATCTGCTTCATTTGCATTAAGGGCTGTGCAAAGTCCAAAAGAATACAGATTGCCTTCAAAAGTATTTGATGTTGATGCATCTCCAGCAACATATAGTTCAAGACCATTTCTGTTTCCAAAGAACGAAGAAACATTGCCTCCAAATCTAGTAACTAGATCTGGAATATTTATTCCAACAGCAAAAATCTGATCAACACTTATTGTGTTAGATGTATACAAAGATGTGCTGGCCCCATTATAGTAAAGACTATAAACAAGTTCATTGTCATCTTGTTTTACTTGAAAATAGTTTCCGTTTGTTTTATTATAAATTTTAAATAGTGTTTGATTAATTGATGTTATATCATCATGACTAAACACTCCATAAACTGCTTTTACCTCTTCGTTTAAAATATTAAAATTAGGGAAGTTATAGTAAGCATGTACTGAATTCCAACTAGTTGTAGGTCTAAATGTTATAAACTTATTGGCTCCAGCCTGTATATTTTGATTATCGTCATATAAATCTTGTAAAATTTCGTTACCTATAAATACCGTCGGTAACTGATAGTTGGGTGTACTTATATATGTTCCAGCAGTTATAAGATTATCAAATGTTCCTTGACTCCAATTTGCAAAATCTGGATAAGTATAATTAGAAGTATAGTCTGCAAACGAATAATCAATAAAAGCAGATGTTCCTCCGTACGCTGAATTAATTCCTTCTGGAGATAATACTCCTTGTCCATATACCCATCTACGCTTTGCTACTGGCAATGGAACTTGATATGGATAAATAGCAATGCAGTCAATTTCTACAGGACTTACATCTGTATAGGCATAAAATCCAAGCCAGTCTTGTTCATTATTAGAGTTATCTAGTATTTCTGGTAGAACTAAATCATCTGTTGCTATGTTTAGAGTAATTACTTCTTCACCGTTTATAAGAACTGTGGCATTATTTCTAATTACTCTGACATGAATAAGCATTGGCCTAAACCATTCACCTACGAAGTGAGAGGCAAATTCTTTTCCAATTACTAGTGTTAAAAATCCACTTTCTACGTATAAACCATCTGAAGACGCTATAGGACCAAATATTCTTTTTGGTGTGGTAGCACTAGAATTAATCTTAGTCCAAAACTCTACTGTATATTCTTTATGTTGACCAGCCTTGTTTAAAAATCCTTTGCCTGGAATAATTAAAGATGGTTCTCCAGAACTATTTGGAGTTAAGACCGTTACACCAGATGCTCCAAATACCATCGGTATGCTTGTATTTCTTGCAACCAAGGCATTATTATTGGATAAATAATAACCATTATCACCACTAATTCCATATGCTTCTGCTTCAATTCCGCTTGTTGTGCTAATTGCAATATTAGATGTTATTGCTTGTGCATTAACACCAAGAGATGTTGCATTATGGTTTTCTGACCATTGACCAAGCGTAGTGCCATTAACATAGAATGCAGTAGTTGATGTTGAAGCACCGCCCTGAAATGTTGCTTTAATGACTGCTCTCATTGTAGTATTTTCATTTGGTATTTCAAACGTTCCAGAAACAAACCCCCAAGCACCAGTCATATTTGTAAAGAACGTATTAAGATCTTGAACGTTTTGGGCAGTAGTTGTATCTGTATATTCGTAGCCAATAGAAACAGAACTCAAAACACCGCTTGAGTCATAAAAATAACTTCCAACTGAAAATGTTGCTAGATTAGAATTAAGGGAATTAAAATTTATAAGATCGTCACTAGAGCATGTTACTGTAAAACTTGTATTTGCTGGTATTACCAAATCAAGTTTATTTACAACGCTATCTGTAAATGGCTCTGTCTTAGGAGCACTGTTTATACTCTCAGTAGCATTTGTTATAGTCCAACTTGTAAAACTGCGTTGTGCCTCTGTTATGAGACTTATGTAGTCTGCAACATCGTCTAAAGCCCAGAGAACTGTAGGATGCTCTGCAAATATCTTTTCTGCATATAAGTTAGACGGGTTGGACATATTACTCCTTACCCTTTATTATAGCATTTACGCTATTTTTATCTCACATACGTCTGTAGTGCAGTATGCTTCGCCAAGAGCCTCAAGATTATCAATGCCGTCATAAATAGCAGACCAGTTAATCTTTTTAATCTTTCCTACATATGAGTCATACTCTTCTTGAGTGATCTGAGTATAAGGTTGTTGTGGATATGTCATATTACCCATAGGCAAAAATGAAACAGCCTTTAACTGACCTTCATACATATGAAGTGCTGGAGCAATGTGCTTTGTTTCTGTTTCCTTATCAAATGACAATGTTACAGATACTCCGTTATCAGACCAGTATTTTTGCGTAGTAGCAGCAAGACCAATCTTCTCAAATAGAGTTACATCTTTCTCAGATCGTGGGTGTCCTGAATGAACTGGGAAGTATACGACTGTTGTATTAGCAGATACTAGATCGGCTTCCATTTTATATCCCGCTGCTTTGAATAAATGAATCATTGGATCTTGATTTCCAAATCGGATTGCACGAAGGAAATAGTTTCCTCCTGGACCCCAGTGAACACCTGGAGTTGCACCAGACAAAAGTGAAACAGAGCCTGATGGCTTAACAGTTGTTACACGAATTGATTCACGAACACATAGCCATTCAGAATATGCATGATCATATTTACGAATTGTCTTATAGCCTTCATCCATCCAGTCACGAACGGTAGGCAAACCATGCTCATCAGAGAACGATGCAATACCCGTTAATGATGTTCCGATACGACGGTTGCGTTGCATAATGCCATTTGTAATCTGCCAATGTGTAGGAACAAGAGTAACTGTCTTACCATACAAATAAGCAAACTTAAGTGTTCGTAAGAAATCTTCTTTATCTTTATGTCTGTTTAAGTGCACTTCTACAAGCGTACAAAGTTCATAAGACTCAAGTGGTTGCTCCGCACAAGGGTTGAATCCCATTACACGATAATCCTTACCATCTGCAGGATCTGCAAGACGACCAAAGTTACGAGCAACATCTAGCCAAATAAATCCTGGCTCACCATTGTTAGAAATAAGATCTACATAATCTTCATATTTAGTTCCTACATTAGCAGAGATAGAGTTATTACTCATCCATGCCCATCCTGGATTTTCTGGATCATAAGAATTACGCTCTGCAAAGATCTCTGCATTCTTTAAGTTCATAAAATCTTTGTCTCCAGAACCACCAAGAGCAAGTGTTGCAGAACGACGAACATTACCTGCAACTACACAGGTTCCAATAAGATTTACAATATCTACAATTGCACGGCTATCTAGTTTTTCTCCAGCCCTGTCACCAATAACTTTACGAAGTGTGTCATGTAATTTAATAAGTGGTGCTGGACCTGAAGCGGTACCACCAAAGCCCTTAATAGGTGCTCCTAATGGTCTGATCTTAGAATAGTCAAATACAACCTTAGCCTGATTTGGCTTTAGATAGGAGTTAAGAATAAGTCTTACGGACTCTACCCAACCCTCACGAGTATCTGGAATCTCATATGTTATTTTGTCAGCGGTATTGGCATAAATATCAAACCCTTTATCCTGACCCAAGGTATCAAACCCTACACCTACACCTAACATTAAAGCATCCATTACCCAAGCAAATAATGCACCTGGATCATTACGGTCAATGTCTCTTGTTGATACCATCGCACAATTCTGCAGGGCAGCAGAGTTTCTACGCTCCATAGTCATAGGGGTACCAAATGCCCATAGGCCACGTCCAGGGGGTGTCCATTTGAGGTTAAACATGCGATCATAAGCCTCTTGAGCAGACTTCTGTGCCTTATTGTCGTTCCAAGGCAAACGGTTCTCCTTGGCGTGATTCTTCTGTACCGAGTACATTCCTTCAATTACCCTCTTGCAAACCTCATACCAGCGTTCCTTACGCCCATCTTCCTTGACCCTAGAATAGGTACGGATGAATGTGATTTCGCCTAACGAGTTATTTCCTGCGTCGGCAAAGCCAAAAGGAGGCTCTACTTCCTTATATTTATTTACAAATTCATCCAATAGACGAAAAGAAAATACATCTGACATTTGTTTTTAACTACCTTTCCACAAAAATATTATGAGAACTTTGCAAATCGCAAAGTAGTGTCTAGTATAGCATAAAGTTTAGATAAAGAAAAGTTATAATTTATAGTGCTTTTTGCAAACAGTAAGCATCAACTAAAGGTTGAGTACTTTTGGTTTTATAAAGTAGTCTAACTAATTGTTAGACCAGACTTGCCATTCTTAACATCTCCCCATGTAAGACCAGGAAGAGCAGCAGAAATGTTTGTGCCGTTAATCTTATAAGATTTACCAGCACCAAGGCTTAAATCGTTATTTACTGTGGTTGTACCAGATCCAGCGCCAATTGAAAGCGTGGTAGCAGCACCAGCAAAGTTGACTGTGGTTGCTGTTGTATTAAGTAAGTTAAACGATGTGCTTGCTGTGGTTAGAGATGTTCCAACAGATGGGCTAGTTAGTGTTTTATTTGTAAGTGTTTCGCTACCAGCCAAAGTTGCAAAATCTCCGTCAGATAAAGCCGTATTAAACTGAGCGGTAGTTCCAGTCAAAGTATTGCTAGAAAGATTAATTGTCTTATTGGTAAGAGTCTCTGATCCTGCTAGAGATGCTAGGTCAGCGTCTGTTACTGCAGTATTTAACTGGGCTAAAGTTGTTGTCAAAGTATTTGAGCCAAGAGATATTGACTTATTTGTAAGAGTTTGAGCGGTATTTAAATCAGCAGTAATTGCAGTATTAATAGTAAACTGAGTACCAGTTAGTGTCAGTCCATTTCCAGCGGTATAGGTTCCAGCACCAGAGAATTGTGAAAACGCAATTGGGTCAGTTCCTACTGTAGTAATTGTATTTGTTTGTACCCAACCTGTTTTTCCATTTACCGTTCCAGATTGTACGAAAACAAAATCACCAGCATCAACTTCTGGAGTCGAATCGTAGTCAGTTGCACGAACTGCTGCGCCAGATGCTTGAACTATATAAATACCATTTTGAGATGTAGTATTTTGATCTTTAACCAAAACACGATCACCAGTTGTAAGAGTTACGCCGTCAATAACATCGTTATTTTCAAGGCCATTATTAAGGTTTACGTTTGATACTGTTGCAGCCTTAACATTTTCGTGAACATTTAATCCTGCAGTTGCTAAATCAACATAGGCTTTTGTTGCTGCATCTGCATCAGCAGTAGGGGTTGCAAGACCAGTTACTTTATATCCACCTGCAGCAAGATTATTTCCAAGTGTTTTATTAGATAGTGTCTGGGTATCAGTTGTACCTACAATTGCACCAGTTACACCATGTGTTGAAGTTAAAGTTGCATGGCTTGATACTGAAGCACCGACAAATGATGTGGTAGCAAAGTTAGCAATTGCAGTACCTACATAAGAGGTAGTTGCAAGAGCAGCGGTATCTGTAATACCATGAACATTTGTAGTAGTGGAATTATGACTTGATACTGAGTTGCCAACAAACGATGTACTTGCAAGATTTGCAACTGCTGTTCCAACATATGATGTTGTAGCAAATGAAGCAATTGCTGTTCCAACATAGGAAGTTGTTGCAAGTGCTGCTGTATCTGTAATACCGTGAACATTTGTTGTTGTGGCATTATGGCTAGAAACAGAATTTGTTACATATGAAGTTGTGGCAAAAGAAGCAATAGCAGTGCCTACGTATGATGTAGTTGCTAATGCAGCCGTATCTGTTATACCATGAACATTTGTAGTTGTAGCATTATGGCTAGATACAGAGTTACCTACAAAAGAAGTGCTTGCTAAGTTTGCTATTGCGGTACCAACATAAGATGTAGTTGCTAGAGCGGCTGTATCTGTTATACCGTGTACGCTTGTTGTAGTGGCGTTATGGCTTGAAACTGAATTGCCTACATATGATGTTGTGGCAAATGCTGAAAGGTCTGTTGTAAGGGCTACTGTTCCAGTAGCATCTGGAAGTGTAATTGTACGGTCTGCAGTGGGATCGGTTACTGTTAGAGTGGTTTCATGATCATTTGCGGTACCTTCAAAAACAAAAGAATTAGTAACATTAATAGTAGTAGAATCAATAGTTGTAGTTGTTCCGCTTACTGTTAAATTTCCTGATACTGTTACATTTCCGCTACCGTCGGCTAAAACTATTGTTCCTGATGAATTTGGAATTGTTATAGTACGGTCTGCTGTAGGGTTTGTAACTGTAAGAGTTGTTTCATATTCATCTGCAGAAGAGCCTTCAAAAATAATACTTGAATTAGGAACTAACAAATTTCTATTGCTATCAAGTTCTGCAACACCACTTGTTGAGCCTTTTTCAATAAGTTCAATATAATCACCAAGGCTTGTTCCAAGGCTTGCGTCTGTAACTAAATAGTCTAGGTTGCTCCAAGAAGTTACGCCAGTACCTATTTTTACTTGACCATTTGTTGTATTATAACCAAATTCGCCTTCTGCAAGAACTGGGTCTGTAGCGTTCCAAGATGTGGTGCTACCACGACGCATCTGAATTCTTACTGCCATTTGATAGCCTCCGTAATCAATCCTATTATATCAAAGTTTGTCATGCTACAGCACCGCCATCAATTACAAAAGCGAATGATGTTGTTGCTGGTGTACCGCCGTCTAGTGATGTTCCAAGCCATGGACCAGCGACTCCATCTCCAGCATACTGATAAATATCATCAACAAATCCTCCACCGCCAATAGATGTATCATGTGTGTGCTCTTGAACAGTAGCGGTATCATCAAAGTTAGCAAGAGCATACCATTCAGAATTATAATAATAATAAATACGATTAGTTTCTGTATATAAAAATAAATTTCCATTACTTGGTGATACTGGAAATGTTGATCCTACTGTTAAAGCATTACCTGTAAAGGCTGTGGTTTGAACTGAATTATCTGGAAAAGTAACCCCAGTGGCAACCTTAAGTCCTGCCTTTACGACAAAATCCTTATTAGTTGTTGCCACTGAAGTTCACTATCCCTTCGTGGTCACATTACGCTTCGATAAGCGTCTTGTGAACCTTTACTGAAACGTTATTACCTGCTGCAGTTACCTTAAGACGAACATCGCCTCCAGAATAATCTGCATCGGTAGTTCCAAGTTGTGCATTGCTTTGAACATCTGCATACTCGGTTAGATATACGTTATTGTTTCCATCTACGGTTACAAGAACCTCTAGAACTTCAATATCGTTACCATCTTTCATTTGAACAATATACTTTGCACTTCTCCAGCCTGATGCAGCCCATGAGTCAACTACTGTTCCAGCGGTAGTTGCTGAAGAAACAGCAGCATCTCCAACAAATGTATTTGTTAGATTAATTGCTGTTGTTGTTAATGCTCCGTTAAGAGTAAGTGATGCAAATGTTGGGCTAGAAGTTGTTGCAATGCCCTGTGGTAGAGACAAAGTAACAGAACCAGTTGATGCAGTTGTAGAAATTTGATCTGCAGTTCCTGTAATTGTTCTAACACCCTCATTTGTAACTGTTAGGCTATCTGCGCCTGCATTTATTGCTACGCTGATACCAGTTCCACCTGAGAATGTAAATGTATCTGAAGATGAATCTGGGGTTGCGCTGTTTGAACCATCTGTGAATGTTGAGAAGGTATTAAATGTTGCATCTCCAACCAAAGCAATTGCCTTAGAAGTTGTAGAATCATTTACATACCACTTGTCTGCTGTTTCATCCCAGTATAGAGATGCGTTTGCAGAAGTACCACGCTCAACCTCAATACCAGCGTTTGCTGATGGGCTGCTTGTTACGTTGCCATTTAGAAGAATAATGTTATCTTCGATAGAAAGTGTTTCTGTATTAAGAGTTGTAGTTGTACCATTAACAGTTAGATCACCAGTAACTGTTAGGTTACCAGCAACTGTTGGGTTTGTTGCTAAACCAAGTGTAATTGAGCCAGTGGAAGCAGAAACTGTGATTTCATTTGTTGTTCCAGTAAGTTGTGTTACACCAGTATTTGTTACTGTGATTGTATCGCTTGATGTAGCAGCCTCAATAGAAACACCAGTGCCAGCAGTAAATGTGACAGTATCATTATTTGAGTCTGCTACAACTGTTGCCCCACCAGTAATTGCAATATTCTTAAAAATATTTTGTGAAGAACCTTTATCATCGTTTGCTAGAACAATTGTTGAACCTTCTCCAATTGATCCAGTGATTGAAAGTCCTGAGCCAGATGTAACAGATGCTACGTAGTTACCTGTTGTGTCTGTGCCGAGTGCAACAGAGTCTGCTGCAATAGATGCGGTAAGAGTTGCGTTTGCAAGATCTGTAATTGTTACAGAACCTGAAAGATCTCCACCAAGTGTAATTGTAAAATCTGCAACATCAAAATCTAGTGTATTGTCTGCATCTTGGTAGGTTACTGTAATACCAGATTCAGTATTGCTTGTTACCATTGCGCCTACGGTATCAGCAACATACTCTGCTAGAAATGACGTTGATGCTTCTGTAAGAACGTTTGAGCCATTAACGGTAGCCGTACTACCTTCAACAACTAAACCATTCTTAATTCGGAAGGCTTTATCGACTGTCGCCATTTTTTATCTCCTTATA
>Ga0214917_10005844_pt1 | contig 12997 bp, 11 predicted proteins | sample LL_1208_BB_MetaG_FD_177983 | JGI IMG/M metagenome (GOLD analysis project Ga0214917, IMG submission 177983) | Freshwater microbial communities from Lake Lanier, Atlanta, Georgia, United States - LL_1208_BB | ecosystem: Environmental > Aquatic > Freshwater > Lake | place: USA: Georgia | collected... | reverse complement strand
TTGACCGGGTTCCGTTGACATATCCATCAGGATTTGTAGCCTTTCGGCTTCTCTTATGCCAGTTCCCATCAGCCAAGCCTGGACGGTGGCCTCGTATGTTCTCGGGCAGAAATTGCGCGGAAACAAACGCTACCCGCTCGTCCTGATGCTGGAACCCCTCTTCCGCTGCAACCTGGCCTGTGCCGGTTGCGGAAAAATCCAGTATCCCGACCACGTTCTAAGCAAACGCCTGACCCCCGAGCAGTGCTGGGCGGCGGCCGACGAGTGTGGCGCCCCGATGGTTTCCATCCCCGGCGGCGAACCTCTCATCCATCCGGAGATCGACAAGATCGTCGAAGGCCTCGTCGCCCGGAAAAAATACGTCTACCTCTGCACCAACGCCCTCCTCCTCAAGCGCAAGCTCGACCTCTTTCAGCCGACCAAATTCCTCACCTTCAGCGTGCATATGGACGGACTCGAGCCCGAGCACGACGCCGCCGTTTGCCGCGACGGCACGTACAAAATTGCGGTGGAAGCCATCCGGGAAGCCGTGCAACGCGGTTTCCGGGTCACCACCAACACCACCCTCTTCGAGGGCACCGATCCCTCCCGGGTCCGTCTCTTTTTCGACGAGATGATGAAACTCGGCGTTGAGGGCATGATGCTCTCCCCGGGCTACAGCTACCAAAAAGCCCCGGATCAGGAACACTTCCTCGGCCGCGAACGCACCAAAAAACTGTTCAGCCAGATCCTCGCCAACCGCAAGCGCTCCTGGAAATTCAACCTCTCTCCCAACTTCCTCGAGTTCCTCCAGGGCAATGTCGACTACGAGTGCACTCCGTGGGGCAATCCCACCTACAACATCTTCGGCTGGCAGAAGCCCTGCTACCTCCTTCAGGACGGCTACGTTCCCACCTTCAAACAACTCATCGAAGAGACCGTCTGGGAAAATTACGGCCACCGCAGCGGCAACGAGAAGTGCCGGGACTGCATGGTTCACTGCGGTTACGAGGCCAGTTCGGTCGACGACACCTTCGGCTCCGTCCCCGGCTTCGCCCGCACCGTCAAGGCCGCCATGGCCTACGGCACCTAAGCCACTCCCCTTCGCCTCATGCCTCAAGCCGACAAACACGCCCTGCCCACGCAAAAGCCCGGCTCGATCGAGGGCTCCACGCTGTCTTGCCAGGATGCCGCCTCCCGCCGCCACGCCCTCCAAACCGCGTTTGATTATCGCGGGGATGTGACGCTCGATCTTCAGGATGGCTCCCACCTCGCCGGCTTTGTCTATCTCTACGACGAGACCGGGGATCAGGTGCAACTTTTCGTCCCGCAAGGCAAGGACTCCGTTCCCCAGACCGTTCCCGCCAGTCGGATCAGCCGGGTGCGCTTCACCGGTGAGGATACGGCGTTCGGAAAATCCTGGGATGACTGGACGACCAAGGCCGAGAAAGAACGCCAAAAGGAAATGGATCGCCTCGCCCGCGAGGCGGCCGACCGCGGTCACCTCTGACCGCTTCCGCCCGTGCGCCGGGCCATCGAATGGACCGAAAAACCGGGGGGCGATGAGCCTCCCGTGATTTACCGCGTCTCCCTTTTCGCCGGAAAAGTCGCCTGGCAGAGGAAACCCAAGGGGGCGGACGAATGGGAAACACCCAAGATTCTTCCGGAAACCGCCTGGTCCTCGTTGCTGGAAGAAATGGAAAAGCGCTACCATCGCCGCCGCGCCCGTCACGAGGATCTCCTCCTCGTCCGCGCCGCCTACACCCGGTCTCCCAAGCTGCCGTAGTCGCCTCGTTCCCCTTTCTGCTCTCCACCGGCCCCATCGCCGCAATCCTTCTTGCCTGTTCTCCATTTCTGGCTTACTGTCTTCAACTTATGCCAACCCTCGCCGTCATCCGGACAGGTGGAAAACAGTATAAGGTTCGCGAAGGCGATACCCTTGAGGTGGAACGTCTTGCGGGTGAACCCGGCTCCTCCACCGAGATTTCTGATGTCCTCCTTCTCGCCCAGGATTCCAAGGTGCAGGTGGGCAAACCCGTTGTCTCCGGGGCCAAGGTTGTGGCCGAGGTTCTGGCCCAGGATCGTGCTCCCAAAGTCATTGCCTACAAATACCGCCGCCGGGAAGGCTATCACCGCAAGGTCGGGCATCGTCAGTCCCGCACCCGCATCAAAATCAAGGCCATTCAGGGTGGCCGCTAACCGGGGAGTCCGTCATGGCACATAAAAAAGGTCAGGGATCCACACGCAACGGTCGGGACAGTCACAGCCAGCGTCTCGGCGTGAAACGCTTCGGTGGCCAACTCGTTCTCGCCGGCTCCATCCTCATCCGTCAGCGCGGCACCAAATTCCACGCCGGTACCAACGTCGGCATGGGGCGCGATCACACCCTTTTCGCGCTTTCCGACGGCCACGTCCGCTTTGACCGCGGCAATCGGCGCATCCACGTCGATCCCTCGCCCGCCGCGGCCGCCTAACCCCCGCCTCGCGCGGGACGGACCGCGCTTCCCGTGAGCCGAACCGGCGATTTCCTCCGCATCCGCGGCGCCCGCCAGCACAACCTCGCCGGACTCGATCTCGACATCCCCAAGCACCGCCTCGTTGTCCTCACCGGTCCTTCGGGTTCCGGCAAATCCTCCCTCGCGTTCGACACCGTTTACGCCGAGGGCCAGCGCCGCTACCTCGAAAGCCTCTCCGCCCACGCCCGGCTCCACCTCGAGCGTCTCCCGGCTCCGGGGGTCGACTCCATCGAGGGTCTATCCCCCACCCTGGCGGTCGAGCAACGCCACTCCGGCGGCTCGGGCCGATCCACCCTCGCCACCTCCACAGAAATCCACGATCACCTCCGCGTCCTTTTCGCCACCAACGGCACCCCCCACGACCCCAAAACCGGCCGCCCTCTCCTCGCGTCTTCCCCCCAACAGATGGTCGACCATCTCCTCCGCGACCACGGCAACGCCTATGGGGTCCTGCTCGCTCCCCTCAGTTCCGCTGATCCCGCCCGCTTGAAAAAGGAGGGATTTCTCCGCGCCCGAAACAAGGGCCAATGGATCGAAATTTCCTCCTCCTTGGAGGGGGAGGCCTTGGAACTGGTCATTGACCGGTTGCAAATTCAGGACTCCAACCGCGCCCGGCTGGCCGACTCACTCGATCTGGCCCTGCGTCTGGGCCAAGGCTGCGCCCTGATCGCCTTCACTTCCGGGGATTTTTCCCAGCCCGCCGGAATCCCCGATCTTCCCCTTTCCTCCGAAGCCATGGATCACGAGACGGGTTACCGCGCCCCGCACCTCACCCCACGCCACTTCTCCTTTAACAGTCCCGAAGGAGCCTGTCCGGACTGCTCCGGCCTGGGCGTGCGGCTCGCTCCCGACCCCACCCGGGTTGTCCCGCATCCGGAACTGTCGTTGGACAAAGGCGCGATCGCTCCGTGGAACCGTGCCCATCCACGCATCCGTGCCTATTACCGTGCTCTCGGCCGGGATCTCGCCCGCCATCTGCACGTCGATCCGACCACACCCTGGTCGCAGTGGCCGGCGACCGCGCGTGATTTCTTCCTCCGCGGCTCCCATGGCAAAACGGTCACCTTCCAGACCACACAGCAAGGCCGTGTGGTCCGGGAAAAAAAACCTTTCGAGGGGATTCTTCCGGAACTTGACCGACGCATGGCCACGGCCACCTCGGAAGCCGCCCGCAACCGCATTCGCAGGTTCTTCCATCCGGGAACCTGCCCGAGTTGCCGCGGCCAACGCCTTCACGCGGATGCACTCCGGGTCACCTTGGGCGGACCTCCCGGACGGGGTCACAGCATTGCCTCCCTTTGCCAGCTCTCCGTCGGCGCGGCCCGGAAATTCCTCGAACAAATCCCCAAACCTCCGGGCCCCGCCGCCCACGCTTTCGATCCCCTCCGGCAAGCCGTTCTCCACCGACTCGCTTTCCTGGAAAAACTTGGTCTCGGTTACCTCACTCTCGATCGGCCCATGGACACCCTCTCGGGCGGCGAAGCCCGCCGCGCCCGGCTCGCCACTCAACTCGGCGGAGGCCTGACCGGCGTTCTCTACGTCCTGGATGAACCCAGCATCGGCCTTCATCCCGCCGATCATTCCCGCCTTCTGGATCTTCTCGGAGACCTGCGCGATCTCGGCAACTCCCTGCTGGTGGTGGAACACGATGAGGAAACCCTTCGCCGGGCAGATCACCTGATCGAACTGGGCCCCGGAGCCGGGGCCGAAGGGGGAAAACTGGTGGCCCAAGGCACCCCGAAAGAGATCGCCTTGCAGGAAACATCCCTGACCGGGGCGTTCCTTTCCGGTCGGCGCAGGATTTCGTTCCCACCGCGGCGTCCGAACCCGATGGGTCACCTCGTCCTGCGCGGCGCCTCCGCCCACAACCTCAAGGGGATCGACCTGGAAATCCCGCTGGGCTCTTTCACCTGCATCACCGGCAGGAGCGGTTCGGGCAAAAGCACCCTCATTTTCGACACGCTTGCTCCCGCCCTCCAGCGCCGTCTGCAGGGTTCCTCGGCCGGACCGGAGCCCGGCTCTTTTTCCTCCCTGGAAGGAGCCGACCAGCTCACCCGCGCCTTGGTGATCGACCAGACCGCGCTGGCGCGTCTCTCCCGCTCCAATCCGCTCACCATCCTCGGCGTCTTCGACGAACTCCGAAAACTTTTTGCCGCCCTCCCGGCCTCCCGGGCCCGCGGCTTCGGACCCGCCCGCTTCAGTTTCAACGTCCGCGGTGGACGCTGCGAAACCTGCGGGGGCCACGGGGAGGTGGCGGTCCAGCTTCAGCTTCTTCCGGAAGCGGTCGCCCCCTGCCCCACTTGTGGCGGTCGCCGCTACAACCGGGAAACTCTCGCCATCACCTACCGTGGCCAATCCATCGCTGATGTCCTCGACCTTTCCGTCGATCGCGCGTTTCAGCTTTTCCGAGCCATCCCCGTCCTCGCCTCCGCCCTCGAGGCGCTGCAAAAGGTCGGGCTCGGGTACCTCCCCGTCGGCCAACCGGCCGACCGTCTCTCCGGCGGCGAGGCCCAGCGGGTCCGCCTCGCCACGGCCTTGGCCTCCCGCACCCGCGGTCCATCGCTTTATCTTCTCGATGAACCCACCACCGGCCTGCACCTCGCCGAGGTGGAGAGATTGCTCTCGGTTTTCTTCGCCTTGTGTGATTCCGGCCATACTCTCGTCGTCGTGGAACACCACCCCGATGTCATCCGCCATGCAGACTATCTGGTCGATCTCGGCCCCGGCGGCGGGGAGGCCGGCGGTCGTATCGTCACCCGCGGTACGCCGTCCGAGGTGGCCCGCTGTATCGAAAGCGCCACCGGCAAAGTTCTTCGGGGCCTGGTGAAATGAAATTCACACGACCTGTCCTGATCCTGCTCCTGGGCCTTGGTGCTCTCTTTCAACTGGCAGCCGCCGAGTTGCCCAAGGATCTCCGCGTGGCCGAGGAGATGATCCGTGACGGCTTGGCCCGGGATGCCGTCGCCCGCATCCGGGGTTGGTTGCAAAAAAATGGTTCCGCCCCCCAGCCGGAAGCCCAGGTGCTTTTGGCTGAGGCCCTCCTGGCCGATGGACGCCCCACCGAAGCCCTGGCCGCCCTACCCAAATCGACGCCCAGCGACATGGGCAACCGTATTCTTCTGGTCCGCGCTTCCGCTCTTAACGAAGCCGGTCGCTGGAAGGAGGCTCTGGCGGAATGGAAACGGCTTGATTTTACCTCGTTCCCGGAAACCCAGGCGAACCAGGCACGCTTGGGCTTTGCCTCCGCGTTGTTGAATGAAAACCAGCGTCCGGAGGGACAGAAGGAGTTGCGCCAGTTGATCGGGAAAGCGGACGTGGCCACCGCGGAAGCGGCGAGAATCCTCTTGGTGAAAACCCTTTTGGCGGACGGAAAACAGGAAGAGGCAGAGAAGGAACTGGCCTCCATCCCCGGAGAGGCTCCGGCCTCGGCGCGCGTGGAGGCCCGCTACTGGAAGGCCGAAATCACCGCCGCCCGCGGAAAAAGCGAGGAGGCCCGGGAACTGTTTCAAAAGCTGGTCGAGGAGGCGGACGGAGCCGGCCGCGATCTTCTGGCCCGCGCCTGGATTGCCATCGGCCGGATTGATCGGGCCCGGGGAAAACCCGCCGATGCCGCCACCGCGTTGGAAAAAGCCCTGGATCGAGGCGGGGATCCGGAGACCTATCTGGCCGCCGCCCGGGAATACCTCGCTGCCGCCCAAGCCTCTCAGTCTCTTCCTACCGCCGCCCTCCGGCTGCGCGACTCCGTGCGCGAACGGGAAAACGACGACGAGAAACGGGGCCGCTTTGCTCCAGCCCTGCTTTTGCTGGGCTCGGCCACCTTGGAGGCCGGCAACGCGGAGGCGGCCGCCGCCGACCTCGACAATCTGATCAAAAACTATCCCGCCTCCCCGGCCGTGGCCGGTGCCCAGGTGATCCTCGCCGAAGCCCTCGCCAAGCAAGGCCAGGAAGCGGCCGCCCGGGACCAGCTCCGGAACCTCCTGAAGAAGCCGGACCTGCCCGAGCCGGTCTCTTATCAGGCCAACTTTGCCCTGGGGGACCTGCTTCTCAAAGAGGGCAAGGCTTACGAGTCCGCCAAGGCCTATGAAACCGCGCTCAAAACTGCCTCCACCCCCAAGGAATCGGAAGAGGCCCTTTATAATGCCGCCTTGGCCACGGCCCGCGTTCCGGATCCCGTCGGCTTTGCGCGGTTGGAAAAATCCTTTTCCGAAAAGTTTCCGGAAAGCGATCGCCGGGCCGCCCTCGCTTTGGAACGGGGCCGGATGCTTGAGTCCAAGGGTGACTCTGCCGCCAGTCGCAATGCCCTCGAGGAAGTGGCCCAGCTTCCGGGGTCCAGTTCGTTTCAGGCCGAGGCGGTCCTTCGCCGCGCCAACTCCCTCCTCCGGGCCGGGAACTACCCGGAAGCCGCCACGGCCTTCGCTGAATTTGAAAAATCCTTTCCGAATTCCCCCCTGTTGCCCCAAGCCCTGGCCTCCGGGATCGAGGCGCGCCTTCGCGCCAAAGAGCTGACCGGCACGCAGGCCCGCGCCGAGTTTGCCAAGATTCTTAGCCGCTTCCCCGAAAGCACCCTGGCCCCCGCCCTGTCATTCCAGATCGCCCAAACCCACTATGAGGAAAAGAACCACGGCGAAGCCCTCACGGCCTTTCGCGAAATGGCCAAAAAATTCCCCAAGGACCCCCTGGCGGACAACGCCCTCTATTACGCGGGCCTCAGCGCCCTTGCCCTGGGCAATCCCGATGAAGCCATCAAACTTTTCCGCTCCCTGCCGGAAAACTCCCCCCTGCGGACCGATGCCCGTCTGGCCGAGATCGATGCCTGCCGGGCCGCCGGCGACTATGCAGGCGGCCTGCTCATCGCCAATTCCCTCCTTGCCAACCGCGCACCCGATCAACGGGCCTGGGTGGAGATCAGTCGCCGCCGCCTCGCCTGTGAATTTGCCCTCGGTGGCACCGACAAGGGCAACCTGGAGCGCTCCGTCAGCACCGCGGATGGGATTCTGAAAAGTCCCGCCGCCGATGCCTCGGATAAAAACGAGGTCGGCTTCATCAAGGGACGATCCCTCGAACAGCTCGGCCGGGAAGATGACGCGCTTCAAGCCTACCTCGACGTCCTCTATGGTCGGCTGGGCAGCTCCTTCAGTGCTCCCTCCCAACCGGAATACCTTTGGTTTGCCCGGGCCGGGGCCGAAGCCGCCCGCATCCAGGAAAAACGGGGTGACTTCAAGGGTGCCCTCGCCATTTACCGCATCCTTGAAAATGCCGGCGGCCCCAACCAGGCCTCCTTCGCCCGAAAAATCGACGACTTGCGCAACCGTCACTTCCTCTGGTCCGAACAATAACCTCGTTTCACTTCCATCATTCTTCCGCTTTTCCCCTCCCCGCTGTTCTCACCAGCGCCTTCGGCGCTCGGTTGACATCTCCTTTCCAAACAATAACTTCTGCATCTTATCCTAATACCTTTTCCAGCTTAAACCAATGAAAGCCAAGCACTCCCATTCATCCGGCAACCCGGGCTCCGCGGCGACGGGGGAGCCGAAGATTGTCCTTCCGGACGGGCAACCCGCTCCGTCCGCCCCCATCCCGGCAGCCTCCCCTCAAGCCGATCCAACCACGGAGATCGCCTCTCTCAAGGATCAGCTCCTCCGCCTCCGTGCCGATTTTGAGAACTCCCGGAAACGCCTGATCCGGGAAAAGGAGGAGTCCCTCAAATACGCGAATCAATCCATCCTTTCCGATTTCCTTCCCCTGCTGGATCACCTCGAACTGGGACTGCAGGCCGCCACCTCCGCCAAGGACGTTGCCTCGGTGATCTCCGGTCTCAAGCTGATCCAAAGTCAGTTTGAGCGTTTTCTGACCGATCACGGGGTCACGGCCATCGATGCCGTTGGCAAAGCGTTTGATCCCCATCTCCACGAGGCCATCGGCACGGAACCGGCCCCCGGAAAACCGGAAGGCACCGTTCTTCACCAACGACGCCGTGGTTTCAAGCTGGGGGAACGCCTTCTCCGCCCGGCCAGCGTGGTCACCGTGGCCCCGGCCCAAACGCCTCCCCCGGCCGCCTGATCCGTGGCCGCCAAGAAGGATTACTACGAGGTCCTCGGGGTCGCCCGCAGCGTCACCCAGGAGGAAATCAAAAAGGCGTATCGCAAGCTCGCTCTTCAACACCATCCCGACAAACACAAGGGCGACAAAAAGGCGGAGGAAAAGTTCAAGGAGATCGGCGAGGCCTACGAGGTTCTTTCCGACCCCCAGAAGCGCGAAGCCTACGACCGGTTCGGTCACCAAGCCTTCGCTCCCGGCGGGGGCATGCCCGGAGGCGGCTTCCACGACCCGTTTGAGCTTTTCCGGGAGGTCTTCGGATCCGGAGGGCTGGGCGGGACCATCTTTGGGGACATTTTTGAGGACGCCTTTGGTGGCGGAGGCGGTGGCAGGGGTCGACGCCGTGGCTCCCGCTCCACCCAGGGCGCCGACCTGCGCTACGACCTGGAGATCGATTTCATGGAAGCGGTTCAGGGTTGCGAAAAGGAAATCACCATCCGGCGCCCCTCCCCTTGTTCCCACTGCGAGGGCACCGGAGCCGCTTCCGGGTCCAAGGTCGTCACCTGCTCCACGTGCCGGGGCCAGGGCCAGGTTGCCGTCAACCGCGGATTCTTTTCGATCGCCCAGCCCTGCCCAAAATGCGGCGGCACCGGCCAGTCCATTGAACATCCCTGCAAACACTGTCACGGCGAGGGTCGGGCCGAGGAAAATGCCCGGATCAAACTCCGGATTCCCGCCGGCGTGGACACTGGCGCCCGGCTCCGTTCCTCGGGACAAGGGGAAGCCGGCACCCGCGGGGGTGCCGCCGGAGACCTCTATGTCGTTCTTTCCGTCCGTTCCCATCCCGTTTTTGAGCGGCGGGAGGACGATCTCTTTTGCGAGGTTCCCGTCTCCTTTGCCCAACTCGCCCTCGGCGCCGAAATCAGCGTCCCCAGCCTCGAAGGTGAACTGAACCTCAAAATCCCCGCCGGGACCGCGTCGGACAAGGTCTTCCGCCTCCGCGGGCAGGGTGTCCCCTCCCTGGCCGGACGCGGACGGGGAGATCTCCATGTCCACGTCCGGGTCGAGATTCCCAAGCACCTCAATGCCGCCCAGAAACAGGCCCTCGAAAACTTTTCCCGCCTCTGTGACGACTCCACGCATCCGGAGGGACGATCTTTCCTCGAAAAAGCCCGCAAGCTGTTCAAGGGCTGAGCCGTGCCGGGCCACCGTTTCTACCAGCCCGACCTCGCGCTCGGCCTCCTCAGCCCCGAAGAATCCCATCATGCCGTCCATGTTCTTCGTCTCCGGTCGGGGGATTCGGCTGCCGTTTTCGACGGCCGGGGCACCGAGGCCCGTGTCCGCCTGACTTCGGCCGAACCGGAATGTGTTTCGTTCGAGACCCTGTCGACCACCAAAACTCCCCGCCCACCCTGCCGCATCCGCTTCGGCCAGGCCCTGATCAAGCCGGCGGGCATGGAGCTTCTCATCCAGAAACTCACCGAGCTCGGTGTTTCGGAAATCTGGCCGATTGCCTCGGAACGATCCGTTTCCAAACCCGAGGGGGAAAAGCGCATCTCCTCCCGCTGGCAATCCATCGCCCTGGCCGCCTGCAAACAGTCCGGCCAGAACTGGCTTCCGAAAATTCCCGAGGCCCTGCCCCTCGATGCCTTTGTGGCCGCTCCGGATCCGGCCCCGCCCATCGCCCGGATCATCGGCTCCCTTCAGCCGGAGGCCCGCCCCCTCTCCACCCTCGTGGGCGAGGCCAAACAACAGGCGGCGGTTTCCGCCGTGGATGTGCTGATCGGCCCGGAAGGCGACTTTACCCCTGCGGAAATAGGCCGCGCCCGGGCCGCCGGATTTCGCCCCGCTTCCCTGGGACCGCTGGTCCTTCGCTCGGAAACCGCCTCCATCTTTGTGGCGGCCGCGCTTCATTACGAACTCAACCTCCCGCATTGAAGCCCCTGCTTGTCTGCACCGACTTCGACGGCACCCTCACCACCGAGGATCCCTCGGCTCCCCTTGCCCCGGGATTTTTTGCATGGTTGCAGGGCTCCCGAATTAAACGGGAAGTCTCCTGGGCGGTGGCCACCGGCCGCTCCTGGGAAGGTCTCCGGGAAGCTCTTCTCCATCACCACGCCCCGGTCTTCCCCGAATGGATTGTCACCGTGGAACGGGAAATCCACCGGGTGAAGAACCAGGAAGCCTACCCGGTCGAGGAATGGAACCGCACCTGTACCGAGGTGCACGAGGCCCTTTTCGGTCGCCATGGCGCCATCCTGGAGAGAATCGAAAAAGAAGTGGGCTCCCACGAGGATGTCACCGTGATTCCGGATGTCGGCGCCATCGGTCTCGTGGTGGAGACCCCGACGGGAATCGCCCATGCCGAAAAGATGGTGCGGGAGATCCTCAGGGACCGGCCCGAGATTCTCACCGTTCGCAATGGCCCCTACTTCCGCTTCGCCCACGCCGACTACCACAAAGGCTCATGTCTCGGACACGTCCAGACCCTGCTCGATCTCGGACCCGCCGCCACCTTCGTCGCCGGCGATAACCTGAACGATCTCTCCATGCTGACGCGCCGCCACGGCCACTACCTCGCCTGCCCGTCCAATTCCCACCCGGAGGTTCTTGCCCAGGTGAAAAAGGAGGGCGGCTACCTCGCCCCATCCCCCGGCGGCACGGGCATCACCGAAGCCCTGCATCATTTTTTCCCTGCCGGCTAGATCTTACCCCCGGATCCCTCCTCTTCTATCTACCAATAATTCCCATCCCCCGTCGGCCACCTCCCATCTACCAACTTTCAATCCTGCGATTGAACCTATAAGGTTTGAGCCGATGCCCCGCCGGACGGACATAAAATCGATCCTCATTATCGGCTCCGGCCCCATCATCATCGGCCAAGCCTGCGAGTTCGACTATTCCGGCGTTCAGGCCTGCAAGGCCCTCCGCGAAGAGGGTTACCGTGTTATTCTCGTGAACAGTAACCCGGCCACGATCATGACGGATCCGGAGTTTGCCGACCGCACCTACATTGAGCCAATCACCCCGGAAGTGGTGGAACACATCCTCGCCAAGGAGAAGCCGGACGCCCTCCTCCCCACCCTCGGCGGCCAGACCGCCCTGAACACCGCCATGGCCCTCCACCAATCCGGGGCCCTCACCCGCCACAACGTGAAGCTCATCGGCGCCCAAGTGGAGGCCATCCGCAAGGGCGAAGACCGTCAGCTATTCAAGGACTGCATGGAAAAGATCGGCCTGGAATGCGCCCGCTCGGCCACCGCCCACTCCATCGAGGAGGCCCGGGCCGCCATGGCCAAGATCGGCACCTTCCCCCTCATCATCCGGCCCGCCTTCACCCTCGGCGGCACCGGCGGCGGGATCGCCTATAACCGGGAGGAGTTCGAGGCCATTGCCGCCAAAGGTCTCGACGCCTCCCCCACTTCGGAAATTCTCGTGGAAGAGTCTCTCCTGGGCTGGAAAGAGTACGAAATGGAGGTGATGCGGGATCGGGCCGACAACTGCGTCATCATCTGCTCCATCGAGAATTTCGATCCCATGGGCGTCCACACCGGCGACAGCATCACCGTCGCCCCCGCCCAGACTCTCACCGACCGCGAATACCAGCGCATGCGGGACGCCTCCTTCGCCGTCATCCGGGAAATCGGCGTGGAAACCGGTGGCTCCAACATCCAGTTCGCGGTGTGCCCCCGGACCGGCCGGATGGTCGTCATCGAGATGAACCCGCGGGTCTCCCGCTCTTCCGCCCTTGCCTCGAAGGCCACCGGATTTCCCATCGCCAAAATCGCCGCCAAGCTGGCCGTGGGCTACACCCTCGACGAGCTCAAGAACGACATCACCCGGGAAACTCCCGCCTCTTTCGAACCCACGCTCGATTACGTCGTTACCAAGATCCCCCGCTTCACCTTCGAGAAATTTCCGGGGGCGGAACCCGTCTTGACCACCTCCATGAAGAGCGTGGGCGAAGCCATGGGCATCGGCCGAACCTTCCGCGAATCTTTTATGAAGGCCTTGCGTTCCCTCGACCTGAAAGGAAAAGAGGGCCGGCTGGACCTCGGTTCGCGCACCCCGCCTGTCCCCGAGGACGAACTCACCAACCTGCTCCGCACCCCTCACCCTGCCCGGCTTTGGTACCTCAGCCATGCCTTCAACCGGGGCTGGACCGTGGAGAAAATTCACCAGATCACCGCCATCGATCCATGGTTCCTCGACAATGTTCGCGAGATCACCGAGATCGCCCGAAAACTCGAAAAGGAGTCTTGGCTCGGCAACCCCACCGCCCTGCCCCTTCTTCGTGAGGCCCGCTTGGCCGGCCTCTCCGACCTCGATCTCGCCCGCCTCCTGCCCGGCCCTGAGACGGAACTTCTCACCCGGGCCCGCACCGTTCGCGCCTGGCGGGAAAAACAGAAACTCCTGCCCACCTACCGCCTCGTCGATACCTGCGCGGCCGAATTTGAGGCCTACAC
>Ga0214917_10005843_pt1 | contig 12998 bp, 14 predicted proteins | sample LL_1208_BB_MetaG_FD_177983 | JGI IMG/M metagenome (GOLD analysis project Ga0214917, IMG submission 177983) | Freshwater microbial communities from Lake Lanier, Atlanta, Georgia, United States - LL_1208_BB | ecosystem: Environmental > Aquatic > Freshwater > Lake | place: USA: Georgia | collected... | reverse complement strand
GGAACAACACAAATACTAGCTACCGCTAATATAACAGCGCCTCAATTAATAAGTAATGTATCAACAGGAACTGCTCCACTAGTGGTTTCTTCAACGACATTAGTGGCAAATCTTAATGCTAACACTTTAATAGGGAATGCGCCAAGTCAAACAGCTACAGCTAATAGTATTGTACAAAGAAACGCGGATGGAAATATTACAGGTAATTTCTTTATAGGAAACGGTAGTCAATTAACTGGTATCAGCGCATCAGTAAGTTTCCCATTATCTAATGGTACAAGTAACATTAATATCCCTACTGCAAGTGGAAATATTAATTTTAGCGTGGGCGGTAGTGCTAATGAAGTTGTATTCACAAGTACAGGGGCTAATATTAATGGTACCTTAAATACTACAGGCAATGCTAATGTACTAAATTTAGGCACAGATACAGCTATAATTACTACAGGCAATATTACTACAATTAATAGCGGATTGATACAAAATGGTAATAGTAATGTTTCAATAACAGCTAACGGTAATGTAGTTATAAATGCTGTAGGCGGTGAAAGATTACGACTATTTAGTACGGGAGCCAATATTACTGGTACAGCTAATATATCAGGAGCTGTTGTTTTTCAAAGCACTGCCAACTTGCAAGGCAATACTCAAATATTATCTTTAGGGGTAGGCACAGGTACCTTTGGTGCTACAGGCGAAATACGTGCTACTGCTGATATTGTTGCTTATTATTCTGATGATAGATTAAAAACAAAATTAGGTATTATAACAGATGCTTTAGAAAAAGTAGCTAAACTAAGCGGATTTTACTATGAACCAAATGAGTTAGCACAATCAATGGGTTATACTAAAAAAAGAGAAGTTGGTCTAAGCGCACAAGAGATGTTAGAAGTATTACCAGAAGTTGTTGTACCTGCACCCATCGATGATAAATATTACACATTGAAATATGAAAAAGTTATTCCTTTAATTGTACAAGCAATTAAGGAGTTAAAAAATGAAATTGATATATTAAAAAAGAGGTAAAATAATATGCCATTACCACCATCAGGTCCATTGGGTTTTAATCGAATCAACCAAGAATTAGGATGTGCGGCACCATACGCCATAGCAAACAGTAGCATTAACAGTCCAAGTTATAGAACATTGGCAGCAGTGCCCTCGGGACAAATTGCTATATCGTGTTTTTATGGTAAGAGCCCAGGACCAACTGTAACTGTTGAATGGCTAATTGTTGGAGGTGGCGGTGGAGGCGGTCGACAGAACGCAGGTGGAGGCGGTAGTGGTAGCATGTTAACCAATATTTGTGCTCCATTTGGAACTGCCACTATACACCCATTAGCCTGCGTATTTCCATACAGTGTAGGTACCCAATACACAATATTCGTAGGGGGGGCAGGTGGAGGTGCACCTAGAAGTCCTGCTACTGGCCCTGGAAGCAGCGGGTCTGGAACTTCTATTACTAGCCCTACAACACCATTTGGTCTCACAACACCTGGAGGCGGTGGTGGAGCTAGCGGCTCTGCATCCCCAGTAAATGGGTTGACAGGAGGATCTGGAGGTGGTGGAGCAGGAGCAGGTGGCATCGGGGGAGGAGCTGGAGCCGCTGGCAGTGGACCTAATGTTTACTGTGCCTTTTCTGGTGGCAATGGATGTGGTCCAAGTCTTTCTAATAGTGGTGGAGGTGGAGGTGGAGCAGGGGCTAACGGTACTGTAGCGACAGGGGCTCCTCTATGCCGGGGTGGTCCTGGGGGTAATGGAACAACTTGGTTAGGTTTATGTACATTTGGTGGGGGAGGTGCAGGAGCGTCAGGACTTGTGATCACTGCTTGCATTGCAGGTGGAACTGGTGGGGGCGGAGCAAGTAACCCAAATTCATCGCCTACTAGTTCAAACGGCGCATCAGCTACAGCTTGCACAGGTAGTGGTGGCGGTGGTGGAAAGGGCAACTGTTTTGGTGGGAATGGCTCAGGAGGATTGGTAATTATTGGTTATCCTGCCCCACAAAAAGCAACTGGTGGATTTATAAATTCTTCTGTTCCTGGAAAAATTTACCATCAATTTACTAGTATCGGAACATTTACTTGGATATCATAAAGCATGGCACATTTCGCAGAATTAGACGAAAATAATATCGTTGTAAATGTTTTTGTTGTAAACAATTCAGATGTAGTAGACGAAAACAATATTGAACAAGAAATAATAGGTATAAATTTTTGTAAAAATTTATTGGGACAAAATAAAACATTTATACAAACTAGCTATAATCACAGAATTAGACATAAGTACGCATGTATAGGCGACCTATACGATGAAAATTATGATGCCTTTATCACTCCTCCCCTACATCCTAGTTATGTTTTTAACGAACAAGAATTAAATTGGGAACCCCCTGTGCCTTATCCAGATGACCCAAACCCTGATAATGTTTATTTTTGGGATGAGCCAACCTTAAGTTGGAAATTATAGCCTAATTAATTTTTAGCGATAAATTGCTAAAATAAATAATTTTACAAAACAAATTAGGCACTATGACTGTTCATCCTTTATTTCCGACACCTGTAGCTTTTTTCACATTAGAGCGTAATTTAACAAAATCCGAATTAAAGTTTATCGAAACTTTAGAGCAAAAACCAAATCAATTTAATACTACAAGTCTCGATAGTTATATCCTTGAACACAAAAAATTAGCAAAACTAAAACCTTGGTTTCAGGAATGTATTGATAGCTATGTTGGAACAATTTTAGCACCAATTACAGAATTTAAGTTAAGAATTACGCAATCTTGGGCAAATTACACAATGCCTAGTCAGGCACATCATAGACACGCACATCCAAATTCTTTTATTAGTGGAGTTTTTTACCCTAAAGCAGACATTAATAAAGATAAAATTTACTTTTGGAAAACAACTGGATATAAGCAACTTGATTATGAGGTAAAAGAGTTTAACCCATTTAATAGTGATAGTTGGTGGTTTAATGTAGGAAACAATATGCTTATACTTTTTCCTTCACAGTTAGAACATACTGTGGAACCTGTTACAGATGGTGAACTTAGAATTAGTATAGCGGTAAACACATTCCCAGTTGGTCAATTAGGCAATGACCATACTTTAACAGGGCTTACACTAAAAGGTTAATATGACATACAAATATGATATTCGTGATTACATGAAATTATACTCTGACTTTGCCAGTGATAAAGAATGTAAAGATACTATAAAATTACTTAAAAAAAATAACTGGTCCAAGCATAGTTATGTTGATGCGAATCGTGAAAATGTTCGAACCCAATATGAAAATGATTTATCAATAACTATTGGAGAGGGTGAATTTTTTGATGAGCAAAATAATAGAATTTGGAATTATATTCATGACTACATTTTAAACCATATTAATCAACCAACCTTAGATTGTTGGCATGGGTACACAAGAATACGATATAATAGGTACAACAAGGGAGAAGAAATGCGTAACCATGTTGACCATATTAGTTCTATTTTTGATGGTCACACTAAAGGCATACCATTTCTTACAGTTTTGGGTTCATTAAATGATAATTATGAGGGTGGTAAATTATTATTCTTTAACGATATTGAAGTACCTATGCCTACTGGGTCAATAATTATATTTCCAAGTATATTTATCTATCCACATTTAGTAACTCCTGTGACTAAGGGTACACGGTACAGTTTTGTATCATGGATATGGTAGATATATACTAAGTTACTTAGTAAAATATATATTGTGTATCTCTATATTGGTCAACTAAATATTGACTCACTAGAAAAATTTAGTTATAATCAACCAATAGAGTACACAAAATATGCGAATAAATGTTATTAAAAGATCAGGCAAGCAGGAACAATTAAATTTAGAAAAATGGCAAGCGCAGATATCGAAAATAGTTACAGGTATAGCTGATGTAAGCCAAAGTATGATAGAAATAAAAGCGCAACCGCACTTTTATGATGGTATTACAACACGGGAAATAGATGAAATTACATTACGTGCTGTAGTTGACCTTATAGACATAGAACATAATCCTGAAGTAGGACACACAAATTATCAATATGTGGCAGGAAAACAACGTCTAAGCATGTTACGAAAAGACGTTTATGGAGACTATAATGTACCACATTTATATGATATTGTTATAAAAAATATCAACGTTGGATTATATACTCCTGAATTACTAGAATGGTATTCTAGGGAAGATTGGAATAAAATGAATGATATGCTAGATCATAGCAAAGATGAACAATATTCTTATGCTGCTATAGAACAGCTTATTGAAAAATATCTAGTACGCAATCGTAGCACAAGAGATATCTATGAAACTCCACAAGTACGTTATATGATAGCAGCAGCAACAGTATTTCATAAAGAGGAACCAAACAATGCCAGAATGCGATATATCAAAGAATACTACAACGCAGCTAGTGATGGCCTGTTTACCTTGGCTACTCCTGTCCTTGCTGGCTTGGGCACACCCACCAAGCAGTTTTCTAGCTGTGTTCTTATTCGCAGCGATGATGATTTGGACAGTATTTTTGCTTCAGGAGAGATGATGGCAAAATATGCCAGTAAAAGAGCTGGTATTGGTTTAGAGATTGGAAGATTAAGACCACTAGGTAGTCCTATAAGAGGTGGTGAAATTATGCATACAGGTATGATTCCTTTCTTAAAGAAATGGTTTGGTGATTTACGCAGTTGTAGTCAAGGTGGTATTCGTAATGCAAGTGCTACAGTTTTTTATCCTATATGGCATCATCAGTTTGATGATCTTATTGTACTTAAAAACAATCAAGGAACCGAAGAAACCCGAGTCCGTCATATGGATTATGGGGTCGTCCTTAGTGCTTTCTTCTGGAGACGATTCAGAAACAAAGAAAATATAACATTTTTTGACCCAAATGAAGTGCCTGATTTATATGAAGCATTCTATAAAGATACAACAAAGTTTGAAGAACTTTATGTAAAATATGAAAAACAAAAAGGCTTGCGTAAAAAAACCATGTCAGCCGAAGAAGTTTTTAAGAGTGGTATACTAAAGGAGCGCACTGATACAGGTAGAATTTATCTGGTATTCATTGATAATGTAATGAATCAAGGACCGTTTGATCCTGAGTATCACACAATTTATCAGTCAAATTTATGTTGCGAGATCCTTTTGCCCACAAAGAGTTTCAAGAGAATGGATCCTGAGCGCAAATTAATTCGTGTTAAAAAAACTAATGTTGATGAGTTTATGAAGAACAAATCCAACGATATAGTAAAAATTAGGCGAATAAAATAATTAAATGTGCCTAAAGTACAGAGTAATGATAAATAAATGTACAGGAGGCACAAATGAACTATTCAGGTTTTATATACGAATGGACAAATAAATTAGATGGAATGAAATATCTGGGATCACATAAAGGTACAATCAATGATGGTTATACTGGAAGTGGTAGAAGATTTGAAAATGCCAAAAACAAATATGGTATTGAAAATTTTGAAAGAACTATTGTAGAATATATTGAAAAGGAAGAAGATATTTTGGTAAGAGAGCAATATTATTTAGATACATTGAATTGTGCTAGAAGTCCAATGTACTACAATATTTCTCCTACTGCCGGCGGTGGCGATTGCGGCAATGGTTCCAAAATATCTGCTACTAAGAAAAAGAAATTTGCTTCTGGGGATTTAGTTATAAACAACAAAGGCAAAGCAATGAAAGACGAGCAAAAACTAAAGATAGCAGATGAATGGGAAGTTATTACTCCCGAACAAGAGGTTTTAACTATCACAAATATGCTTGAATTTTGTCGCCAACATAAACTAAATGCCAGTGCCATGAGTGCAGTTGCTCGTGGTAGAAAGAGTATGTATAAAGGTTATAAATGTAAAAAATTAACTAATAAAAGAGATGTTGAATACGAACGCAAAGAATATGTGTTTATGACTAAAGAAGAAAGAAGTAAACAACTCAAAGAGTTAGCAATCAAAGGTAGCAACCATCACGAAGCGGTAAAAATTGAATATGATGGTATTGTTTATGCTAGTATAGCAGAAGCAAAAGAAGCAACAGGTAAAAGTTATTATCTAATTACAAAATATGGAAAGAGAATATGAGTGATAAAACTAAAGCACTTGCCGCACTTAGAAAACAACTAATGAATTCATATGAATATATGAAGTGTGCTAACCTTGAAGAATTCAAGCAGCGACTTCAGTGGCTAAGTGAAGGAATGTTGAAGAATCACATGACCGGAGGCGCTTCATATGTAATAAACATGAAAGAGATTGAACTATATCAAGATTATCGGGAAAAACGAGAACAGATTCAAAAAGGATTTATATGAACGAATTATATGAAGAAATAGAATGTCTTCCAGAAGAACTGGATGATGATTATGAATATTATGAAATTGACGAAGCAGAGGGCAGGGTGGCCTTATGCACTCTCGGATCCATAAATTGGGGTGCATTCCGTAATCCCGAAGATATGCGTAGGGCTTGTCGTGTATTGCAGCGTAGCCTTTGTAATATACTTGATTATCAAGATTTCTTATCTATACAATCTAAGTTAAGTAATGATGAAATACAACCACTTGGCATAGGTGTTACAAATCTTGCGTATTGGCATGCGAAACGTGGATTAAAATACGGTGAGAAAGATTCATTACAAGAAGTAAAAAGTTGGATAGAACATCAAGCATATTATCTTACAGAAGCCACAATTGAATTGGCAAAAGAAAGAGGTAAATGTGTTGATAGCGATAAAACATATTATGGACAGGGAATATTTCCTTGGGAACGCAGAGCGAAAGGGATCAATGAACTAGCAAATTTTACACCTGAGTTAGATTGGGAAATCTTGCGTGAAAATATGAAGAAATATGGAGTGCGTAATGCCACATTAATGGCAATCGCTCCTGTTGAAAGCAGTAGTGTAGTAATTAATAGCACCAATGGTATTGAAATGCCGATGAGCTTAATTACTGTGAAAGAAAGTAAAGCTGCAAGCTTGACACAGGTTGTTCCAGAGTATCAGAAACTAAAACATAAATATCAACTTATGTGGGAACAAACTGATTGTTTACCATATGTAAAAACAGCAGCGGTTTTAAGCGCCTTTGTTGATCAAAGTATATCAACCAATACATTTTATAATCCAGCACATTATCCAAATAGGAAAGTACCTATCACAACAATAGCTAAAAATTTAATGTTAGCACATCATTATGGTATTAAGACCTTTTACTATTCACTTATCAACAAATCGGGTGCTAAAATAGAAGATAGTATCAAAGAAAACAAAACCTATGAACCCACCGAAGCAGAACTAGAAGAAAATTGCGAGGCATGCGTATTATGAACGATATAGATGTACAAACAAAGATTACACATATAAAAGACCATATTAAATCTATAAATGAAATTATCGCAGAATTACACAATAAGAAGGTAGATATAGGTATTATGTACCAAGATAATGTAAACACAAGAATAGGAAATATTCCTCAATTAAAACTATGGAAGGCTCTACAAGTTGTAGATTATAATAAAGATGAGTAAACACCAATATAACTTACAGACAAAGACAGAATATTTACATAGAAAAATGTTTTTAGATGACCAAGGTCCTGTTACTTTACAACGGTTTGAAGAAGTAAAGTATCCTAAAATACAAAAATACGAACAAACAGCACGAGGATTTTTTTGGGTACCTGAAGAAGTAAGTCTAACAAAAGATGCACAGGATTTCAAAGACGCAAGTGATGCAGTTAAACATATTTTTACAAGCAATTTACTAAGACAAACAGCACTAGATAGTTTACAAGGACGTGGACCTACACAAATTTTCACACCTGTTATAAGTTTACCAGAACTAGAAGCATTAGTATATAATTGGAGTTTTTTCGAAACAAACATACATAGCCGTAGTTATAGCCATATTATTCGTAACATATATAATGTACCAAAAGAGGTATTTAATACGATACATGACACTAAAGAAATTGTAGATATGGCAAGTAGTGTTGGTAAGTACTATGATGATTTACACAGATTAAATTGCCTCAAAGAAATTTCTGATCCTACAAAAGAATGTGTATTAGAACACACACATATCAAAGCTATTTGGTTGGCGTTAAATGCTAGTTATGCGTTAGAAGCGTTTCGTTTTATGGTTAGTTTTGCTACAAGCCTTGCTATGGTAGAAAATAAAATTTTTATTGGTAATGGAAATATTATTAGTTTAATATTACAGGATGAAGTATTACATAAAGATTGGACAGCATATATTATTAATCAAGTAGTTAAAGAGGACTCAAGATTTGCCAAAGTTAAAACCGAATGCGAGCAAGAAGTATATGCATTATATATGGAAGTAATACGTGAAGAAAAAGCTTGGGCTGATTACTTGTTTAAGAAAGGTCCTGTTATTGGATTAAATGCTAACATATTAAAAGATTTTGTAGATTACACAGCAAATTTAGCATTAAAAGAAATTGGCATTCGTTATACTGAACACGCTCCAAAAACTACACCTATTCCATGGTTCAACAAACATAGTGATACAAGTAAAAAACAAACAGCTTTACAAGAAAATGAAAGTACAAATTACGTTATAGGAATAATGAGCGACAGTTTGGACTATGATGAATTACCACAATTATAAAAGGAGAAAAAGATGAAAGCAATAATTTATAGCAAATATCATTGTCCATATTGTGATAGAGCCAAATCATTATTATCAATGAAAGGTATAGTTTACGAGGAGCGTAAAATTGGCGATGGTTATACAAAAGAAGAATTATTAGAAGCAGTTCCAAATGCTAGAACAGTTCCACAAATATTTATTGATGATAAGTTAATTGGCGGTTACACAGAATTAGAAAACTATTTTAAAGAGGCAGCATAATAATGGATTTACAGACGAACCAAGTTTATACATTTAAACTAAATTCTGGTGAAGAACTAGTAGCAAAAGTATTAGGTTGTTCACCTAATCAAGTAGAAGTAGAAGAACCTGTTAGTATTGCTCCAGGGCCGCAGGGTGTAGGGCTTATTCCAAGCCTTTTTACTGCTGATACCAAGGGTAAAATTATGCTAAATACTAATTGTATTGCTATCTACGGTATTACAGATGAATCAGTTAAAACAAAATATATTGAAGCAACAACTGGAATTACTGTACCTAGCAAAAAATTAGTATTAGGATAACATGCCAGGATTAAGCAGACTTAATGATACAAATCAAGAAGGAGGTAAAATATTACGAGGAGCCGACTCGGTTTTTTGTAATGGAATTCCTGTAGGTTTACATGTAAGTAAGATTAGTCCTCATCATAAAAAACATAACAATGCCAGTACCACAAATGGCAGCCCTACTGTTTTTGCTGAAGGAGTTCCAGTTTTAAGAATTGGATCAGGTAATAATTGTGGACATAAAATTATCACTGGAAGTAGTGATGTGTTCGTGGAATAGTTCATGGCAGATTCAGGAAAACAAACGCCACTTGGTATAAATGTTCAGGGTAGTTTATTACAAAACATAGGTTTTAGAATAAACCCAGTAGCTGAATCTTACATGGGAAGTAGTAAGGTTAATAGTACCTATACTGCAGGCAGAATAGTTAATGAAACGAATTTAATTTTTGTAACTTACGCTATTCAAGGATGTTATAGTAAATATCTTTCAGCTAATGTTTCATCCACAACATATAATAATCTAATTTCTATTGGTAACGGCACTATACCAGCTTTAGGTAATAGTAAACCACCAACTTATGATAAAAAAGATCCTATTAATATGTGGTGTAGCCCAAGTGGTCTAAGTCCTAGCACACAAACAGGAGCAGACGGGCCTGCTACAACAGGCTTTGCATTAACTGGTAATATAGGACAAGGGCAGGAAGCAACTTGGCTACCATATGATACAACTAATCCGAATCATAGTGTAACACAATGGGGGTATATTCGCCTACATGCCCTTCAAGCTTCGAATGAATTTAACTTCAATGGTGGTACAGCAAATACTGCCAACGCTAATGCCAGTATTACATATAATAATTTTTGCGGAAGCTTTTCGCAAATTGATACTTTTATAAGTCAAATAAATCCAGCTATATTTGCTATACAAGATAGTAAAACCTTTATGAAAGGTATCTATAGTAATATGGATGATTTAATGACAAGTGATATAATGGGTGTCAGCAAAGCTACAAAAGAATTCGGTGCTGATTTAATGGCATTAGGTAAAAGTGTAAATCTAGCATACATTGATACATTTGGAAAACCAAGTACTCTATTAAAAACATTATATGAAAATTATGCTGTAACGCAAGAACTTACTATAGCGTTATTAAGTGCTGAAGTATCACAGGATGAATTAGATGCTATTGGATTAGGGGAACTGACAGATATATCTACTGATTTAGAAAGAAAGATATATGGAGCTTTTTTAATAATTACAGAATATGACCTAGAGCAAGTTTTAATTCCTCTTAATTGTTCAACAGCAAATTTAACAAGTTTAGCTGATTTATTAAATGTTAAAAAAATGTTTCCTAATAGTTTTTTAACATTAACTGTACCTTTATATAATATATCATCAAGTCCAAATAACAGTAAAACATATTACTTCATTTATAGCGGAGACGGAGTAAACGGACAATTAAGTGATCCTGCTATTGCTTCTCAAGTTGGAAATTTGAATCCAATACAAGAACCTATTACAACTGATACTACAACACAGGAAAGTGTTACAGAAGTAAATATACAGCCAGAACCAATTGGATTTGATTCTTATTTACTAAACGTTTTGCCAAATGATCAGGCAATTGCTGCTGGTGCTTTTAGTTATAGCATGTCTCAAGTAAAAAATATTCAAAATCAAAATTTACAAAGCTTTAGTCAAATCGTATATTCCTTAGAAGGTAATTATGGATTACCTTTAACTGAAGGTACTGATATTCCAACAAATGCTACATTAGCGCAGGAAAGTCAAAACTTATTAGCATTAGGTAGTGGCCCATATGGATCATATACAACCAGCGACTTTTTTGGATGTATGTCTGGATTGCCTTACCCTTGGGTAGATTTATATAACGGAATTACCAGTCTACAAACTACTACATTGACAACATGTAGTAAAAATCTTTATTTAACTGTAACTTGGGGAGGTGCTACATTAACTGTAAGTTATTCTACAGGAGTAGGACCACTTTATACAATAACAGGATTAACTTTAACAGACGCAGGGGGTGGTTATGGCATTAATGGAGCTGTTGCTCCTGTGATTACTATTAGTGGTGGGTCTGGAGCAACTGCTGTGGCTACAATTGGTACAAACTATGCCTCTATAGCAAATTCTTTAATAAACGCAGGTTCATTTGTAATAGGTAAAACTTATATCATTGCTTTTATTGGAACAACAGATTTTACATTAATCGGAGCAGCAAGTAATACAATAGGATTGACTTTTACTGCTACTGGAGTAGGAGCAGGTAGTGGCACAGCTTATGACAGTATAGTTACCGATATAACAAATTTTGGGAAAGTTACCAGCGTTACTCTTACTTCAGCAGGTACTCCTACTGGTACAATACCCACTGCTACAATTCAATGTCCACCTAATACTTATAATAGTAGTACAAATACTAGCGCTGGATCAACAATAAATCGAAATAGTGTTTTACAATCTTACATAAATGATATTAATACTGAAATATCAAATATATTATCTACTAATCCCGAAAAAGCAAATTGGGTTAATACTAATTATAATCAATTAGGTAGACAATTAAAAACCGAACAGCGTGCCAGATATTTAGCCATACCACCAGTAGAAATTGTAAATGGGATCGACACAAATAGAAATGGTCAACTTTTCCCTTATCCAAGTGAAATATTAAGTTTTACAGACACGATTCCTACATATGCCCAAAACACATTACCTCATATGCAGGCACAAACATTAGAGGCAATTAGTAATTTTACAACAGTTGGTGGTCAAAGCACAGTGGCTATGATGCGCCAAGCACGGAATGAATCAAGATTAACAAGTATAGGTATTCCTGTAGATAACAATTTATCAGGTAATTTATCAGGGGTAAGTGATATTTGTAACACTGTTTTAGCTTTAAACGGCACTATTACTTGCTCAATTGAAGATCAGGGAATAGTAAAAGAAGTTATTGGGGATACTACAAGAACTTGGACAGCGCCAAGTTGGCCTTTGAATTTAGATGGAGATAACAATTTAATCAAACCACAGGCAGCATTTGCTTACGATATAAATCAAGGAGTTGTTGTTGGTACAGGAGAGTTTGCTAATGGCACTACACAAACATTATTAACTCCAGAAGGCACACAATGTGGAGTCACTGTTGTAAGTTCTATCGTACCAACAGGTCCATTTGTAAATATTGTTGATTTACAAAGTAATATTGATATAACATCAAACATTATTCAATCTCCAGCAGTTCCTAACTTTGGATCATTTGTTAACACAGCGAATACTGAAATTGCTAATTTAGCTTTGCGTACAGGTAATAGTGTATACATTGATACTAATAATTTTGATATGGTAGTTAATTTAGTAGCAAATATTACAAATATTCCAATTACTGCGGCTGAAGATATTGTATTAGATACTGGAAATTTAGTTACAGCCAATACAGTTAATACAAGTACAAAAGTTATAGGAGGATCATTAATAGCAACAACTCCCACCTTCCCAGGTAGTTTTGCAAACACTATACCAGCGTTACCAAAAAACCTAGATATGACCTATGTTTCTAGTGTTTTATTACCTGCTAGCCCTAATGTCGCAGAAGCTATAAACCAAGTGATTGAATGTAATTGCGACTGCTGGATCACTTGACCTAATAATTTGTATATAATTAAGAGAAGATATATACTATTAGTCCCAATTACCGAACTAAGGTTCGAACGAAAGGAGAAAGTTATGCTAACTTCAATAAAAAGTATTTACCATCTTT
>Ga0214917_10005839_pt1 | contig 13004 bp, 12 predicted proteins | sample LL_1208_BB_MetaG_FD_177983 | JGI IMG/M metagenome (GOLD analysis project Ga0214917, IMG submission 177983) | Freshwater microbial communities from Lake Lanier, Atlanta, Georgia, United States - LL_1208_BB | ecosystem: Environmental > Aquatic > Freshwater > Lake | place: USA: Georgia | collected... | reverse complement strand
GAATCGCGGATGAATCCGCATTGCGAAGCACCACCACCTGTCGAAGCACGACATCGAGCCTGTTGATCGGGATCTTTGATAAAGCCACATTGGCTTTGTTGACCCCATGCCGTACTAGTCCAGAACAAGCTGAACAAGAGAAAGATCCAAATTCGCATAAGGCTTATGAATCGTTGCATGATCTAAAAAGTGTGGCGCTTTAGCACAAAATCGAACACAGCAATTTCTGGTCTTGCCCCAAAGCGCACAGGTAAGAGCGATGTACCAAGTCCTGCCGATACGTAAAGCGGACAAAGTTTGCTCTCTTCAAACCCTGCCGTATGCTAGGCGCCGCCCGTTACCGCGCGACGGCGCTTGATTTCTGCGACGGACCCCGAGACCAGTTTCTCCAAGACGTTTATGTCCAGGTCCGCGAGACGTTTGAAGTACAGACATGCCTTACCCATCTTGTGCTATCCAAGCATGGCCAGAAGCGCCTGTTGTTCTTGGCTCTCTGAGACGATGTAAACGACCAATCTAAGGTCAGGATGTCGTCATCAGACTCTGCCATTGCTTTTCCTATGCAGAAGTTGAATTTGAGGTGCCAAATCGTTGAATTCACGCCCTCAAGGCCGAGGTTGAACCGAGAAAACATCTATTTACACCTATTCTTTCGTCATAGGCCCGAAGGGTTCACATCTTGAGGAATGGGTGTCATTGGGTGTATTATTGGTTCTATGCCGCGCTCTGACACCCTTCAGATCACCCCTGAGATCTTGAGCCTGATCGCTCGGATTGATGAGTTCAAAGGCGCCTGGCGTGCCTTGGGCACCCTTGCGCCTGATCGTCTGTCTGCGTTGCGCAGGGTAGCCACCATCGAGAGCATCGGGTCGTCAACCCGTATCGAGGGCAGCAAGCTGTCCGACAGGGAAGTGGAGAAGCTGCTCTCCAACCTGGCCATTCAGTCTTTCGAGACCCGTGATGAGCAGGAGGTGGTTGGATATGCCGAACTGATGGGCTTGGTGTTCAGCTCCTGGCGTGACATTCCGTTCAACGAGAACCACGTCAAGCAACTGCACCAGATCCTGCTGCGCCACAGTGAGAAGGACTCGCGGCACCGCGGACAGTACAAGACCAACTCAAACAGCGTGGCCGCTTTCGATGAAAACGGTGTGCAGATCGGGATCGTGTTCGAGACGGCAAGTCCGTTCGACACGCCGCGTCTGATGGCTGAATTGGTTGCCTGGGTGAATGGGGAGCGCGACAAGGCGCAGTTGCACCCACTTTTAATCATTGCCATCTTCGTCGTGGTGTTCTTGGAGATCCACCCGTTCCAAGATGGCAATGGCCGCCTCAGTCGTGTCTTGACCACTTTGTTGCTCATTCAGGCAGGCTACGCTTACGTGCCGTACAGCTCACTGGAGAGCGTGATCGAGCTGAATAAAGAGGCGTACTACCTTGCCTTGCGGCAGACGCAGGGGTCAATCCGGACAGATGCTCCCAACTGGCAACCGTGGCTGGTGTTCTTCCTGCGGTCCCTGGCCGAGCAAGTACGGCGGCTGGAAAAGAAGGTGGAGCGCGAAAAGATCGTACTGGCTGCCTTGCCCGAGCTGTCACTGCAGATCGTCGAATTTGCCCGCGAGCACGGGCGCGTCACGATTGGCGATGCGATCAAATTGACGGGTGTCAGCCGAAACACGCTGAAGCAACATTTCCGCAACCTGGTCCAGCACGGTCATTTGAATCAGCAGGGCAGCGGGCGTGGAGTTTGGTACGAACTCAAGTGATGGGATTGATGGATGTTTAATTTGATCGTTTCGGGCGGTGGCTGGGAGCCCCATCGTGACTCGTTCGGCAGTGGCCGCGTACTGGAGTACACAGACGCCGCCATCGCTCAACGCTTCATGCCGAATAAAGTTCTGGATATCAATGCGGTGGCAAAACTGCCTACGTTGTTTATGTCCGAAACTCAGGGCGCAGGAAACCAGGTTGCGTATGTCGGAACCATCACGCAGCTCAAACTTTCGGGCACAGATTTTCAAATCGAATATGCGGTTGATCCCGCCATCCGTCCGATTCCGAATTCGTCACTGCTGCGGATGGCCCGGGAGCTTGGGATCGAAGAATTTGAGTTCAGTCGTACACATTGGGCAATAAAGGACGCTGATCTTTACAAGGCATTGCTGCGGAATTTGTACAGTGATCTGCCGACGCCAAAAGTATTTCAGCTGAGCCCCGAGCCTGCGAATAATCGGATGGTGTCGGCCATGATGCCTTTTAGTGCGGGTTTTGACGGTGTCTACGCAGCACTGGGTGCGGCGGCTGAAGCGGTTGGGAAAAAGTGCAAAAGGGCCGATGACATCTGGAACCACGATGCGATCATTCAGGATGTAGTTTCATTGATTTGCAAATCGAGCGTGGTGATTTGCGATCTGACCGGAAAGAATGCAAACGTGTTCTACGAGGCCGGAATTGCGCACTCACTCGGTAAGGAAGTCATCTTGATCACTCAGTCCGCCGAGGACGTGCCGTTTGATCTCCGTCACCTGCGCTACATTCAATACCTCAATAACGGTGAGGGGCTCCAGCAGTTGACGGCAAAAGTGACTGACCGCCTCGAGACCCTCGCTGCAGGTCGCTAAGGCCTCGACGTTACACGACGTTTGCGATTTCAGCATGTGAAGTGGCCAAGCCTTTGAAGTTGCGGACTCTAGATCGATGCGTTCCTATCTGGTTGGCCTCTACAAGTCTCGGTGACTACAGCCTCAATCGCATCATTTTTTGATAAGTATCTTTTAAGCGAAACTATTCGGTGATAGAATCAGCTTTAACGAAACCTGATGACGGGGTTGCTAATGGCACAGCCGAACCAAGAAACGATCCATGACCTGCTCGTGAGTAATATTCCGCGTGAGCTTGTCATGGGCCTCGAAGACGCCAAGCTGGTCGGCGCTCAACGTGCCTATGCTGCAGCGCGAGGGATGGATGACGGGCACTTGCCCAGCGTGGTGGGGCAGTTGCGCCACTTCCATATGAACGAGTCTTTCCATCGCGCACTCGCCGTTGCAGACGCATCTCCTTCACCGCTACGCGGCAATCAGATCGTAACAGGGCGGTCTGGGATCTTCACCTTGGCACGGTTTAACACCAAGTATGGGGTCTGGAACAGCGGGCGGCGTAGCGAAACCCGAAAACAGATGTCCCTGGCGAACGCAGCCATCGAGCCGCTAATACAACCCGGACTCTTTTCAGGTTACGTGGAGCCATCCCAAGCGGTTGTGTTCGTCGTGGCCTGCTTTGCAGGATCGCTGTACAGCCAGCCGGACACCCCCATCTCCATCGAAATCGCGGTTCCAGATCGCCACATGCAAGGCTGGCTTTTCCGGGAACCCATTGACTCATTCATCAAGCGCTACGACCAGCAGCCGACAGCAGGTCAGGACGATTTGGCTGTGCCGAAGCTGAAGAAGAACATTGGCAAACAACAAGACAAAGACGGAACAGGATCATGAGCAGGGGCGGTGTACAAGGATTTCAGAAAGATCGACTTATCCAAACTCTTGCGGCCCGTCGTCTGACTCAAGTCCAGCTGGCCTCGATGGTCGATGTGTCTCCGGCGACCATCAGTAAGTGGCGTGCAGGAACGCAAGCGCCCGAGCGTGACGCGCTTGAACGCCTTGCTAGCGTGGTCAACGTAACGCCGGAATGGTTTACGCGTGAGCCCGGGGCGAAGTTGTCGTTGCCGCTTTTTCGCAGTAACGCCTCAGCGCACGCCGCTGCACGAGCCATGCTGGAGGCCCGCCTTGCCTGGGCTCAGGACGTAGCGGTTGCCCTGATGGAGTACGTTGATTACCCCAAAGTCAATTTGCCCTCTCGCGATTACACCGATCCAGAAGAGATCACGAACGAGGACATTGAGAAGGCTGCCAGCGAATGCCGGGACATGTGGCGTTTGGGGCGTTCGGCGATTCAAGACTTGGCGCTGGCAGTGGAAGGCGCTGGAGTGATCGTAGTCCGGGAAGAAACCGGCATCGCTCAGATCGAAGGGCTATCGGCTTGGAGCGCAGCATTGGGGCGACCGCTCATTCTATTGTCCGCCGACAAAAACAATGGGTACCGCAGTCGCTTCGATCTCGCCCACGAGGCCGGGCATCTGATCCTGCATCGTCACATTCAGCGCACGACAGACAACGCACGCCACAAAATGATGGAAGCGCAGGCACACCGTTTCGCAGGCGCCTTTTTGCTGCCCGCCGAAACGTTCGCCAGCGAAGTTCGCGTGCCTCCGACTCTGGATGACTTGTTGCTGCTGAAGCGTCGTTGGGGCGTATCGGCGGCGGCGATCATCATACGTCTCAAGGCACTTGAGATGCTAGATGAAGATGGCACGGTGATGCTTTTCAAGCGTCGCTCTGCTCGGTGGGGTGCGAAATCGGAACCCGGAGATGAGGACCGTCGACCAGAGCAGCCGCGCCTGCTTCGTCGCACCATTGATCTGCTGGTCGAAGAAAAGGTCATGCCCTTAGATGCCATTCCGAGGCACATCGGACTGGCTGCGGGCGACGTTGAGGCACTCGCCGGATTGCCCGAAGGCTACTTCCAGGGCAAAACCAATGTCGTGGAGTTTGCGCGACTGAAAGCAACCCATAGGCCGGTTGATGATCGACCGGCCCAAGGCAATAAGGTGGTGCCTTTCCGGCCCGTCGCCAAATCCTAAAGTGAAAGGAACAGCGATGTCCAAGAACACGAAGCAGACGTCCTCACGAGTTGGTCGACTGGCGTCGGAAACGCTGCAAAGCAGTAGTTCGTCGCAAGTGGCCAAGAGCCTGGCCGCTTCGGCACTGTCTCAGCGCAGTGGCGATAAACAGACCGGGGCCAAGATGGAACACAAGGCTGCGCGCGTTTTGGCCAGCGACCGACACGCAAAAGAGACTAAGGAACTTGCGGCCTCGGTACTGTCCCAGGCCAATAAGCAGCGTTGAGACAGGAAGCCGACTCCTCTCGAAATAGCCAAATCGTCGAATCAATGCACTCAAGGCCCATGCGTTACTGTCTGGCTGTAAAAGCGGATGCGGGTTCGGTTCCGTATTCCACCACCAATACTCAAAATCCCAACCCTTATCCGGTTGGGATTTTTTTTGCCCGCTCCCCCTGAAACGCGTTGTTGCCTCGCGAGCGTGACCACCCCAAAGTCCGCGTTCTTGCCCCAGTCTGGCCGTCTCTGTTCCAGGTTTTCTCCGGTGGTCTCGAGAGCGTTCTCGAGACCAGTTCCATATCTGTCAAGGGGTTAGACGCGGTGAGTTGTGGTTGGCAACCCCTGCAGAGAAGGCGACCGAACAAAAAATGTTTGTGTTTTTTGGACGGCAGTTGTCAGCTTGGCGGTCGCGCGCGGGTGGCAGCCAATGAGCTGACCAAGGCTGAGAGCTGTCGTGACTTTTAACCCAGACCACTGACGGCGATTGGCCAGCGGCCATCGTGAGGGGTTGGCGGTTGAGTGACCGGAATAGGCTGACTGCGGACATTCACAAATGCCCGGTTTGCGCTCCCCAGGTGTCGTACAGCCCGTCAGGGGGCTGCTGCCGGTTTAGCAGCGGTTGTGCCAACCTTGCGGTACTGAGCTCGAAACAGCTCGTACAAACTATCGCTTGTAGGAGATGGCTGCGCGTCACGCGTGCTGGCGAACATGTCGTAGTAGCGGGCAAACATCTTCCGGTCTTGCGCCTTGTTCCACTTCCAGCCGAGGCCTGGAGTGGACGCGTCAGGCAGCCGCTCGGTCGCCGCTCGGTGCAGGACGAAGGTGAAGACATCGTTGTTGATGCTCTTGACCATGGAGAACGTCAAGTCGGCCACGCTCTCCAGCGTAGCCTTGCTGAGCTTCACCGGCTTCTCCAGCAATGAACCATGAGTCTGCAGGCCAAGGGCCGTCGCATTCTTTGCGCCGAGCTTGCCAAAACGATGAGTGCAGCAGTGCCGCACATGCAGAATTTGGTCGAACTCTTCGATGAGCCGCTTGCTGCCAGCGGAAAGGCTCTTTAGCCCCACGTACTTCGGTAGAGACTTTTCGATTTCCTTCTGTGTCGAGAAGCTGACTTCTTCCAAGAGAGCATCCGGCAGCATGTCGGGCTCATGGTGAAGTGCGGCAGCATATGAAAGCTGTTGAGTCGCACAGAGCGCCTGGGAGTAAGGGTCGCAATGGATAAGCTTGCGGATGAGCGAGCGCATATAGCCTTCAACCGCAGACACGTACCCGACGAGAATGAGCCGGCTAACCTCTGGGACGACATCTTCAGTCGGACCAAGCGAGCTCCATTGCTTGTTCAACACCAGACAGTTCTCAAGGAATTGGTCGACAGGTGACTGCTTGGATTCCGCATAACTGGCGTCAAACAGGGCCGCCGTGTCGATGGGCTGGCGAGTTGGCCGTACGGTGACGATGATTCCGTAGTTGCTCATCACCGCCTCTTAAGACAGGTAGTCGTCGACGAAGCTGTTCAGCACGTCAACGATGCGCGCGGTCCGACTTTTACCGAACCCCGATACGGTTAACAGCTCGGCAGCGGGGTCCTGCTTGGCCAAGTAATCACGAATGGTCTTGAAGAACGGAAGGTTGTCCTTGATTTGCTTCCGCTGCCATTCAGTGAGTCCAGGTACTTCTGTGATGGACGTGTCGAGGCAAAGGTTGAACGTGGATGCGTCGACCAGTTGATGCGCACAGTTGTGGCAGAAGCGCTGGTTGTCGGTCAGACGGCGCTCTGAGCAGTTGGCGCACTTGGGCAGTGCCAAATTGAGGCCAGCGACGAAGTTCTCGCCGACCACGCTTGCCAGGCTCTTGCGGAGAGGATGCTTGGTGGACTTGTTCCGAATCCCGTCGAGACTCTCTTTCAGCGACCCCTTGTGGCCGGTGAACGTGCCGTTGCTCAAGAGCAAGGTGGTGTGCGGGATGTACTTTCGGTAGATGCGGGCCCCGCCGTGCTTCACGTCGCCATCGTTGTAGATGAGGCCCGCCTCAATTAGTAGGTTGAGTGTTCGCTCAAGGAGTGGAACCAGCTCGTCGACGCGGATGCCGTAAGCGAGGCCTTTCTCGCCGCGGGCTAGCAAATGCACGTTGTACTCTTTCAACTCCTTGGCAACATTGCCAACGAAGGTCTCACCGGCTGCCACAAGAATTTCCAGCTTGGGAATCTTCTTGCCCAGGGTTCTGAACTCAGCCAGCCGAGCACTCAGGTGGTCAACAATGATGCGGTTAAAGCCTTGCTGGGCTGTCTTGAAGCCCCCGCGCTGGTAGTCCTCCAGCATGGTCAGGTAGGCGCGAGGGATACCGAAAGCAGCGAACCGTAGAAGTGCCGTCACCTCATCCGGTATGGATTCTAGGCCTTTCACGCGGACGGATGCGATGTCGCCCATGATGGCGTCGTACTCGTCGTTCTCTACCGAGATCCAAGCGGGGATTGCGGTCGCATCCTGCCCTTGATGAAAACGAGGACTGGCTTCGGTGGTACCGGGGTACACAGAAACCTTGGGAGCAATCGTCGCTGACTTCAATGAGCGCACGATGTCCAGGAACTCGACCAGGTAGTCAGGTGTCAGGGTCATCGCCGCGTCGTCGAGCAGCAGCACCGTGTACTTGCGTTCGGCGGTTTCCCGAAGCTTGTCGATGACACCTTTGGTGCGGTCAATAGACAAGGAGTCCGAGAACGCATTTAGGGCGTCATCAAGCGGTTGGTTGCGCTCAAGACGCGCAGCAAGTGCGTGCAACTCGTCCCGCGGATATCCCTGCTCTTCGAACACCTGATCAGCGCTGGCGATGGCGGGCGTCCAAGCCTGTGCACTTTCGTGCGCCGAAATTAGGACTCGCGCGAGCACCCAGGAGTGAAAGAGTTGCGTGGCCCCCGCATTGCTTGAAAGCAATGGTTCGAGGCGGAAGTACCGCTGAAAGGACGAGAACACCGCGAAGGGTTTGGATGTGGCATCACGACAGTTCAGCCAAGCGAACCGCATCATGTGAGTCTTGCCACAGCCGCGCGGCCCGACAATTGTCCGCAACGCGCGATTGGTCAGCTCGCTGATCATGGTGCTGAACAAAGAGCCCGTGCTGGCGGTCTCACTAAGCAGGTCTTCCAGTGGAATGTAGTCCGCACGCTGCTGTAGGGTGGCGCTGAGCTCGTCGGCCGAAGCAGTTGCTTGCATTGTCATGTGCGGAATCCCGGAATAACCATATCGAGAAGCGCATCTTGGGTGACGAACCTGGCGCCCACTCCGTGCGATGCGGTTTGCAAAGCCAGGCGGCCCGCCTCGCTGTTGAAAAAGTTGAGAACGTTCGTCTGCATCTCAGGAGCAACTCGTATGCACAGGATGCAATCCGACAACGCCACGCGACCACGCTCGACAACCGCCACCTTCTCTTCAAGATTTCGGCCGACTCGCGCAACCAAGATGTCACCCGGTTCAGCGAAGAGCGCGTTAATGGTTGCCGCCCGAGCCTTGGAAAGCTGGAAGGCCCTAGGCACGCCAGCGCCCGTGAAGTCAGTGGTGTGAAACACCGGAAATTCGTATGCGTTCCGCTCGCTAGAGGAGAACGAACCCCGGGCTACTGTTGCACCGAGTTCTCGAAGAGTTGCGCGGCCGCAGCGGTTTGACAGGTTCTGAGCTAGTGCGCAGTGAAACGAGTAGTCCAGGCGCGAGGTAGCTTCGTCCACAGCAAGGTCCACAGTCCCCGTGAGCGAACCGTCCGCCTCGAGCCGTTGCAGCGCGATGGCGTCGGCCGGCTTGCCCTGCTTGGTCAGAACCACCACGTAGGCCTTCGCCTCTGTCCCGTGGAACATTCGGCGGGGCAGTTCGATGACGCGCTCAAGCCGATGAGACCTGGTCAGGGCATGCCGAAGCGCCCCGCACTTCTCACCTGCGATGATGCCGTCAGGCAGTATCAATCCCAGTTTTCCGCCCGGACGAAGGAACCGCAGGTTCTGCGCGATGAAGAGGATGTCCGCAGGAACATACTTAATGTGCGGAAAGACCCCTGAAAGTCCCGCGTCCTCAAGAATTTGGCCGAAGTGGCTACGCCATCCTGGTCGGATGAAGGGTGGGTTACACAGAGCAGAATGAGCAGCGCCCACGTCCAAACCGATTTTTTGCGCGAGCTGCGGATCGAGGGCATCGGCGACATGATGGCTGAAACAGGAGTTGGTCTGTTCAGGTAGCAGTGAGCTGCCAGCGTTTTGGTCAATGTCGACCGTAATGAAGCGTGCACCGGTCCAACGTCGGCTGGCTTCGCCAACCAGCGCGCCATCACCTGCCCCGAGGTCGATAACCACACCTTTAGGAGCTCGACCCATCGCCGTAACCAGCACCTCCGCCGCACTACCACGGGTGTAGTACCGCCCATAGGGGTCGGAATATCGAGATGCAGTCGCAAGCGTCATATTTTATTGCTAATTGGGAGTTGTCAACGTGTAGCGCCAGGACCCGAGTCGCTTTTCAAGCAGAATACAGTGTGTGCCCTACCTTCGACCAGCCACAGTGTTTTACCATGAAGGCGCTCGTAGCCCGCCTCTCGAGAGCCGTCATATATGAGAGTTGCCGCTCATAATATCGCTCTCTGGGCAATGAGTAGCTATTGTCTGCGACCGGCGGTTCAACCTGGGAAACGGTCGGGTAATCCAAGTTTCTGGGCCGCCCAACTGCTGGGCCAAGGGCGGCGCATCACCGTCTCAAGCACAATATCAGACGAATTAACCAGCATTTCCAACACGTTCGGTGCCAATACGGTCAAGCGCAGCAACCGACGCACCTGCGTCACGTCCATCCCTTCGGCTTGCGCGATTTCGACCACCGACACGACTCGTCGCTCGTTCAGCAGCCGTTGCCAGTGGTGCGCCAACCCGAGCGCCCGCATCAGCGAAGTGTCCTGAGCTGCGGCCCGCGCTTTGCACTCCCTCGTTGCCTCCGATAGGTATTTTTGTGGGTCATCAATCGTGATGACCGGCTTCTCGATCCCCCTCTTCACCAGCGTCCAAGGCACGAAGGTCTCCAGTCGCACGCCGCCAGCCGGATTGGGAATCTGGTAGGTGACCGGATCTCCCTTGAATCGACCGCAGCGTTTCTTGCTCATACGGCCTCCTCGAATCGCTGCACGATCTGCCGCCGCGCCCCCTAATCCATGGGCAGGAGGTCGCGCTGGAACCAGATCAGGCTCGGTTGCTGTCCGCTCATCAGCGCCTGCACGATGCACTGCGCGAGCAGGGTCAAACGCATCAGCACATTGGGGACATACTAGAAACGTGCGTTCGGTGAAAGGGGGCAAAATCGTGATCAGGAAGAACGGGACCGCAACTGCTACCAACTGCACCGTAGTCCCCGCACTCGACATTGCTATGCTGACTGTCAGCCAAGCGTTGACATCAATGTAACGGTATTTATGCCCTACAAGCAGGTCGATACGTAGGTGATTTTCAGAACGGTAAGTTGCACGGTACGGGTACTTTTCATTACAAGGACGGTGCGAAGTACATTGGAGACTGGCGCGAGGACAAGCGGGACGGCACCGGCATCTACACTCAACCGAGTGGCAATAAGTATGTCGGCCAGTGGCAGGCGGGCAAACCCCACGGTCGCGGAACGATGGCATTTGCTAATCGAACGACTTTTGTGGGTTTCTATCAAGAGGGTAAACGCAACGGCGAAGGCATACTGTATGCAGCAGACGGATCAGTACAAGGGTCAGGGCTATGGGTAAACGATGACTTAAGTAAGTCCTACAGCCTTGATACGAGTCAGTTTCCACTCCAACGTGCTCGATAGTCCCTTTGCTTGAAATAAACCGCTCATCTTTTGAGTGCTATCGATCTTGAAACATCAAAAACTGAGGAACGCCATGAGTCAGGACCTCGTCACTATTTTGAAAGCTGCCAAATTTGCTGCGGAAAAGCACCGCAAGCAGTTGCGAAAGGGCGCTGAATCCACGCCTTACATCAATCATCCTTTGGAAGTTGCGCGGATGCTTGCCGAAGACGGTAACGTCGAAGACGCTTCAATCATCGCAGCGGCACTCTTGCACGACACCATTGAAGATACTGAGACGAGCGAGGAGGAACTGCTTCATCACTTCGGACAGGAGATAACATCGATGGTGCTGGAGGTAACTGACGATAAATCGCTTGAAAAAAATGAGCGAAAAAGGCTACAAATTGAGCACGCCTCACACAAATCACCCGGTGCAGCGTTGATCAAACTTGCCGATAAGATCAGTAACGTTCGAGATGTGGGAGTTAGTCCGCCATCCCACTGGGATATTCAGCGCAGGGTCGATTACCTTGATTGGGCTTCAGCCGTTGTCGGCGCACTGCCCCTTAAAGACCACATCCTACTTACAATGTTTAATGAGGCCGTGACCCAATCGCGCAATCAGATTGAGCAAGCGATAGAACGATCTAAATAACACTAAGCTTGTGACGCTGACAAAGCTCATCATCAGCTATTCACTAGCTCGTCCCACCGAAGCATGGCTCTACTCGCCTTCGGCTAAGACGTAGACCTTATCGCCTGCCAGATACCGCACAAAGGTTTTATAAACGAGCGGGTTTCTGCCAAAGTACTTGATCGGCTGAAACGGAAAGGCGCTTGAGCCACAGCGTGCTGCAATCTGTTGAGCTTCCAACCGATGGGCACGCGCATCCATGAGGGCTAGCAAAATCTTTTGCTGCATGCTTTCAAGTGGGTACTTAACCCCGTTCACATAAGCACAACGCCTGCTGCGAACATACGCCAGGGAGTTTCCGCTTGGTGCATCTTCACCGATCGGATGCTCAACATCTTGAAGCCTATTGTCATAGAAAAGAAAGCGGCTCTGGGAGAGCCTTGCAACACTTGGCAACTCGATGATCTCGTAGCCTGCAAGCGGTGAGGAGGCGCAGAGCGGCAGACGGGTGCTTGTTAGGATTTTCGCAGACCGTGCAGCCTGATCAAGATTGATTTGATCAACGAGCGCTTTGGCCTCGCAGGCGCGGCTAAGGCGTCTGCCGAAATACCAAGTCGTTGCAGCCCCGCGCCGGCGCTCTTGAATGCCCAATCGCCATGATGAATTCGGGCCAATCGCTTTCCGACTTGCAAGGGGCAACGATAAGCTTGCCGATAAACGCTCGACCACACGGGCAACATTCACGGTGTAGGTTTGGAGCACTGAGCGCGGGCATTCAAGGTCACCACAGTCATCGCAAAAAAGAAGAACGTTTGAATCATTACATGGCTTTACAAGCCGCGCATTCTCAACCAGGCACTCGGGGCACGTTACGTAAGAGCGCACCGTCCCGGTTGAGAGGAGGCGCTCGTGAATGAGCGCCTCACCCGTTGCAGCGTATTTGTCCTCGCTCAGCAAGGCGCTTGCGGCAATCTCAGGCGATGCCTGTTCAAGCAACTGGCAAAGCAGGCCCATCGACTCAATGAGCCTTGCACTCACGCCAAGGCTTCCTCAGGTTCAGCCAGTTGCAGTGACTTTAAAACAGCCTGGGCAATCGGCTGATTTTTCTCTGACAGATTTTTGATGGTCGAGGAACCAGCGGAATACACCTCAAAGCTAAAACGCTTTGCACGATGGCCGTCGTTTGATGCGAGGTAGACCAGGATACAAACCGCATCCAAATCGTATTCAGCCTCAAAGAGGTGATCGACATGAAGTTTTTTACGAGCCAATTCGAGTGCATCGTCCTGATCCTGCTCAGGCGAGGCTTCGATCCGAATGGCACTTGCTGTATTGGTGCGTGGCCTCAGTTGCGCACGGCGCAGCCTCACCCGGTCAACACCGAGTGGTGAGAGGTCATCATGCATGGCCACACCGCTTCGCAGCTCATTTAAGCTGTAGCGCGCTTTGCCGATCCGCTGCGGTGCGATCTCGCGCCCGGCCAGGTATTTGGAAAAGAGTTGCAGAACCGCTTTATGATTTTTTGCACCCCCTTTCACCACACTCTCAATGTCACCCGTTTCGGGCTGGTAGACCAGCGCTGTTTCAAGCGCAATGCGCGTGGTGAGGCGAT
>Ga0214917_10005838_pt1 | contig 13005 bp, 8 predicted proteins | sample LL_1208_BB_MetaG_FD_177983 | JGI IMG/M metagenome (GOLD analysis project Ga0214917, IMG submission 177983) | Freshwater microbial communities from Lake Lanier, Atlanta, Georgia, United States - LL_1208_BB | ecosystem: Environmental > Aquatic > Freshwater > Lake | place: USA: Georgia | collected... | reverse complement strand
GTCTAACCCGATGGGGGTCAATATCGACAGAATGGGCATGATCACGTTGGTGGCATCTAGACGCCCGCCAAGGCCGGTTTCAACGATGACAACGTCGGGGCGACGGTCCGAAAAATAGCAAAACGAGAGTAAGGTTAGGAGCTCGAACTCCGACGACTGTTCGGCGGATCCGATGGCCATTATTTTAGATAGATATCGACAAAAATCGGATTCCGAAATAGGTGTTCCATCAATGGCAATCCGTTCGCAATATGAGGTCACGTGCGGTGACGTATAGGTGCCGACGGTCAAGCCACAGTGTCGGAGTGCCGCTGACAAAAAAGCGCTCGTGGAGCCTTTGCCATTAGTGCCTGCAACGTGAACGGTCGGGGGGAGTGCCTTGTGGGGGGTGTTCAACTCTGCCAAAGGGGCGTCCAGCCGATCCAGCGAATAGTGAATCCCACGGCGGGCGACGGCTTGCTGCAACCGGAGAATGGCTTCGGAATACGTGTTCAACTCAAAATTGCACCGCCATCGGCGATTAGTAATTGGCCCACGATCATGTCCGCATGGCCCGATACCAAGAACGCGACAATGTCAGCGACTTCATCAGGTCGGATTAACCGCCCCATGGGTGTTTTGGCGGTCACGGTCACAATCGAATCGGTTGCGCCTGGAACAGCCAATAGGGATTTGGTCGGTGATAATCCGGGCATGACACCGTTAACGATGACGCCTTGGGGTGCAAGTTCAACGGCCAGGGATTGGGTAAGCGCAGCGACTGCGCCTTTAGCGGGTCCGACAACGCCGTAACCAGGCAAAATGCGCAAATGGCCGTAGCTTGTTACAACGGTAAGGTACCCACCATTTGACATCATCGGCGTGCACTGGAGAGCCAGCAGCAACAACGATTTGGCTGTCGCGTTCATCGTAATGTCCCAGTATTTGGATTTGGCATCCATTAGAGTGCCGGGAATGCCAAACGATGCATTGGCGATAACGATGTCCAGACGAGGAAATTGCGTCCGAATTTGATCCATCATTGCTGTGATTTTGTCTTCGTCCCCCATATCGGCTCTGATGGCGATGGCACGACCCCCGAGACGTTCTATTTCCTCGACAACTTCTGCAGCTTCGGTCATGCTTCTGCGAAAATTGACGATAACAGTGGCGCCTTCGGATGCCAATCGTAATGCGATCGCACGTCCAAAGCCACGACTAGCGCCTGTAACCAGGGCAATTTTCCCATTAATTTTAGGGTACATCGATACTATCCTCCGGGGCGACATAGGCGCCAATAAACAAATACAAGCCACTGATTGTATCGCGTAATGCGTACAAAAAGGGTCGCGTTAACATAATTGATGCGGGCCTTGCCGTCGATACACTTGTACTACCGAATGTGCCGGAGGTAGTGGCTGCAGCTCGGGTTCCGCTTTCATCAACGATCACCACAACCTGTTGGACGATGTCGGACAGTTTGACCGTCGGCGAGATCCCTGAAAAATCGGCGCGTGGCGAAAATAGCGATTGGAATCCGGCATCCGACAACGGTGCGCGTAATGCATTGCGTACCGTTAATTTAAACTTGGGCAGCACGATTGTGACGGGGGTTTCCTCAAATGCATCGTAGTCAGAGCCGGCCAAATAGTCCCAGGGGAGGTGAGGTGGTGTCCATTGTCGAGGTGCCACAATGACGAGCTCAAATCGACCTTCGCCGTAGGGAAGTGCAATGGCCTGGACCTCACGGGTTTCCGCGTACTGAAATCGTCCAAAATGGACCATCATGGGTGTTTTTATGGGGGGAAGCCCCGGAGATATAAACAACCGGTCATCGGTTTTCTTTGCATTGAATGGGAATTGCCAGTCCCCTTTAAAAAAGAGTGTGTTTAATACAAGCAACGATGCCGTGGGCTCGAGGCTGGATGGGAAGCTCTGTATAATTCGGTTCGTCTTCCCTGAAATCCATTTTTGGATGGTTGCAAGGGAGTCAGGTGCCGAAAAATTAATTTTTTGAACAGGGGCGTCATAAAATTCGACGCTGGTTTTAATAAATGCTTCCTGGAGCCGACTATCTGCCTGAATCCAAATACTATCGGCGGTATTAAGTGTAATATCAATTGTTGGATCCGTGAGCAACGAGTGAAAGAGTGAGAACCCACGAATAATGTCCGTTTGTTTTTTTCGAGAGAGCCCTAAGGCGGATTGCCAATCTGCACGGGTTTTTCCGGCCGTTCCTGTCCCAATGATGCCTAAAGTTCCCATAACACTTGGTGGTGCGATAACAATGTTGGTCGTGGGATATGTGGCGAGACGTGTCGATAGCCAGTTCTTGCCGAGCGAATTGCTGTAGGTAATGAGGTCATCGACAACAGCACCATGTATTAAGATTGGTGCAACTAGGGTGACCATCGTTATCACCCATCCCGTTACCCAACGACGATTCACCTGGCAGTTCCCTTGTCGACTTTTTGGAGTTCTTCATACCCAAATGTTTCTTCAAAGAATTCGCGTTCTGGGATAATGGGCAATGCCATTAAAAACGGAGCGGCGTAGCTGAACCCTTTCATTTGTAACAGGGTTCGCAATCTCAACCGGTATCGGGTGGACGCAGTGGGAAGCGCAAAAAATACGATTGCAAAGACGGGGAAGTCACTTTTGGAGATACAAACCATCAGATAATAAGCCAGCTTGTCGTCGTGGGTATCTTCCAGTAATTGAAATAAAAATCGACTGGCGACCTCTGAATCAATTCCGGCGAACAGGGCAAGAACCATGCGTTGCGCCTCTGGAATGATCTTGGGATACACCTCGACGAGGCGCGCCAATTCAGGGTCGTCCAAATGGGTTAAAATTGTGACCGATGAGATTGCATCTTTAAAAACGGTGCTGGTCGCCGTGGTCAATAAAAATACAATGTCCGCTTCGGGTAACCGGCGCATTTGGGTGGCTTTAATATGGAGCAATGTTAAGCGGTCTGTGGGGGAGAGGATTTCCTCATCCCCCGTTGCTAAAAATGGCGCCAAGCGCTCCAGTTCGGGTTCGAAATTGGGTTCGAACTCGGGTCCGAATTTAACCAATGTGTTTGAGTAATTCGGCTTCGAATGCAGCAAGTGGCCGGTATCCGACAAAGCGGGTTACTTCGCTACCATTTTTGTACAAGATACAGCAGGGAATGCCAGTGATTTCGGCATTTTGTGCAGTGGCTTGATTCTCGTCGGTATCAAGTTTGACGACCTTGAGCCGAGAGGAATACTTGTCTGCAATACTCTCGATAACAGGGGCCAACATCCGGCAAGGGCCACACCATTCGGCCCAAAAATCAACCAGAACCGGTTGAGTTGATTTGAGCACTTCCGTCTCAAAATTGGCATCAGTGACTGAGGCTACACCCATAACAACACTCCTTCCGTTACACTGAGCGATTATCGCTCGGGGCAAAAATTATACCGGGAATGAGCGTGGAATGACCAGTTAAAAACTCTGTCCCAATCCGAAGTGAATAATCAATGCCTCGCCTTGTGCAAGGTCCAGGCGCAGAGGTCCGACGGGCGTGTAAAATCGGATGCCGACCCCGTATCCGCTCATGAATCCCGCTGTCGTTTGCGGCCAGTCGGACGTGAATGCTTGTCCCGTATCCCAAAATCCAACCACTTGGAATGTATCCGTTAAATCGTGTCGGTATTCGAGGTTAAAGAGCAGTTCTTTGTTGCCGACAAAAATCGGGAAAGTTTCTTTGTACCCTCGGATTGTATTGGGCCCCCCCAAGTCGAATCCTTCGTTTTCGAAGGTGGATGACGCGCCGGGGTCCGGATAAAACGCGCCGACTGTAATTCGGGCGGCGATAATTCCCTTTGATCCCACTTCGGTAAATCCGGCGGTGGTCGAGACCACTCTGACGAACGACAATCCACCGAGGTCCACGAATCCAAGATTGCCGCCGGCTTCTACGGTGTTAACAATATATACGCCGTTTCGGGGGTTGGTGGTATTTCCGATGGTACGGTAGTCGGTTTTCAAACTCAGGGAGTGGATGCTGTAATCTGCGATGCCGCTGGACGAATCAGGGTCGACAGTTTCGTATTTGCCCCGAATGGCGATGGTAAAATCATCGAGCAACGGGTAGCCAAGCTCAATGTCGGACCCTTTGCGAATATTTGAAAAAATAGTACGACTTGCGTTGTTTCGGTCCTTGGTAAGGAATTCGTTTAATGTTTCCGACCAGGTCCCGAATGTCAGCGATAATGGGATGGCATTTAGAATCCAGGGCTGGGTGTACCGGGCCGCATATCCTTGGATATATGGGGAGTTGTCCTGCCATGCTGCTTGGACTTTGATGCTGGTCAGATCACTCGGAATGCCCAGGTGACGGAGGTCTGCACGGACGAACCCGGTTAGGGGCTGTTCCCCTTTTTGTTCGTAGTATTCAAGTCCGGCATCAAAGGCATTGGTTTTACGCGGGCGTGTATTAAAAATAACCTTGACCCGTCGGTGGTCGAAGCTATCCTCGAGTTGCGGCGCGGCAACATCAGAAAAATACCCCGTCTTGAGTAGCCGCTCCCGGTCCTCTCTCAAACGACGGGTATTAAAGTGCCCACCGGGTTGAGATTTAAGTGTCCGCAAGGCAATTGGGACTAAATTTGCTGATACACCCCGAATTTCAATGGTACCAATTTCACCTTCCGCGACATCGACGATGATGTTGCGGCTCGGAGAAAATGTGATTTGGAGTACCCGGGCCAAATCGTACCCTTTGTCGTGGTAGTACCACTCGATTGCTTCTTTGAAATGCTGTAGCTGGACGGTATTCATGGGTTTGCCAATAGGAATTTTTGACAAGCCGAGTAAGGTGTTAGGTGATACTGCGGAGGCGCCAAAAATCCGAGTTTCGTTGACCGTGGGGTACTCTTGTAACTTAAACGTGAGTAAAATCCGGTTGGCCGAGGTAACCGTTGGGACGGCTTCGACCAACTTGAAGTATCCGGTCGCATAGATCAGGTTAATATCTTGAAAGATAGCGGCATCGACTAACCGTTGCCCGGTCTTGACGTTAAATGATGCTTGCGTGGGGAGGTCGGATGCGCGCACATGTACCAATCCCTCAAACCGAATTTCATCCAACAACCGGTCACGCTGCACGTTGGCGGTGGTGATAATCGATAGCCCCAAGATGGTCCCCAAAATGGTCGAAATAATCCGTTTAAAATTCATAAGAATATTTCGCGTTGTAACGGTTGCGGGAATCCCCTGCGTCGTCGATAAAGTTGGCGTAGTTGAGTGTCAGGTACCGTTCGAGATAGTAAGTGAGCTCGATTTCAGACAATTGAAGTGTATTTGCATATTTTCGTTTTTCGATATCAACGTCGGTGCGAGCGCGAATATACAATTGATTTGAGAATAGCGACTTGGCCAGGCTGACCCCCACCGTTTGATTGGACACGTTTCGGAAGACTGCTTCTCCTAAATTGTAGTTAATTTGAATGTCGTCAACGCCAATGTTTTTGGCAAGCCCACGTTCGATCCCTCGTAACGCCCCCTGGGAGATGTAATTGACAGCGCCACTTCCCAGCTGTGTCAGTAACCGACTATTTGCGTTGCCTGCCCCGGAGGTGTCTATTTCCAATAATTCTGGAGCCAAAATCTTGGCGATTTCCGAGGCATCCCCAATTCCCCCGTTGGGGCCATTTCCCAGCCGGTAGGTGCCCCGATATTCGGGGCGGTCGATGGTGTCGGCTCGAGATGAGACGTATTTGTCAAATTGGAATCCTTGGAGACTGTAGGCGGAGCCCAATATATTGACCAAGACATGGGTGTATTTGCCGGCGTCTTGATCGCTAGTAAGGCTTGAATTGCTCGTCGTGGTTACCAGCGGCTCTACGATGGTTAACGCGGTAATATTCAGTTGAGGGACCAATCGATTTTGGGTGGCCGAGTAGTCGGTTTGAAATTCGACGGAGTTATTATGAATTTTATATTGGTTGGTTCGGAAATAAGTGCGCTGCCGATCAATCGTTAAAATTTCAAATTGTCGATTCAATAGATTGATGTAGCCATTGGCAACGACGATTGCATTTTGAATTTTGGGAGCGTTGAGGGTGCCGGAAACCACGAGAGGGGAAATGGTTTCGGCTAGTGACAGGTCAAATCGGTTGGCAACGTCAGCCAAAATGCCTTCCCCCACTAAACTGCCAGCCAAGCGGACATTTTGCTTAATGCTGCCTTTAATGTTGAGCATAAAATTAGGACGAAGGCGCCGCTCACCGATGGTCGGCATCGATAATTCGCCATCAAACAGAGTGGCTGCACCGCTGATGACTGGGCCTGTTTCTTTTTCGGTTCCTGAAATCCGCCGTTGGGTTTCCCGGGCAAGTTTGGATACGGGAATCGAATAGGGTCCGTTGATTTTGAGTCCCTCGACTTCGATTTGCCCGCGATAAATCTGAGGGAAATTAACGGAGATAAATGCATTTTTGAAATCCAAATTCATACCCAGTACGACGGAATCAATGCCCGTCAATTGTAATTTGTCGATCGAAATAACGCCGCTTAGTGTCATTTGATTGAGTTCTGGAACCGATGCGCCCAGCCGCAAAGTGTCGATGCCCTGCCATTGAAATGTCAGTGCTGAAATGAGAATTTTATTGGATTGGATCGAAAAGGAGCCTCCGGTAATGACGAGCGGTGAGGTGATAGGACTCATTTGGTCGTTCAAAATGACAGAGGCATGGACCAGCTCCACTTTTTCGGTTGAAAACACAGGGTGTTTGAGGGGGCCTTCAACCCGCAATACAATCGAACCACTGTTGCTGACTTTTTTAAGGTGGGGGATGAAAATCGATAAAATGTTGACGTCATCACCCACCCAGGTGAGCCGAATGTCCATTGGATTATTTTCATGGGTATCGATCCAATATGCAGAAAGAGGGAATTTGCCACTAAGGATGGAATATGGCTTCCCGGCGCCGGTGGTAACTTCGGATTTGGCGATCGTCAGGTAACCATTCGGTTCGTAGGTGCCCTCACTGGTAAACGAATCAAATGGCGACCCACCCATGTCCCCATTTTCAACCTTAAATTGATAACGAAGTAAATCGCTCTTTGTGGATACACTCAGTTGGATTCGATGGCCATGCAGGAATGACAGCGTGGCATCTGAAAAATCGAACGAGGCCGTAATGTCAGGAGGTAAATTGGGGCGGGACTTAGCACGCAATCGTCCAGAAAATGTGCCGCTTAAATAGTCGGCAAGTCCAAGGTCACCGACATATTGCACATAGGCTTGACTTGCTTTGACACGGGACAGTAACCCCAACGAATGGTCTTCTGAGCCGACGGAATACAAGACGGCGGACGAGTTGGTAAACGATTTGTCCCGAACGACAAAGGGGTTTGTAGTCGGCTTTGCGGTGATATTAGCGTTGCGGACAACCGCATCCATTGTACTGGGGTCCGACCCAAATCGGGCCAGCCATTCTCGGCGAATTGATTCGATCAATTCGGAGAAAACATCCAAACCCATCGGTGTAACCTTTAGGTCTACATCGTAATCAAGGGGTTGAATATCCTTTGCCAATATTGGGGCGAGGTTAAAATAGCCCGAGACATCGAATTGGCCTTCCCGTGGGCGGATAATAAGAGTTTTTGCGACCAATTTGCGATCATCCAATCCCACACCACCTCGGATAGATCGAAGTTGAACGCCACCAAATTCCATTTTTGAGAAATCAATCGATAAGGCAATTTGTGGATGGTCAATCGTTCCGGAAATCGATCCAGATACGGTGCCCCCCCCTTCGACACGGCCAATAACCGGTTGCAACGTCGACTGAAAATCGTTTAAGAATACGGTTGTCCCATCCATGATTTTAATGTCCATTTCCCGTAGTGCAGAGATGGTGCCCGAGAGTGAAATGGTGGATCGATTTTTTTGAAGTAATGCTTGTGTGATTGCGAGCTTGGATCCATCCCATCCCCCAACGACCATTATCGTGTCGAAGGGTTGGCCGCGAATAATACTTTTGTCGGCGCGAATGTTGCCCGAGATCACCAAGTTGCCCAACGGTGTTTCTCGAGTGCCGCCTGCGGGCGTTTCGACAATCGCGGAGCCAGATAAAATACCAGAAAATGGCTTGAATGAGTTAGGAATCATCGATTGAAATAGCGGGGTATCTCCCACGGTAAACTGGTCGGCTTTGATAACGAGATGATGTGGGCTTCCATCGACGAATAACCCCTTAAGTGCCAGGGTTTCGTTGCGATAAGTCGTTTGAAGATTCCGAATCACCAGCGTTTTTGGGGTCATTGTGATATCAAACTCAGCGCGGTCGAATGGTTGCGAAAGCACGGTGTAGTCAGACAAAACGCCATTTGCAGTCACCACTATGGTTGAGCGGGGCGAGTCCCAAAATCCAGGGGTTAGTATGGCGCTTAGGTGCCCGGATGCGGTTGCAAGACCTGATGCCGAACTACCAGGTTGAACGTCGAACACGGTTAGATTACGACTTTCAAACGCAAATTCAGCTGTAGTCCAATCTCGAATGAGCCCATAGGCATGAAGCGGTGACGGATTTGCGTTGATCCAAAAATCGGCACGTTCGACGACCACTGTGGTTGTGTCGAGCACCCAGCCGCCAATGGTGGCACTTTGGATGGTTTGATTCATCCAACCGACACCTGTCGATGACGTTGCCCGGATCGCCAACGCCATTTTGGGTGTTGGACCTTCGACCGATGCGTCCAGCGACAGCCTTCCGGTTACGCCACTTTTTGGTCCGATGCGATGGACATCCAATTGAGTCGAGCGGAGTGTCGCTGTAATGACCGGGGTATCTGCCGTAAAGTTTGCCGTCGCGTTGATGGAGAGATCGCCGTCATGGCACCGACCGGATTCTGACTTCACCACAAGGCGGCGACTGCCATAACCGATTGATAGGCGGAGGTTTTCAATGGGGAAGCCATACGCGGTTGCAGACGCGATGAGGTATTGTCCGTGAACGTTGGGGGACGAAAGCTCACCGACAACATTCAATGAAATTCCCCCTGCACCCGCAATTTTCCAATTTTTGAGACTGGGGAATAACGCCTTAACCGCATTGACGTGAAGTGATGGTGAGCGGAGCTGAATGGCCATGGTGTGGGCGTCGAGGTCAATGATGCCGGCGGCGGAAAGTGGTGAGTTCGCAAGCGTGCCTTTGGTCGTCGACAATTCGACGACTGCGCGTTGGGGTCCACCAATTCGGTTGACGGCCATGCCGTCTTTAAACGGGGTGTTGTACAAGTGAATTGTTCCTTCAATGCCCCGCGCGGGTACCGGGAATTGTGACAATTTGAATGTTGCATCCGCCAACGTTGCTTGTACGGAATACCACATTGGAAATTCTGTCTTTGGCGGATTTAACTTGCTGACAACGTAAGTGCGAATCGTCGCGACGCCGTTCGATACCGAGACTCCGGGTTGGGCCAGGACGTAAGGGCCCCATTTTTCAAGCGGGACCGCATCTGATTCGATGGTAAATGCCCATTGTCCGTTAAGTGTATTGAGGTTGCCGCTCAATCGGAAGGGCGACGTTGTGCCGAGTTGACCGCGCCACGCCAGTCGGGCATTCTTGATGTTGTGGCAATCCATGATGCCGGCCAAGTTAGTGATTTTATCTTGAAAGGGCTGTTGAACCGGTTTTGGGCCCCATCCGAGGTCGTCTTGAATGGTGATGGTCGAGTCTTCGAAATAAATCCGACCGTTGAAGGTGAGTGGCTGTGGTTTCAGTCGGGGATCCGGTGGCGGTAAGATCATCAATAGGTTCCATAAATCCTGTTTGTTGCGATGGGCGTTGATTACCATCCCTTTGAGTCGCAGGGTATGGGTACCGGCGGCAAAATCACCCTTGTTTGCTAACGTTGCCAATAAGCTGTAGTGTGCGGTGGCTTCACCGATGTATAGCACTGTGCCGGGCTTGCCGAAATGGGGGTTGTTTTCGAAATGAATGCCTTTAAACGTTGCAACCGAAAAGACATTCCCAGACATTTCGTCGATGACAATTTTTTGCTTAAAAATTTTGGACATTTCGTGTTCAACGATCAGTTTTGCGATGCCGTACGGGGCGGTCCGAATGACGACCGTGATACCAAGACCGATGCAGAACATTGCGGTTAAGGTCGCAATAAACCGGATCCGGCGGTTAAGGCGTAATAGATCGCTGATCATGTAATCAGTGGTGCCACAAAACGGGCTATAGCTAGTGCTGCATTGGGCTCTAACGGAGCAGCAATTGGTGGCATAAGAAGTGAGTTGGTCACGACGGTTGCGATATCCTTTGGTGAGTTCGATTGTACAAAACGGAAACGAGGTCCAAGTAGGCGGCGTTGCTCATGAAATCGGCGCGGATGGCTTTGCGGGCCTGTTCCTGGAAATGCGATGACCGGTTTCCCTAACCAAATGGCTTGTTCATTGGCGGTTCCGGCCAGTCCGATTACCGTATCGGCAGCTTGTACGGCGGCCGAAAATTGAGTGGTTAGCTCTAGCGAAATAGTATCATTTTGGGTGTGCCATTGACCATTTGATTCACGAAAACCATTGCGCGTTAGGCTGGTCTTAATTTGCGCTGAATCGACATTGGGCGACAGACAAACCCACGCGTAAATCGATAATGGTGTCGACATCTGCTGAATGACCGCTAAGATGCGGTCGAAATTGGCATAACATTCCACACGAGAGCCGGGGAGTAGCGCCAGTGTTAGTCTGTCTTGGGGCCGTTGCAATGGCGAGCTGTCTAATAACCCGTCCATCATTGGATTTCCAAAATAATAAGCGTCTAGCCCGCGACTCCTGAACGATGCAGTTGTCTCGGAATCCCGGGGAAATATCCAGTTGGCTCTACGGCGGATGATGGCGTATTCGATTGCCGAATGGGGCATGAACCGATCGCTTTTGGCCGTCGGTAAAAACAGGGTTGGGTGACGGGCCCCAGCGGTAGCCCAGAGTAGACAAAATACATCCCCAATCGCAGCGATTGCAGTGGCAGATAGACTTGCGGTTTGGATTACGCGGCGCTGCTGCCAGAGGGTTTGGAGGAGTCCGCCTGAAATATCAGAAATGGCATCCGCCGGTGTTCGGATAAAGCCGCCGGTATTAGGAACGGGTGATTCAGCGATTGGCGTCATTCCCAGTGCGTGGTAGGCGCTGCCGGGGCCGATCAATGGGAAGGGGCGAATTTCAAGAGTGGGGGCGACTTGCCGAAGCGCGGCCCCAATCTTAGCGCCGATGATGTCTTCCCCGTAGCCGTTGGAGACCAGTAACAGTTGACGACGGGTGACACTCATCTGAATTAGACCATACCGAGTTTATCGTAAGACACTTTTTTCAAAGACCAACTTTTGACTGTTGGGGGACCACGCGGGACGGGTGCCCGTCGTTAAGATGGAAACGCTGGCAGTTGCGGATACCGAAATTACGGCAATCTGGTTGCTGCCATTTGCGGTATAGACATAGGCCAACTTGGTGCCATTCGGCGAATATGCCGCACTATTTGACGCGAGAGCAACCAATGACTCGGTTCCCCCTACCGCTTTAGCAAAAAGGTCGCCATCTCGTTCATAAACAACCGTCGTGGTGCTGGGATGAACAACAGGGTTGCTGCCGGAGGCTAGTGTAGCGATCGTGCCACCAGGGAACGTTACACGTTTGATTGTGGAGCTGCTTCCGGATGACAATGCATACACCAACGCGTCTCCGGTGGAAAACCAGGCGGGCTGGGTTCCGTTTGGGCCAATCAGCTGAGACGACCCCCCATTCGCGCTGACCACTCGGATCCCATCGTAATCGTAGGCGATTGTTTGCCCGTCAGGAGACCAAATCGGTCGATGCCCAACGGCAATGTTAGACGTTGCGCCAGTCGCGATCGTCATGACCCAAATGCTGCCGTCAACTTCAAATGCGAGTCTCGTCCCATCGGGTGACCACTGGGCGCCGGATTCATCCAAATTGCTCGTCGCAATTCCCCGGCTACTGTCGACGTTCACCGACGCAACATAGACGTCGGATCGGCGTTCGATGACCGACAGGGTATTGGATGTGTCGAGTGTGATTTGGGCACCATCTGGCGAAAATCGGGGGTTGGATAAATCGAGATCCGAGTAGACCAGCTCGGCTTCGCCCGAGCCATCCGCATTGATGATCCAAATGTTCCGGTATTCAACGTTGCCACTGGATGACGAGGTGGCGGCACCGCATCCGGTTAGTCCAATTGTTAAAAGTAAGGCCACAAGACCGTGAAAATAAGTGATGGGTCTCATCGTTTTTCCCTCCGAACGCCGCGATACGCAACCGTTTGCCCATTCGGAGAAAGGTCATAGTCCCCCGCTCCGATCGAGGACAGTGTCACGGTCCCTGTTCCGTCATGTTGCGTACTGATAATACCCGACGATGTCCCGATGATTAACGTTTGATTATCAGCGCCCCAGTTCATCGACAGGATGAAGTTTCCCCCACTATCGTAGGCCACGGTCCGAGACAATGACGCAACGGTCGTGGTGTAGACGGTGCCCCGTAGCGCGACCGCAATTCGAGCCCCGTTGGGGGACAATGAGACAAAGTCCGCACGACCCAAGTTCACAATGTTTCCAGTGGTCGAAATCCAAAACCCGGTGGATTCTCCTGAGTTAAGATCGACAATGGCCTGAGGCGTTGCGATGCTCCAGTCAGCGTGGTCGACGTCCCGAATTGCGACGACGCCAGACGCCATGCCTAAGTACGTGATGCCGTCGGTTTTAAATGTTACGGCTGTTGTGCTGGCCCATTGCGGGGTCGTGCCCGAATCGACAGAATATTGGGCGTCTAATGCGGTCACGGATCCTGATGGCGTAACCATATACAATCGTCCATTGGTCGCAATAGCCCACAATCGAGAGGAATCTTCGGACCATCCAAATCGACTTATGCCTGATAACAACCGACTCTGAGAGCTGCCATCTGCAGTCATGACGTACAAGCCCCTAATCCCCGACGATTCAGATCCTAAATAGGCAATTAGA